>Ga0114933_10000794_pt1 | contig 37172 bp, 28 predicted proteins | sample 4SBtaG_FD_89691 | JGI IMG/M metagenome (GOLD analysis project Ga0114933, IMG submission 89691) | Deep subsurface microbial communities from Kolumbo volcano to uncover new lineages of life (NeLLi) - 4SBTROV12_W25 metaG | ecosystem: Environmental > Aquatic > Marine > Volcanic | place: Kolumbo... | reverse complement strand
TGTCGCCTTGGCCCGCGCCTTGGCGGTCGAGCCCTCCCTGTTGCTCCTCGACGAGCCCTTCGCGTCCATCGATCAGGCCGGTCGGCGGGCCCTGCGGGCGGTGCTGGCCGACGCGCTGCGGGCGCACGGGATCCCCGCGGTGCTGGTGACCCACGACGCCGACGAGGCGGTCGAGCTGGGGACGCGGGCGGTGATCTACGAGCGCGGCCGGACCGTGCGCAGCGGCGCCCCGCGGGACGTGATCGGTGGACGTCGCTACACCCTCAGGGGGACGCTGCGCCCCGACGGGACCCTCGAAGGGGCGCGGCTCGAGGGCGACCTGGACGGCCTGCCGGAGGACGTCGAGCTCACGTTCTGCTGATCTCTTCTCCGGCCCCTCGATCCCCGGCGTTCCCATGATCTCCGGATATCTCGTTTTCTATCTCTACTTGGAGTCCGACATGCCCTCAGTTCGATCGCTCGCTCTCGCTTCCGTCCTCCTCGCCCTCCCCGCCGCGCCCGCGCTGGCCGACGACGTCCGCGACCTCTTCGCAGGCCAGAACACCGACATCGTTGAAGTGCTCGTGTGCGACGACGGCACCGACCTGTTCGTCACCTACGACACGTCCGACTCGGACTGGTACCTGACGACGACGCACCTCTACGCGGACATGTAGGCGCCGAAGCACCACGCGCCGGGCCGGTTCGGCTACAGCAACAAGAACATCCTCACGCAGGAGGACGAGTACGTGATCTCGCTGGGCTCGCTCGGGGCCGTCGCGGGCGACACGGTCTTCCTGGCGGCGAGCTACACCGCCGAGGTGTATCGTCCCACGAGGCCGCCGCGGCCGGGTTCGTGCCCCACGCCGCCAACCTCGACCTCATCAACCACATCATCAACGAAGACTGGGTCGACCAGACCAGCGGCGCGTGTGGCGGCTCCTACACCCGCGGCGACGTGCAGCGCGCCATCGGGGAGCTGATCGAGACCCGGCAGTCGACGTCGGGCCTCGGGTCCTGGAGCCAGCGCCGCGCGGACGAGATCGTCGCGGACGCCATCGTCAACGCCGACCTCTACGAGCCCGGCTGCTTCGACCAGATGGCGGTGACGCTCGTCCCCATCGGCGCGGGCGGCAACGTCACCGCGCAGGTCATCGTGGCGCAGGTCACGGTCATCGAAGTCGACCTGGACTGCGACCCCATCCTGAGCGGCAACGGCGAGACCGCCTGGGCCGACGGCAACATCTCGTTCAAGCGAAGCTGGGCCGGCTACTGGGACTACACGCTCGGCAGCGAGACCTGTCAGCAGGCCCGAGTCGGCGGCGACGGGACCAAAATCCCGCCCAGGGCCCGCGGGGCCTCCCCATCGACCTCATACGGGATTCCCGTCCCGGATGAGGGCCTCGCAGGCTCCTCGCTACCAGCGTCGCCGTCGCCCGGCGAGCGGTCCGAGGAGGATCAGGGGCAACCAGGCCGCGCCGCCGTCGCAGTGGTAGGCGACCCCGCAGCCGGAGGCGGTGCATCCCCGAAGGGCCTCACCTCTCCCCTCCCCGGGGGGGGGCGACGGCGTCGCATCGACCACGTCGTCGTCGTCCACAGCGTCGTCGTCGTCGGCCGTGGACGGCGGATCGACGATCCGCGAACCGGGGGGACACTCCCAGCACGTGTTCTCGAGTTCGTAGCAGTCTTCGGTGGTGAACCCGTCGAGAGACGGCAGCACCGGCACCACGCGCTCATCCTCATTGTCGCAGTCGACGGCGTGCGAGAACCCATCGCCGTCGCCCCATCGCCCGTCGCGAGAGGTGTCCAGGGGGCCGTTGGCCAAGATGCACGTCCCGCCGGTCGGACCCGCCCGCGCCGAAGACTCGTCGCTCAAGAAGAAGTCGGTGCCCCAGGGCCAGAAGGTCCACATCGCGTCGACGAAGTCCGACGTGGGGATGAACTCGGCGGCCCGATCCGTGGGGCAGAGCCACGTCTGAGGGAGACCACTGCAGGCAGCGTGCTCCTCTTCAGGGCTCCCGCCGGCGATCAGACCGAACTGAAGCCGGGGGGCGAGTTGTCGGACCGTCGCCGCGGACTCGAATCGCAGGGCCTCCAGCCCCACCTCTTGGTTGGGACCCAAGAGCGCGAAGGGCACCCCCACCGGCCCCTGCCACCAGGTCACGTCGGGCACGCCGACATTCATGGTGATCTCGGCCGTCGCAGGGCCGGATATCCCGAGGTCCACGGCAACCCCGCTCCCGAGTACGAGGTTCCGCAGAAAGGCGAGCGCCCCATCGCCCCGAGTCGTGACCAGCCTTACCCGCTCCGCCGAGGCGTTGTCTGCGAACATCGAGTGGGTCACCGACCCCCTCAAGTCGACGCCATCCATGTCGAACTCGATGAGGGGACCGGATCCGGTTTCGTTGCCCAGGAGCCAGATGCGGTACATGTCCAGGGCGGCGGCTCCCGGCTTCAGCAGATCGGCGTCTATCCGCACCAGCGCCGAATCGCCACTGGGGAGAGACTCGAATGGCGACGCGCGCAGGTGGGAAGGGAGACCGACCGCCTCTCCCAGGCACCTCTCCCCGGGTGACTCGGGACCCTCGACCAACGGCTGGGCGGGCGCGCCCCCCGGGGCAGACGCCGAGGCGAGGGCCCGGTTGCGAGAGACCACCATGTTGTAGAGAGCAGCTTGGACGGGCTCGATGCTTCCATCACCCGCCGCCTCGACCACACCCGCGTATCCCCGGAGCAGAAGCGGAACCTCCACGAGCCCATTGGCGACCCATGCGCTGTTGTTCGACGCCGCCCGGGGGCCGAAGAACAGAGCCTCGGCGCTCCCCTCCTCTCCGCCAAGCACCAGATTCCCGAACACCATCGAGTCGCTGACCCCGATGTGCCCCTGGTCGACCTCCTCGAACAGCGCGCGCCCGCCCGCAGCGCCCACGGTATTTCCCGCCGCTTCGAGACCGACGACGATCCCACGCCCCGACGTCCTCAAGACCGGCCCCACCCCGTTGAGAATCGCCCCTCCCAGCGACACCTCGGGGCGCGTCCCCGGTTGCGCCGCGTCCACGGCGTACCCTTCGTAGCCGACGATCCACCCCCCCGAGATGGCCACGACACCGTCGCCGAGAATCTGAATGGCCGGGCTCGCCGCACCTGGGCAGACCGCCTCCGGAGCAAGCCCCTCCGCCCCGACCCCGAAGGCGAGGCGCGGGATCACTCGATCCGGCCCCTGCGCCCCCGTGCCCGGCGTGAACGAGAGGACCGGCGTCGCCTGCGGGCTGCCTTCCGGCAGACACACCGGTCCGTGCATGTCGACGGTCAGCGGCGCCGCCACCCGATCGTCCGAGTTGTCGAGTTGAATCGCCTCGACGTGGCCCCACGGCACGCAGATCCGCGCGTCGGACACTGAGTTCGCCTGCAGCTCACTGAGCGCATCTGCCGCCGCCCCCACGGTTGGAAAGATCCCTTGGGTGCATTGGGGAGCGCAAGGCGCAGGTGCTTGGCCATCGCTCACGCACGCGGTCCGCGACTGAGCCAGCGCACCCCCCGCCACAAAAGGCGAGCAAACCAACAAGAGCGCTCCGAGGTACCCCGCTCGGTCGATGTTCACTTCCCCTCCGGCGCTTGCTCCATCACCCCGAGTCTACGTGGGTCCCCGCGGCTTCACTCCCGCCGCATCCACCCGGGTCGCTTCATCTCCTCCGGCGTCGGCGCGCTGAGGACCGCCAGGGAGCCGAGGCCGGCGCCGAAGCGGGACTCTCGACGGAGCCGCTGGAACGCCTCGCGCCCGTCGATCCGACGTTCCAGGGCGTCGGTGTACAGCGCGACCAGCGGGGCGACCTCGTCCGGTCGGTGGTCGACCAGCTCGAGCCGGAAGCGACGGACCCCGGCGTCCAGGAACCGACCGACGTCGCGCAAGCCGGACTGGGCCTCGGCGTTGAAGACCGTGTTGCGGCAGCCCATGTCCGCCTCCACGCGGTGCCGCTTGCCGTCGCGACCCTCGAGGTGCAGCACCTTCGTCTCGCACGGGGCCCCGCACGTGCGCTTGTCGTCCCCGTCCGACAGGAACCGCGCGAACACGCAGTGCTCCGTGTGGAAGATGGGCAGGTGGTGGTGGACGATGACCTCCAGGCGGTCGGCCACGCCTCCGCGCGCCAAGGCCGCGATCTGGGCCGCGTTGAGATCGTGCCCCGGGGCCAATCGCGCGAGCCCCGCCCCCAGCAGCAGGTCCGTCGTGCGCCGGTTCGTCGCGTTGAGGCTGAAGTCGCCGTGCAGATCCGGGGCGCCGTCGGCCTCCAGCAGGGAGTGGAGCAACCCCAGGCTGCGCACCAGGATCGCGTCGGCGCCGAGCTTCACCAGGAACGCCCGGATGTTCTCCTCCGCCGGCTTGAGGACCCGCGGGGACGCGGCTACGGCGCGGATCCCCGCGGCCTTCACCTCCGCGACCGCCTCGCGCAGCCCTTTCACCTCCAGGAAGTCCACCACGACCTCCCCGACCCCGGTCGCGATCGCCGCCCGCACCTGCGCGAGATCCCGGCAGAGCACCGAAACCGAGGGATCCCGGCAGAGCACCGAAACCGAGGGATCCTTCAGTTTTTGATCTACAACCTCCCGAGAGTTGCTCGACGTCAGCCGGACGTGCCGGGGCGCCACCTCCACGACCTCGACTTCCCGCACCCGGAGGCTTCGACGCGCGGCGATCAGCGCCTCCGTGGCCGCCCGACGCGCGCGGTTGAGCGACGAGATCGGGAGGAACGCCCGCTCCGGCAGCTCCACCCGCAACGCGCCGAGCGCGAGCGACGTGCCCCCGAGCCGGTCGACCGCCCCTCGCACGGCGTCCTCGTCCAGCGACCGCGCCCGCGCCGGCTCCAGCACCCGATCCGTCGTCCCGAGCCCGACGCGCCCCGAGCCGTCTCGAAGCTCGACCCGGGCGGGCTCCCCCATCACCCCCGTGACCGCCGCCTCCACCGACGTCCGCCGACGCACCGACGTCCACGTCGCCTCGAGCCGCTTCACCAACTCCGGGTCCCGCGTCCGCCACACGAGGTCGCCGACGGCCAGGTCCCGGAGACGCACCTTGACCCCGAGCTTGATCGTCGCCTCCCCGGACGCCACCTCGCCCTCGACCGGCGCGTCCGCAACGAGCAGCGTGTGCACCGTCCCCCCCAGCTCACGCTCCTGCGGCCGACCCGCGTCGAACACCACCCCGTCTCCCGCCTTGAGGGGGCCCTCCAAGGCGACCCCGATCCGCCGCCCGGACACCGAGGTGACCCGCCCCACGCGCAGCCCGCGATGCTTCGGGAACCGCCCGGCCACGAGCCGCTGGTGGCGCTTGCCCTCCAGGAACCCGGGGGTGAGACCCCGCGAGAAGACCTGCTGGAGGTCCCGGCGAGTGGCGGCGTCCACGTGGACGTCCCGCCCCGCCCAGGCCGCGTCGACCGCGTCTCGGTAGACCCGCGTCGTGAGCGCCACGTACTCGGGACCCTTCAGCCGTCCCTCGATCTTGAGGCAGGCGACCCCCGCGTCGATGAGCGCGGGGACGTGCTGCACGCCCATCAGGTCCTGGGGCGAGAGGACGTAGCGGTGGTCGACGTCGCCCGCCGCGACGCCGTCCACGACGAGGTCGTAGGGGAGCCGACACGCCTGCGCGCATTGCCCGCGGTTCGCCGAGCGGCCGCCCCAGGCCTCGGACGAGAAGCACTGGCCCGAGTAGCTCACGCAGAGCGCCCCGTGGACGAAGACCTCGAGCTCGAGATCGGTGCCCGCCGCCACCGCCGCGACCTCGCGCACCGACAGCTCGCGCCCGAGCACCACCCGCTCCAGCCCGAGCCCGGCCACGAGCCTCGCGGACTCCGCGGAGGTGACCGTCATCTGGGTGGAGCCGTGCAGCGGCACGTCCGGCGCGATGCGAGCCAACGTCGCGCACACACCCAGATCCTGGACGATGACGGCGTCGACCCGCGCGTCGCTCAGCGCCCGCGCGTACCGCTCGAGGGCGGGCAGCTCCTCGTCGAAGATCAGCGTGTTGAGGGTGACGAAGCCCTGCACCCCGCGCTCGTGCAGCTCCGCCATCACGTCCGGCAGCTCGTCCGGAGTGAAGTTCGCGGCCCGGGCCCGCGCGTTGAACGAGGTCAGCCCGAAGTAGACCGCGTCGGCGCCGTTCTCGATCGCCGCCGCGAGCTGCGGGCGCCCCCCCACGGGGGCCAGCACCTCGGGGGGCGACGCGCGTCTCACTTGTACTTGGGCTGGTACAGCTGGACTCGGATGTCTCCGGGGAGCACGAGCGACGTCACGAGCCCGAAGCCCTGATCCTCGACCCCCGTGGCGAACTCGACGCCCCGGTCCTTCATGCCCGCGACCTCGGCCTCGAGGTCCTCGCAGTAGAAGCTGATGTCGTGCGTGCCGGACTTCGGCTTGCCCTCCGCCGACAGCGGATGGACGCCCATGTCGGCCTCGAGCTCGTGGAAGATCAGCCAGCCGCCGCCCGAGTCGAAGCAGGGAATCTGCATCTTGTCGCGCAGGAACGCGCGGGTCTCCTCGGGGCGGTCGCTGAAGAACATCGCATGCACACCCTTGATCGCCATCTCGTCCTCCTGGTGGTCGTCGCCCCGGACACGGGAGCAGCGGCACGATGACACAGCCCCCCGTCGATCGGTGGTAGAGGATCGGGGGTGACGTCGGGCTCCCCTTCCCTGTCCCTGGGCCGACTGCAGCTGCTGGGCGAGCTGGGCCGCGGCGGCATGGGGCGCGTGCTCGAGGCGCACGACCCCGACCTCGGCCGCTCCGTGGCGGTGAAGATCGTCCTCGATCCGGCGACGACGTCGCCCGCCCAGCTGCAGCGCTTCTTCGCCGAGGCGCGCATCACGAGCCGCCTGGAGCACCCCAACATCATCCCCGTGTACGACATGGGGCGCACCGGGGACGGGCTCGCGTGGTTCGTGATGCGGAAGGTCGAGGGGCGGTCCCTGGCTGCCGTGCTGCGGGCCCTCGCGGCGGGCGACGCCGAGACGCGCCGGGACTGGTCGCAGCGGCGCCTCCTCAGCGCGTTCGTGCAGGTCTGCAACGCCGTCGCGTTCGCCCACGACCGCGGGGTGCTGCACCGCGATCTGAAGCCGTCGAACGTCATGCTCGGCCGCTTCGGCCAGGTGCTCGTCCTGGACTGGGGCGTCGCGCGCGCGCTGGGAGACGACGACGAGGAGGTCCTTCGCGAGGTCGCCGACGAGGAGACCACGCTCGCCGGCTTCTCCCTGGGCCCCACCGCGCAGGTGCTCGCCGAGGTCGTGCCCGACGACGACCGCGACCGCAGCCTGCCCCCGAGCAGCCTCGACCCCGAGGCGCGGCTCACGATCACCCGCTCGATCGACGGCTCGACCATCGGCACCCCCGGTTACATGGCCCCGGAGCAGGCCCTGGGCGAGATCGAGGAGCTGGACGCCCGGTCCGACGTCTTCAGCCTCGGCGCGATGCTCTACGAGATCCTCACGCTGCGGCGGATGCTGGACGGTCGCACGGTCTACGAGCTGCTCCACCTGACCGTCTCGCACACCGCCGCCGATCCCCGGGAGCGGGCCCCCGAGCGCAACGTCCCCGACGAGCTGGCCGAGCTCTGCGTCCGCGCCACCCGGAGATCCCGGGGAGACCGCCTCCCCGACGTCGAGGCCCTCGCCCGGGGCATCGACGACTTCCTGGACGGCGCGCGTCGTCGCGAGCGGGCGGAGGTGCACCTCCAAGAGGCCCGAGACGCCTGGGCCCGCTTCGACGGGCTGGTGGCGGAGCAGTCGGCCGCCCGGGCTCGCGCGGATCGGCTGGACGAGCAGCTGCCGGGGTGGGCGCCCGCGACCGAGAAGTCCGAGCTGTTCGCCCTGCGTGACCGCATCGACGGGCTGACCGAGGCCCGCGAGGACGCCTTCCGCGACGTGCTCAGCGGGTGCGACCGAGCCCTCGCCCAGGTGCCCGGCGACCCCGACGTCCGGGCCGTGCTCGCCGACGCCTGGTTCCGCCGGTTCGAGGAGGCCGAGCACGCGCGGGATCGACGGCAGGAGCGCACCTGCGCCGACCGGGTCCGCGCCTACGACGACGCCCGCCGATACGAGGTCGCCCTCCGCGGCACCGGGGCCCTGACCCTGCGCACCGACCCGCCCGGCGCGACCGTGGTCTGCGAGCGGTTCGAGCAGCGCGGCCTCGTGTGGCCGCTCACGGCGCGCCGCGTCTTGGGCAGGACCCCGATCCTCGAGCTGCCGCTCGAGATGGGCTCGTACCTGCTCACCATCCAGCGCCCCGGCGTCCGCGACGTGCGCTACCCCGTGCACATCACCCGCGGACGGCACTGGGACGGCGGCGCCCCGGTGCCCCTCTACACGGAGGCGGAGATCGGGCCGGAGTGCGTCTACGTGCCGCGCGGCCCGTTCCTGGTGGGCGGGGACCCCGAGACGAACGAGTCGCTGCCGGGCGGGTTCCCGTCGATCGGCGGCTTCTTCCTCGGCCGGCTGCCGGTCGTGCAGGAGGAGTACTGCCGATTCATCAACGACCTGCGGGCCCAAGGACGGGACGACGAGGCCTACTCGCGCGTCCCTCGCCAGAGCTCGGGCGTCCAGCACGCGGGCGGTCAGTACTGGGAGCGGCCCCCGCCCGGGGGTCTGTACCGAGTCCCCGAGGAGGACGCCGACGGCGACCGGTGGGACCCGCGATGGCCGATGACCGCCGTGTCCTGGAACGACGCCGCCGCCTACTCCGCCTGGTTCCGCACCCACGACGGCCGACCGTGGCGGCTGCCCACCGAGTTCGAGTGGGAGAAGGCCGCGCGCGGCGTGGACGGGCGCAGCTATCCGTGGGGCGACGGCTTCGACCCGTCCCTGTGCAAGATGGAGGAGAGCCGCTCGGTGCGGAACACGCCCGAGGTCGTCGCGGCGTTCCCCACGGACGTCTCCGTGTACGGCGTCCAGGACATGGCCGGCGGCGCCCGGGACTACTGCGAGGACGGCCCCCACATGCGTGACCCCGGATCGAAGCCGGTGCGCGGGGGGTCCTGGGCGGGCGACCGCCGCACGTCGCGATGCGCCAACCGCCGCGAGCGGGCCCCGTGGGTGGTCGTGTCCGGCTTCGGCTTCCGACTCGCCCGGGACGCGCCCCGGGGTTGAGGCGCTATCGTCCGCGCCATGGGACGACCGAAGATCAAGCGACGCAAGCCCGGAAAGAAGGCCGGGCCGACCCCCAAGACCCGCTTCAAGGTGCGCCTGCGCAAGGACGAAGCGCTCGAGCTGATGCGCATCGGCGCCGACAATCCCGGGCTCGCGGACACCCACCTGCGGATGCTGCGCCCGAAGCTGAGCCTCGAGGCTCGCAAGGAGGTCGCCCTGCGGTGCAGCGACCCGGGGACCCACGGCGGGATCGAGACCGGCCACGACCCCGAGTGGGGCGACTACGCAGACGTCGCCGTCACGACCGCGTCGTCGTGAGGCGGCTCCTGCTCCTGCTCCTGCTCGTCGGGTGCACGGGACCCGCGCTGGACGACGACGACACCGGCCCCGTCGGCGACGACGACGACGCGCCCGACGGGCTCCCGCGCTTCTGCCCGGACTTCGAGGGACCCGCGGGCGCGTCCGACGGCGAGCGCCTGGACGTCGTGCTGACCGACAGCGTGGGCGAGTGGGAGGCGGAGATCGCGGGCGACGGCCTCGAGGTCCCCACCGGCGCGGGCGGCTACTTCTGGGACGGGTCCTGCGTGCGCCTCGGCGTCGTCCCCTCGGGACCCTCGAGGATCTGCCCGCGGACGCCCTCGATCGCTGGGACGACGGCGTGGCGTTGGACGACGTGACCATCGGCCTCCAGCACCCGGGGCGACCGCTGAGCATGGCGCTGGTTCGGTTCCTGCAGTTCGACGACGCGCTCGGCGACGCGTTCGCCGACTTCCGCGCCGCCGTGGACGCGGGCGTGGACGACGAGGGGGCCGAGTTCGAGTCCCGCGTGGGCAGCCTGGCGGACCGGGAGGACGACTTCGACGCGTGGCTCCGCCGGGAGCAGACGCCCCTCACGCCCGTGTACCTGGAGTGGCTGCACGTGGACCCGACGACGATCTTCGGGTTCGCCGACGGCGTCGTCTCCGTGGCGCGGTTCAAGGACGCGCCGACGACCTACCGACACCCGCCCGGCGACACGGTGTCCTGGGAGCAGTCCTTCGACGGCGACGAGGTCGTCCTGCGGATCGACGGCGTGGAGCTTCGCCGCCCGATCGTGTTCCCCCCCGCGGCCGGCCCCGCCGTGCCCGACTCGGACGTCACCTTCCTCGACGTGGCCTGGACGCCGTGACCGACGCGCGGCGGATCGAGCCGCCGCCCGACCTCCCCGAAGCGCTGGGGGTCTACTTCGACTCGCCTGCGTCGGGGGCAGGGTTCCGAAACCCCTGGGGGGTGAACAACGACAAGGGCTTCCTGGACGTCCTCAAGTGGCAGGCCGCCGCGAACCCGTGGAAGGGAGCGAAGCGGGGACGGCCCGTCGCCGACGTGGTGCCGCACGCCGCCGCTGCCTACGACGACCTGGCCGACGGTCGGATCTCGTGGCTGGGCCACGCCTCCGTGCTCACCACGATCGACGGCGTGACGGCGCTGATCGACCCGGTCCTCGGGAGCGTCTTCCCGGCGATCCGTCGGCTCGCGCCCGCCGCCTGGAGCGTCGCCGATCTGCCGCACATCGACGCCGTGCTGATCTCCCACGGGCACTACGACCACCTCGACGGGGCGACGGTGCGTCGGGTCGCCGATCGGTTCCCGGAGGCCCTGTTCGTGACGCCGAAGGGGCTGGGGCGCTCGCTCCCCCGCGCGTGCCGCAGCGTCGTCGAGCTCACGTGGTGGGAGGCGGCGGTCGTGCGCGGGGTGGAGCTCTGCCTCGTGCCCGCCCAGCACTGGCATCGGCGAGGCCTGGCCGACATGAACCGCGCGCTCTGGGGCGGCTGGGTCGTGCGGGGCTCCCGCAGCGTCTACCACTCGGGGGACACCGGGTTCTTCGGGGGGTTCGAGGCGGTCGGACGGGCCTTCCCGTCGTTGGACGTCGCGGTGCTGCCGATCGGGGCATGGGCCCCCCGGTGGTTCATGTCGACGCAGCACATGGATCCCGACGGCACCGTCGAGGCCTTCCGCCTGCTCGGCGCGAAGCGCTGCATGGCCATGCACTGGGGCACCTTCGACCTCACGGACGAGCCCGCGGACGAGGGTCCCCGGGAGCTCGCCGCCGCGATCGCCCGCGCCGACGCCGACGCCGACGCCTTTCACGTGGTGCCTCACGGCCACTCTTCGCTTCTCTGATCCCGAAGAAGATCCTCTCGCAGTGGCCCGAAGCGACGTTTGCTTCGGGCGGATCCGAGAGGTTCTTCCCGTCCGAACGCGGAGCGACCATCCGCGAAAAAATGAGGATTGCGCTTGTACCCCCGCGCCCCATCGCCTAGACCGTGCGTCCGCGCCGCCCGAATCCACGGGAACTTGAGTGACGGATCGAGAGAGAGAGACAGAAGAAATGACGAAGAAGCTCTTCGTGGGCGGGATTGCCTGGGCCACGGACGACCAAGGACTGCGGGCTGCTTTCGAGCAGTACGGCCCGGTGGTCGAGGCGAAGGTGATCCTGGACCGTGAGACGGGTCGAAGCCGAGGCTTCGGCTTCGTGACCTTCGAGGAAGGCGAGCACGCCGATGCCGCGGTCCAGGAGATGAACGGCGCGGACTTGGACGGTCGAAACATCCGTGTGAACGAGGCGCAGGAGCGCAGTCGTGGCGGCGGCGGCGGTGGTTACCGCGGCGGCGGCGGCGGCGGCGGTTACCGCGGCGGCGGCGGCGGCGGTTGGGACAACAACCGCGGCGGTGGCGGCGGCGGTGGTGGCGGCGGCCGCGGCGGTTGGGACAACAACCGCGGCGGCGGTGGTCGCGGCGGCTACGGCGGCGGCGGCGGCGGCGGTGGTCGTGGCGGCGGAGGCCGTGGCGGCGACGACTGGTAGGGAACCCTTCGGGTTCCTTGGCGAATCCTCACGGCTTGCTTCGCTCGCCGGGATTCGTGGCCTAAGCGCCCTTCGCAAGACGAACTGAATGTCCCGGGTCCGCTTCTGCGGGCCCGGGATTCGTCGTTCTGGGGAACCCTGCGGGTTCCTTGGCGAATCCTCACGGCTCGCTTCGCTTGCCGGGATTCGGCATCTGCCTTGTCGAGGTTCTGGGGTTCGCGGTCGACGCGCGCCTACCCATTCATCGACATTTACCTAATAGGTAGTAGACAAACTCCGAGCGACTCTTAGACTCCGGGGCGTGACACCCCCTGCCCCTGCCTCATCCTCGAAGACGAAGTCCCCTCGCTCGGACAACCGCGAGCGCATCCTCGCGGCCGCCACGCGCCTCTTCGCGGAGCGCGGCTACGACGCGACGTCCGTCTCCGCCGTCGCCGACGAGGTGGGCATCCGTGCCCCCTCGCTCCACTATCACTTCGCCAGCAAGGAGCAGCTCCGGGACGCCGTCCTGGAGGGGCTGCTGTCGGGCTGGAAGGAGATCGTCCCGCGGGTGCTCATGGCGGCGACGTCCGGCCCGTCCCGCTTCGCCGGCGTGCTCGCCGAGGTCGTCCGCTTCTTCGCCGAAGACCCGTCCCGCGCGCGCCTGCTCGCCCGCGAGTGCCTGGATCGGCCTTGGGCGGTCCGCGCGATGGTCGAAGAGCACCTCGCCCCCTGGATGTCGCTCCTCACGGAGTACCTCGAGCGCGCAAAGACCGAAGGCCGCGCCCACCAGGACCTCGACCCGAAGGCCTACATCACCGAGGTCGTCCTCCTCTGCATCGCGCACTTCGCGCTCGCCCCCGTGACCCTGGCCGTCGGCAACGCCGCCGACGCGGACCTCGACGAAGAGGATTGGGAGCACCGTCGCCTCACCGAGCTCCGCCGCATCTGCGCGGCCGCCCTGTACCTCCCCCGGACCTGAGGAACCGCCATGGCTTCCAACGACTTCTTCGCCGACAACGACGACCTCCAGTGGCACTTCGACAAGGGCATCGACTGGGCGGCCCTGCACGCCCAGGTGGCCCTGCTCGAGGAGGGCGACGAGCCCCAGTTCGCGAGCACGGACGAGGCCGTCGAGTTCTGGCGCGACATCGCCTCGCTGGTGGGGACCTTCTCCGCCCAGGAGATCGCGCCTCGAGCCGCCGCCATCGACCGGGAGGAGATCGAGCTGCGCGACGGCCGCGTGTACTTCCCGCCCGCGCTCACGGAGATCTTCGACCAGATCAAGGCGCTCGAGCTCCACGGCATGTGCCTGCCCCAGTCCCTCGGCGGGATGAACTGCCCGATCCTCCTCTACATGCTCACCGGGGAGCTGATCGCCCGTGGCGACGTCTCCGTGATGACGCACCACAGCTTCCACGGCGGCATGGCCATGGCGATGCTCACGTACTCGCTCGAGGAGGGCACGACCGAGCTGGACCTCGAGAACCGCCGCCTCGTCTCCACGCGGTTCGACGAAGAGATACGACGCATCGCGGCGGGCGACGCCTGGGGCTGCATGGACATCACCGAGCCGAACGCCGGGTCGGACATGGCGGCGCTCGTCACCCGCGGGGAGCAGGACGACGACGGGAGCTGGTTCGTCACGGGGCAGAAGATCTTCGTGACGTCCGGGCACGGCCGGTACCACTTCGTCATCGCCCGCACCGAAGAGGTCGACGGCGACGACCCGAGCGCGGGCCTGCAGGCCATGTCGCTGTTCCTCGTGGACACCTACACCGAGGACGAGGACGGCAACCACGTCTCGATCGCCACGCTGGAGCGCCTCGAGGAGAAGCTGGGCCACCACGGGTCGCCCACCGTCGCCGTCAGCTTCGAGCGCGCCCCGGCGCGCCTCGTGGGCAAACGAGGCGAGGGCTTCAAGGGGATGCTGCTGCTCATGAACAACGCGCGCATCGCCGTGGGCTTCGAGTCCCTCGGCATCGCGGAGGCGGCCTACCGGATGGCCAAGGAGTACGCGGCGCAGCGGCCGAGCATGGGCAAGACCATCGACCGCCACGAGATCATCGCCGACTACCTGGACGAGATGAACGTCGACATCCGGGGCCTGCGCGCCCTGAGCGTCAAGGCGGCGTTCGAGAGCGAGCTGTCCCACCGCGCGCGGCTCCGCCGGGACCACGACCCGCGATTGACCGACGAGGAGCGCGCCGACCTCGACACCCTCGTGAAGGACATGACCTGGTCCGCGCGCCTCACGACGCCCCTCATCAAGTTCCTGGCCGCGGAGAAGGCCGTCGAGATCAGCCGCCGCGCGCTGCAGATCCACGGCGGCTGCGGCTACACCAAGGAGTACGGCGCCGAGAAGCTCCTCCGCGACGCCCTGGTGCTCCCCATCTACGAAGGCACCAGCCAGATCCAGGCCCTGATGGCCACCAAGGACACGCTGCTCGCCATCACCCGGTCCCCCGGCGCCTTCTTCACCGCGTGGGCAGACGACAAGCGCGTCGCGGCCCTCCCGGGCGACCCCCTCGTGCGAGGCGCCGCGCGTCTGCGCACCTACGCCCGCGCGGCCCAGCTCGACCTGATGCGCCGCATCCTCAAGGGCAAGCTGCAGGGCCGGTCCATCGGCGCCTGGAAGGCCGCGCTGTCCGACTGGGACCCGAAGACCGACTTCTCCCCGGCGCTGCTGCACGCCGAGCGGCTCACCCGCCTGCTCGCCGACGCCGCCATCGCCGACGCCCTCCTGGAGCAGGTCGACAAGGACGCCGGGCGCGCCTGGATCCTGGAGCGCCACCTCGAACGCGCGGAGCCCCGCGGTCGCTACCTGCTGGACTGCATCCGCTCCACGGGCGAGCGCCTCCTGGGCGAGCTGGCCGACCTCGCGACCGCCGACGAGCCCGCCCCCGACGCCCAGCCCAGCGCGGCGAAGGAGCGAGCGGCATGACGCAAGCGCCCCAAGCGCGCGCAACGGAGCGCAGCGAAGTGGAGTCCTCGAGGGTCCCCGGGGCCCCCGGCGTCGAATCTCTGATTCGGCGAGAGGGGTGACAGTGGTGTCTTTGCTGCACGTACGCCACCAGATGGCGAACCTCGCGGCGCTGGGTCGCCTCGGACGGCTCGCGCTCGCCAAGGAGCGGACGCGGCCCGAAGCGCGGGTGCTGTCCGCGGAGGTCTCGGCGCCCTCGGACGGCCTCGTGAACGACTACCTGCGCTGGTGCGGAGGGGACCCCAAGGCGTGGCGCGGCCGGGTCCCGCCCCACCTGTTCCCCCAGTGGTCTCTCGCGCTGCTGGCCCGCGCCCTCGAGCCCATCCCGTACCGCGTGGAGCGCGTCCTGAACCAGGGCTGCCGCGTCACCCTGAACGGCCCGATCCCCCGCGGCGAGCGGCTGCTCCTGACGGCCGACCTGCACGAGGTCCGCGAGGAGGAGACGAAGGCCCGCATCCACCAACGCGTCACGACGGGCCCCTCGTCGCAGCCCGACGCCCTGGTCGCCGACGTGTACGAGGTCGTCCCGCTGCCCAAGAAGCGAGACCCGGACGCACCGAAGCCGCCGCCCCGCGCGAAGGCCCGCGTCCCCCAGGACTGGCGCCCCCTCGGAGAGCTGAAGCTCGGACCCCACGCGGGCCGGCAGTTCGCCCTCCTGACCGGCGACTTCAACCCCGTGCATTGGCTGAAGCCCTACGCCAAGGCGGCCGGCTTCCGATCCACCATCCTCCACGGCTTCGCGCAGATGGCGTGCGCGTCGGAGATGCTGGTCAAGCGTCGCTTCGCGGGCGACGTCGACCGGCTCGCGTCCATGGACGTGCGCTTCACCCGTCCCCTCCTCCTGCCCGCGCGACCGCGCGTCCTCATCGGCCACGACGCCCACGGCGACGGAGTTCACGGCATCGCCGTCGGCGACGCGCCCGGTGGCCCGGCCTACATGATCGGCACCTACACGACCCGCTGAGCGCAGCGGCCCTCGGAGACCTCATGTCCGACCTCCTCCTTCAGCTCGGCGGCAACAAGGCCGCCCGCACCGTCATCTCTTCGCTCGGCCTGCCCGTGCCCCCCCAGCTGCGTCGCGGCCGAGGACCGTGGGAAGACCGTCCCCTGGACGACCGCACCGTGCTCGTCGGCGGCACAGGCGGCGCGCTGCACGACACCCTCGCGAGCATCCTCGCGGCCGCCGGGGCCTCCGTGGGCGTGCACGGGACGGACGGCGCGCCCTACGAAGCGGCCGCGGACGCCTGGTCCCGCCCCGGGCCCGATCCCGAGGAGATCGGCTCCGACGCCCTCGTCTTCGACGCCACCGCGCTCTCCGGGGCGGCGGGGCTGCGGGCGCTGTACGACTTCTTCCACCCGCGCATCCGGGGCATGCGCCGATGCGGCCGCGTGGTCGTGCTCGGGCGTCGCGAGCAGGACGCGGGCACCGACGGCGAGGCGATCGTCGCCGCCGCCCTCGACGGGTTCACGCGGTCCCTGGCCAAGGAGCTGGGCCGACGGGGCTCGACGGCGAATCTGCTCCGGGTCGCGCCGGGCGCGGAAGCTCGACTGGCTCCCGTCCTTCGGTACCTGCTCTCCGACCGCTCGACGTACATCAGCGGGCAGCCCTGGACGGTGACCGCGGACGTCGCCGGGGACGCCGTGGAGCCGACGCGCCGACCGCTCGACGGCGAGGTCGTCCTGGTCACCGGCGCGGCCCGAGGGATCGGAGCCGCGACCGCCAAGCGCCTCGCGCTCGAGGGCGCCAAGGTCGTGTGCCTCGATCGTCCGGCGGACGACGGCGCCGTCGCCAGGCTCGCCGAGGAGATCGGAGGGGTCCCGCTGCCCGTGGACGTCACCGACCCCGCGGCGCCGACGAAGATCCGGTCGGCCCTCACGGCGCTCGGCGGCGTGTACGCGGTGGTGCACAACGCGGGCGTCACCCGAGACAAGACGCTGGGCCGCATGTCCGAGGACGCCTGGGACCTGCTCATGGACGTCAACCTCGGCGCCATCGTGCGGATCCACGACGCCATGGCGGCCGACGGCGGCCCGCTGCAGGACGGCGGCCGGGTGGTGCTGCTGTCGTCGATCGCGGGGCTCGCGGGCAACGTCGGTCAGACGAACTACGCCGCGAGCAAGGCCGCGGTCGCGGGCCTCGTGCGTCGCCTCGCGCCACAGCTCGCCCCGCGCGGGATCGCGGTGAACGGCGTCGCGCCCGGCTTCATCGAGACGCGGCTCACGGCCGCCATCCCGTTCGCCACCCGCGAGGCGGCCCGGCGGCTCTGCAACCTCTCCCAGGGCGGCCTGCCCATCGACGTCGCCGAAGCCCTCACCTTCCTCTCCTCCCCGGGCGCCCACGGCGTGACCGGAAACGTCCTCCGCGTGTGCGGGGGCAGCCTCGTCGGAGCCTGATCCATGCCTCACGCCATCACCCACAAGGTCAAGAAGGCCCGCCGCGCCGTGGTCGTGGCGGGCAACCGCACCCCGTTCGTCCGCGCCTTCGGCTCGCTCATGAAGCTCGACGCCATCGACCTGGGCGCGGCCTCGGTCCAGGGCCTGCTCGAGCGCACCGAGCTCGCCCACGCCGAGATCGACCGCATCGTCTGGGGCGGCGTGGTGCTGCCGCCCGGGGCCCCGAACGTCGGCCGGGAGATCGCCCTGGACGTGGGATTGCCCCGCGACGTGGACGCCTACACCGTGAGCCGCGCCTGCGCGACGGGCATGCAGTCGGTCGTCGACGCCGCCGCGGCCATCGAGCGCGGCGAGGCGGACGTCGTGATCGCGGGGGGCGGCGACTCGACCTCCAACGCGGTCGTCCCGCTCCCCGCCAAGCTGATCCAGGCGGTCGCGCCGGTGGCGATGTCCAGCAAGTCGACGTGGAAGGACTGGCTCGGCGTCGTGTCCCAGCTCACGCCGATCAGCGAGGTGCTGCCGCGTCGCCCGAAGATCGCCGAGCGCACCACCGGCGAGGTGATGGGCGAGGCGTGCGAGCGCATGGCGAAGCGCAGCGGGATCACGCGCGAGGCTCAGGACAAGTACGCCGCGACGTCGCACCACCGGGCCGCCCAGGCGCTCGCCGACGGCCGGTTCGACGACGAGCTCTCCCCCGTCGCCCGCGGAGGCCGCGAGCCGGTGTTCGCGGACGACCTCATCCGCGCCGACACCTCGGCGGAGAAGCTCGCGAAGCTCCGCCCCGTGTTCGACCGCAAGGACGGGACGCTGACGGCAGGCAACTCGAGCGCCCTGACCGACGGCGCCGGGGCCGTGCTGCTCATGTCCGCGGAGAAGGCCAAGGCCCTCGGGTACACGCCCCTGGCCGCGTTCCGCAGCTGGTCGTTCGTGGGCGTGGACCCCGCGGACCAGCTCCTGATCGGGCCCGCGCTCGCGATGCCGGCGGCCCTCGCGCGGGCGGGCATGGAGCTGGCCGACATCGGCGTCGTCGAGATGCACGAGGCCTTCGCCGCCCAGGTCCTCTGCGTCCTCAAGGCGCTGGGCTCTCCCGCGTTCGCCCGGGAGCGGCTCGGTCGCGACGGCGCGGTGGGGCAGGTGGACCCGGCGAAGCTCAACCCCCTGGGCGGCAGCCTCGCGCTCGGCCACCCGTTCGCGGCCACGGGCGCGCGCATGGTCACGACGGCGTCGCACCAGATCGCCCGGGGCGACGCCCAGGCCGCGCTCCTCGGCATCTGCGCCGCCGGCGGCCTCGGCGCGGCGGCGGTTCTCGAGGCCGTCTGACGTCAGACGGTCACTCCAGTGACCAGTTCAAAAGTGTTGACATCCTAGAGACTTGACCCGACACTCCCTTCGACTCTGAAGGGTGAATCATGCGTCCGTCCGTACTCGCAACACTGTCCGTCCTCGCGCTCCTCGGCTGCAACGAGTCGGGGCTGCATACGGTCGACGACGAGCAGGTCGGCGGGGAGGAGTCCGGCCCCGTCATCCGCGTCGAGCCCGCCGAGGTCACCTTCGACGAGGTGGGGGTCTTCTGCAGCACCGACACGCTGGTGCGCATCTCGAACGTCGGCACCGAGACGCTGGAGGTGGGCGTGCCCGCGCTGCTCGGCGAGCGGGCCGTGGACTACGAGATCGACCTCGCCGAGACGCTCTCCCTCGAGCCCCTCGAGAGCCGGGAGGCGACCGTCACCTTCACGCCCGCGGCGGACGGGGACTCCACCGCGGCCCTGTTCATCTCGTCCAACGACCTCGCTCGCCCCGAGCTGAACGTCCCCCTGCAGGGCACGTCGGGCGACGGCGAGTGGCTGATGACGGACGACTTCGTCCAGAACGACATCCAAGCCGTGGACGTGCTGTTCGTCATCGACAACTCGAGCTCCATGGGCCCCGAGCAGGCCCTGGTGGCGGACAACATCGCGACCTTCTTCCAGTGGTTCCGGGCCCTCGGCGTCGACTACCACATGGGCGTCATCACGACGGACGTGGTGCAGCCGGGCCACGCGGGCGAGCTCCAGGGCTCGCCGAAGTACATCACCCAGAACACCAGCGAGCCCGAGGCCACCTTGGCCGCGGCGGTGGGCGTCGGCACCGACGACATGGGCGTCGAGTCCGGGCTCGCGGCGCTGAAGCTGGCGCTGTCCGAGCCGATGCTCAGCGGGGCCAACGCGGGCTTCTACCGGGACGACGCGCACCTCTCCGTCATCATCCTCACGGACGAGCCCGAGCAGTCCAACCGGGGCTCCGCGCACTACATCGACTTCCTGGCGGACCTGAAGGGCGACCCGCTCGAGGTCAGCGTCTCGGCGATCGTCGGCGACCGCGAGGACGGCTGCCAGGGCCAGTGCGGCGGGACCCCCGTCGGGGCCCAGCCCGGCGATGAGTACATCGACGTGCAGGAGGCCTTCCCCGGCGTCTTCCAGAGCATCTGCAGCTGCGACTTCCGCCCCGCCATGGAGGCCGTCGGCATCACCAGCGCGGGCATCGTCGTGTCGTTCCCCCTCAGCCGCACGCCCAACGACCTCGCCCGCATCGAGGTCACGGTGAACGGCGTCGTGCACGAGCAGTGGGAGTACGACCAAGGCGCCAACGCCGTCGTCTTCAACACCGACTCGATCCCGGACGGGCGCTCCGACATCTTCGTCACCTACCCCGTCGTCGGCCCCTGCAACTGAGGGCGGGCGCCGGCAGTCGCCCCCATGAGCTGGTACCGAGACGCGGTCCTGCCGCGCGTCCTGAACCTGTGCATGACCTCGCCCGCCGTCACCGAGCTGCGCGGGCGCGTCACCCGAGGACTTCACGGGACCGTCGTGGAGCTGGGCTTCGGGTCGGGCCTCAACCTGCCGCACCTGCCGCCGGAGGTGGACCGTGTGCTGGCGGTGGACCCGGCCACGCTGGGGCGCAGGCTGGCGAAGGAGCGCATCGAGGCCGCGGACGTCGAGGTGGAGTTCGCGGGCCTCGACGGCGCCCGGCTGGACCTCGACGACCGGGTCGCCGACTGCGTGCTGGTCACCTGGTCGCTCTGCACGATCCCGGACCCGGAGGCCGCCGTGGCCGAGGCCCGTCGGGTGCTCAAGCCCGGGGGCGCCCTCCACTTCGTCGAACACGGGCGCGCGCCCGACCCTCGCCCCGCCGCGTGGCAGGACCGGCTCGACCGCCCCTGGGGGTGGTTCTCGGGGGGCTGTTCGCTCACCCGAGAGGCCGTCCTCACCATCCCGAAGCACGGGTTCCAGCTCGGTGACGTCGACGGGTTCTACATCCCCGAGACCCCCCGGTTCCTCGGCTGGACGACCCTCGGGACCGCCCGCGCCGTGTGAGCGCTGTTTCACCGAGTCCCCCGGGCCGGCCCGCGGAGCGCCGGCGTGTCGGACCTCTCGGACACCCTCGAGATCGGGATGACGATGAACGGGACCGTGGACGGCCCACCTGGACCAAGGACGGCGACGCCGCCTTCACCTACGCGGACGGGACCGCCCCGCCCGCGGCGGAGGTCTCCTGGCTCGGCGAGGAGTACGACCTCCTCGGGACCGACAGCAAGTTCAGCCGCATGGTGGGCGGCGAGCCCCTGGCCATCGGCGCGGACCTGAGCGCGGACAAGAACCTCATCAAGGACGTGTTCGACGTGGGCGCCGACGACGGCGACATGACGATCCACGACTCCCAGGCCGTGTCCCTGACCATGACGGGCCCCATGACCCTGGCGGGGGCCAAGGAGGTGCAGCCGGGCGTGAACCTGGTCCTGGCGGGCGACGGCTCGGTGTCGGGCACCAAGACCCGATCGAAGCCGGCGAAGAAGTAACCGTCGCGGCCGTTTGTAAAGCGTTGCCACACAACGCTGGAACAGGTTGCTATTCGACGCACGTCAAGCCCATGTCAAGGATGTCCGGGGCTCGTTCAGGCTGTGTGCGGGGCGTGAAACCTGGGTGAATGAAGGGCCGGATCGTGCCCGATTGAATGGCGACTCATTACAGTGACGACCACACAGCGACACCGCCGTGGAGGTCACACATGTCCGTCCCGCTCCGAACCTCGCTCTCCGTCCCCGCCCTCATCGGCGCGCTCGGGCTCTTGTGCCCCCTGTCCACGGCGTTCGCGCTCACCGGCGACGCCCCGGTCAAGTACACCGAGGCGCGGCAGAACCGCGTCGCCCACGCCCCCGTTCAGGCGCGCATGAACCGCCTGAACGTGTGGAAGGAGTTCCTCGAGCGCCGCGGCGACTGGACCGCCCGCTGGGACGAGGCCACGCGCACGCCCGTCCGCTTCTACGGCGAGGGCTGGGACGTGGACCCCGCCGCCCTCCACGACGACGACGCGGTGTGGGATCTCGCCTCCTCCATCCTCGCCGAGGAGCTCGCCCTCCTCGGGCCCGGCGTGGCCCTCTCGGACCTCGAGCCGTGGGCGCTCGACCGTCGCCAGGGCATCACGACGGTCTCGTTCCGGCGCCTCTACGCGGGCCTGCCGGTGGACGGCGCGCGCGTGTCCCTTCGCTTCAAGCACGACCGCTTCGTGATGGGCCAGTTCGAGTCCATGCCCGGCATCGAGGCGCACCTGGACGCCCTCCCCAAGGCGGACATCCCCGCCCACGCCGTCGCCTCCGCGGCGATCGAGGCCATGGGCTGGACCGCCGAGCGGTCGATTTCGAGCGCCCCCACCCTCGTGGTGCTCCCGCAGCTCGGCGAGCTGACCGCCGACTACCGCCTCGCCTGGCGGGTCCGCGTGGACTCCACCGCGTTCCCGTCCCAGCGCACCGTCCACGTCGACGCCGAGACGGGCAAGCTCCTGCAGTGGGAGGACTCGGTCCGCTGGGCCGAGGGCACCGTGATGGGCGAGGTCGACGACCGGTATCCCGACAACGGCATGGTCGAGCAGCACCTGCACGGCGTGGAGCTGAACCACGCGGGCGGCAGCTTCCGCGCAGGCGTCGACGGCGGCTTCAGCGTGGACGCGGACACCCCCGTCGAGTTCACCTTCACGGCCGGCTCCAACCGCATCGTCGTCGAGGACGCGGGCGGCTCCCTCGCCGAGTTCACCGCGACCCTCGAGAGCGACGGCGGCCTGCTCGTGGCCTACCCGACGGACCTCACGGACGACCCCGCGGCCGAGCGTCGCATCCGCGCCCAGCTCGGCGTACACGCCGCGGCCCACCGGGCGCGCGCGCGCTCCGTCCTCATCGACCCCGGCTTCGGCTGGGCGAACCGTCGCGCCACGGCCGAGGTGAACATCGCCGACGGGGGCTGCAACGCCTACTACAACGGCGACATCCACTTCCTGCGTCAGAGCCAGGACTGCAACAACACCGGACGGGTGGCCGACGTCGTGTATCACGAGTACGGGCACGGCTTTCACCGCTGGTCGATCGTCGAGGGCGTCGGCGGCTTCGACGGCGCGCTCTCCGAGGGCCTCGGCGACTACATGGCGGCCACGATCACCGGCGACCCGGGCACCGCGCGCGGCTTCTTCCGCGGCTCGACCCGCCCCCTGCGGGACATCGCCCCGAACCACGTGTGGCCCAACGACGTCGGCGAGATCCACTACACCGGCATCATCATCGCGGGCGCGCTGTGGGACCTCCGCCATGCCCTGAGCAACGAGCTCGGCGAAGAGGCCGGCGTGGCGCTCGCGGACCAGTACTTCCTCGCCGTCGCCTCCCGCGCCACGGACATCCCCACGGCCTACGAAGAGGTGCTGCTCGCCGACGACGACAACGGCAACCTGGCCGACGGCACCCCGAACAAGTGCCTCATCGACGACGAGATGGGCCGCCACGGGCTCGGCCCGGCCGCCCCCGACGCGCCGCTGTTCACGCTCGCCCACGTCGCCCCCGCGGGCACGTCGGGGGACATCACCCTCGCGATCGAGGCCGGCCTCGCTCGCCCCGACTGCACGACCGGCGAGCTCGACCAGCTGCGCGTCCGGTACTCGTTCGACGCCGACGCCGACCTCGACGACTTCGAGTCGGTGGTGGTCGAAGGCAACGCCGGCGGCACCTACGACGTGAGCCTCCCCTCGGCGCCCGACGGGACCTTCGTGCGCTACCGCCTCGAGGTCCTGGACCGCGACGGCGACGTGGTCGGCAGCGAGCCCCAGGGCTCCGTCACGGACCCCTGGTTCGGCCACTGGGTCGGCACCCACGAGACCGTCTTCTTCGCCGACTTCGAGGACGACGACGGCGACTTCACCCACGAGCTGCTCGCGGGCGACAGCGAGCGCGAGGGCGCCGACGACTGGGGCTGGGGCACGCCGAAGGGCGACTCGGGCGACCCCGACTTCGCCTTCTCCGGCGACTCGGTCTGGGGCAACGACATCTCCCCCGCCGACAACTGGAACGGCGCCTACCAGCCCGACGTCCACAACGTGCTGCGCTCCCCCGCCATCGACGTCGAGGGCGCCACGGAGGTGCACCTGCAGTTCCGTCGCTGGCTCACGGTGGAGGACGGCTTCTACGACGACGCGGCCGTGCGGGTGAACGGTCGGACGATCTGGTCCCAGCACGCCTCGACCGACCAGGACGACGCCGGCGAGCACCACCAGGACCTCCACTGGGCGCTGCGGAGCTACGACGTGACCGACCTGATCGACGCCACCGGCACGCTCCGGGTCGAGTGGGAGCTCATCACGGACGGCGGCCTGCAGCTCGGCGGCTGGAACCTGGACGACGTCCGCGTGGTCGCCAAGTTCGGCGACGACGAGCCCATCCCCGGCGCCGAGGAGCCCGGCGGGCCGTTCGGCGCGGGCGCGGGCTGCGAGGAGTGCAACGCCACGGGCGGGGCCGCTCCCTCCAGCGCGTGGATGCTGCTCGGGCTGCTCGGCGTGGCCGCCGGGAGCCGTCGCCGCCGCGCCTGAGCCGCGCTCGGTGGTAACTTGAGCGACGCGTCGTCCCAGGGTCGGGGCGGCGCGTCCTCGGTTTCCCGGAGGCGCGCTCCGTGCGGATCCTCAGCTTCGTCCTCCTCCTGTGCGCCCTCGCGGCGCCGTCTTGGGCCGCCTCGGTCCTCGCCTGGGACGTCCCCACCCTGACCTCCCACTCGACGTACGTCGTCGAAGCCCGCGTCGATCGCGTGCGAAGCGAGCGGCACGAGGGCGACATCCGCACCGTCAACTCGGTGACCGTCACGCGCGCGCTCAAGGGCTCGCCCGCGGATCGCCTGGACGTCGTGCAGGGCTCCGGCCGCGTGGGCGACACCGTCAAGACCATCCACGGCGACATGGAGCTGGCCGCGGGGTCCCGCTACGTCCTGTTCCTCGAGGAGCGGGGCGGGGAGCTGCACAGCACGCTGCTCGGCTGGTCCGTCTTCCGCATCGACGGCGAGGGGGACGACACGCCGCTCTCACGCAACCTCGCGGGCCTCTCGCTGATGGTGCGCGCGGAGGACGGGTCGCTGGTGCCCGCCCCCGAGAGTCGCGTGATCGCCGCGACGCCCCGCACCCTGGCGGCGCTTCGAGCGGAGGTGGAGGGTCGATGAGGCGCGCCGCGGCCGCGATCGCGGTCTCCCTCGCCGTCGTGGCGGCCCCGGCGCAGGCCTGGACGCCCACCGGAGCCACCTGGAACGGCACCCTCGGGTGGTGGACGAACCAGGGCGGCAGCACGTCCCCGGCGTACACCAACATCGGGGTGGTGGAGAGCACGCTGCAGATCGCCTACGACCAGTGGGAGGACCCCGGCTGCTCGAACTTCGCGAGCGCGTACCAGGGCCGCACGTCGCGGCTGTCCACGAGCAACGGCGACTCGTTCAACGTGCACGGGTTCCCGCAGGTGTGGCCGGCCGGCTACGGCAACGTCGTGGGGACCATCGGCATCACCGTGAGCTACAGCAACGGGTCCTCCTACGTCGAGACGGACGTCAGCTTCAACGAGGAGACGTACACGTTCGTCGACGGCAACCCGAGCGCCCAGGGGCAGGCCGACCTGCTCTCGATCGCGGTGCATGAGTTCGGGCACAGCCTCGGGCTGGCCCACAGCAACCAGAACGGCTCGTCGATGCTGCCCGGCTACAGCGGCGGCACGGCGGAGCGATCGCTGTCCAACGACGACATCAACGGCGTCTGCGCCCTCTACGGCGGGGGCGGCAACCCCGGCCCCACCGAAGACGACGACTACGAGGAGAACGACGACTCGGGCGACGCCCCCACCCTCTCCTGCGGCGAGACGATCGAGGCCGTCGCGCTGGACGTGGACTGGTACCGGGTGCGCACGACCGTCACCGGGGAGGTGCGGGTCATCATCAGCAGCTGGGATGCGGGGACGGACCTCGATCTCTACCTGTTCGACCAGACGAGCCCCGACCCCATCGACGTCGCCGAGGGGCCCGGCGCGGGGCCGGAGATCGTGTCGGTCCTCGACCGCCCGGCGGGCTGGTACTGGTTCGTCGTCAACCCGTACGTGGGCGAGTCCGAGTACCTGCTCACGGTGATCTGCGACCAGGGCACGCCGGGGGACGACGACGACGACGACGACGTGGCGGACGACGACGACGCGGGGCCGGACGACGACGACGCAGCCGACGACGACGATGAGCCCGTCGACGGGGAGGGCAGCATCGACGGCACCCCCCAGACCGTGGTGGACGGGGACGCCTCCTGCTCGGGGTGCGGGTCGTCCGTGAGCGGGGCCGCCTCGGGGGGCGCGCTCCTCCTGCTCCTCGCGCCCGCGCTCCGTCGCCGCCGCCAGGGGTCGCGTTGCCGAGACTGATCCCGGACATGCTGACCGACGGGGACTTCCCCGTCGAATTCGGTCGGTACACGCTGCTGGGCGTCCTCGGCGAGGGGGCCATGGCGCGGGTCTACCGCGCGGAGCTGCGGGGGCCGGGGGGCTTCAAGAAGCCGACGGCCGTGAAGATCGTGCGGGGGTCCGTGGCGGGGCGGGGCGCGGCCCTGCGCGACGCCCTCCTCAACGAGGCCCGGCTCGGGGGGCTCCTCGACCACCCGAACCTCGTGCAGACCCTCGACTACGGCGTCGTCGACGGCCTGCCCTTCATCGCCATGGGCTACGTGCGCGGGATCGGGCTGGACCGCCTGCTCGCGAGCGACCTCGAGATCCCGCCCGAGGTGGCGCTCGAGATCGCGATGCAGGTCGCGGGGGGGCTCGACCACGCCCACAACCTGGAGGGGGCCGAGCAGACCTCCGAGCTGGTCCACCGCGACCTCAAGCCGAGCAACATCATCCTCGACCGGCACGGGCTTGTGAGGGTGCTGGACTTCGGCATCGCGAAGGCGGCGGCGCTGTCCGTGGACACGACCGCCGTGGGGGCGACGAAGGGCACGCCCGCCTACATGTCGCCGGAGCAGGCGAACGGCGAGGAGGTGGACCGACGCTCGGACATCTTCTCTCTCGGCGTCCTCATGTTCGAGTTGATCACGCGGGAGCGCCTGTTCGCGTCCACGTCGCCGCTCGCGACGCTGCAGGCCGTCCTGCGGGTCGAGGACGTGATCTGCGACGAGGGGTTCGAGGCGCGGTTGGACGCGGTGGTCCCCGGCCTGGGCGCGGTAGTGTCGCGGTGCCTTCGGGAGGCGCCGCGCCTGCGCTGGGAGAACTGCGGGGCGGTGCAGAGCGCGCTGCGCGAGGTGGCCGACGGCTACACGCCCGCGCCGCTGCTGCGGGAGTGGGTGCGCGAGACGCAGGACGCCCTGGGCCTGGGCCACCACGATCCCGCGGGCCTGAGCATCGACGCCCCGGGGCTCGGCCGGGACGTCGTCGGGTTCGACCCCCACGGTCGCCCCCGCGCGCTGTCGGACGTGGACGAGGACGACGTGGACACCGACGCCCCGCTGCCGGCGTTGAGCCAGGCACAGATCGCGCGGCACGCGGCGGCCACGCTGGTGCCCGAGACCCGCCGGATGCCCGCGGCCAAGGCGCCGACCTCGCCCGGGCGGGGGAGAACCGTGGGGCTGATCCTCGTCGCCCTGGGGGGCACCCTGCTCGCGGCGATGATGTGGACGATGGTCCGGGACGTGGGCACCGAGCCGACCGCGGCCACGGATCTCGGCGAGGTGGAGGCGGCGGCGGCTCCGCCGGATCCGCGGGGCCTCTCGGAGCCGCTCGAGGAGGTCGTGCAGGACGCCACGCCCGCCCCTCGGCGGTCCACGAGCCGACGCGCTCCGACCCGCCCCCGCTCCCGGGACGCGGTCGCGACCAAGAAGGCGGCCGTGGCGGTCGACGACCCGAACCCCAAGAACGAGGGCCCTCCCCCGCTGGAGGTGTCGCTGCAGCAGGCCGATCGCACCGGGGGCCAGGCCCGGGTCATGGTCACGGCCCGGTTGGACGCCTCGGACGCGGCCGACCTCGTGGTGCACTTCAAGCCCCCGGTGGGGCCCTGGCAGCGGGCGAAGCTCAAGTCGATGGGGCCCGGCGGCTGGTTCCGGATGCTCGAGCTGAGCATGCCGCGCGGGGCCACCCTGCGCTGGTACGTCACGGCGGAGTTCGAGCACGGCGGCCGGAAGGCGCGCACGCGCTACGGCACGAAGGCGGCGCCGAAGAGGTTCGTGCTGCCCCGGAGCTGATCGGCGGACGTCGCGCCTGCGACCGTCTTGCGACATTGTCGCGAGGTCGCGATCCCCATGGTCCCCCCATGAACACGAACGCACTGCACGCCGCCGCCCTCGCAACCTTCACCGCCGTCCTCCTGGTCGGCGTCCCCGCCTTCGCGGACCCCGACGCCGGGGTCAACGCCGACGCCGAGATCGACGTCCAGAGCGAAGCCGAGGCGAGCTCGATCAAGAACGACATCACCCAGGCGCTCGAGTCGGGCGAGCTCACGCTCGCGAGCCTCTCCGACCTGCCGCCGTCCGGGCGCGTCGACCCTTCGGAGCCGATCACAGTGGACATGAGCGCGCTCAGCGGCGCCACGACCGGGATCGCCTTCCTGGACCACCTCATCGCGCGCGTGATCGAGGCCGGTGGGGTCTTCGGCGCGGCGCTCGCCGCCCTGCTGGACTGAGCCCGGGACCCGTCTAGATCGAGATCGATCCCTCGCGGAAGTCGCTCGCCGCGAGGTGCACGTTGATGCACACCGGGGTGCCCTCCGCGGACAGGCGCTTCGCCTCGTCCAGGACCTCGTCGATCTTCGCGGGATCGGTGAGCAGGAGGCCTTTGCCGCCGTAGCCCTCGGCCACGTCGTGGTAGTCCGTCTTCCGCAGCACGGTGCCCACGTCGTCGCCCAGGATCACGATCTGGTCCCGGGCGATCTGTTGCCAGGACGCGTCCGTGCCGATGACGGCGATCGGGGCGAGCCCGAGGCGGACGTAGGTGTCGAACTCGGCCAACGAGTACGCGCTGGAGCCGTCCCCGTAGAAGAGCCAGACCTCCGCGTCCGGCCGCGACGTGGCCGCCCCCACCGCGAACCCCCCGCCCACGCCGAGCGTGCCGAACACCCCCGGGTCGAGCCACGACAGCGGGCCCCGCGGCCGCACGATGTATGCCCCGGTGGCCACGAAGTCCCCGCCATCGACGACCAGGACCGAGTCGTCGGCGAGCTTCTCTTCGATCTTCAGGAAGAGGTGGATCGGGTCCACCAGCGGGCCCTCCGGCTTGGCCTTCGCGGCGATCTCGGCGTCGCGAGCCTCCTCGCGCTCCCGGAGCGTCGCGAACCACGCCGAGCGGTCCGGCACGGCCGCCTTGAGCTCGCCCAAGGCGGTCAGGAAGCGGCCGGGGTGCTCCCGGAACCCGTGGGTCGGCTTTCGGTTCTTCTTGAGCGCGACCGGGTCGAGGTTCACCGAGATCAGGTTCGCGTCGCGGTTGATCTTCCGCCCGTAGCCCATGCGGAAGTCGAAGGGGAAGCCCGCCACGACCACGACGTCCGCCTCGCGCAGCGCCTTGCTGCGCTTGTGGCGGAACTGTAGCTCCGACGTGCGGCCGAGCAGGCCGCGCGCCGAGCCGCCGAGGAACGTGGGGATGCCCAGGTGACGCACGGCCTGGGCCAGCCGCCCCGCCTCGGCCGCGGACAACGACACCACCGCCTGGCTCCCGATCACGAGCACCGGCTGGGCCGCCCCCGCGAGGGCCGCGCGGACCGTGTCGATGGCCGACGCCGCCACCGGCTTGGGGGGCCCGGCCGGGCGCTGGGGGGCGCCGACGTGGGGCATGTGGAACTGGTGCTTGAGGTACGTCTTGAGCCCCGCCTCCGCGGCCTTGCCCACCGCGCCCTTCATGGAGTCGACGCCGGACTCCTTGAGGAACCACTCCTCCACGATCTCCTCGGGGTACAGCAGGTCCACGGGCACCTCGAGGAACACCGGCCCGGGCACGCCCTCGGCCGCCACCCGGAACGCCTTGGTGACCATCGGGACGATGTTCTGGACCTTGCTGATGCGCGCACACCACTTCGTCACGGGCTCCATCAACGACATCTGGTCGATGTCCTGCAGGGAGCCGCGACCGCGCAGCACCGTGGCCGTCGCCCCGCCGAAGATCACCATCGGCTGCTGCGCCATCTGCGCGTTCTTGACGGCCGTCATGGTGTTGGTCACGCCGGGGCCCGCCGTCACCGCGCAGACGCCGGGCACGCCGGTCATCCGGGAGGCCGCGTCCGCCGCGAAGGCCGCCGAGCGCTCGTCCCGCACGTCCACGATGCGGACGCCGTGGTCCTTCGCGCCCTGGAGGATCGGGCTGATGTGGCCGCCGCAGAGCGTATAGAGGCAGCTCACCCCGTGGGCTTGGAGCAGCTCGCCGATGATCGATCCGCCGTGCTTGTGGGTCATGTCGGTTCTCCGGGCGCGCGCCGGCCGCGCGGGCGGGGAATCTATCCTCTCCGCACCGAGCGATTCCACCGACATGCTGCCCCTCCCCATCGACGCCCACCTCCCCGAGGTCCTGGCCGCCCTCCGCGACCGGGGCGGGGCCGTGATCGTCGCCCCTCCGGGCTCGGGAAAGACGACGCGCGTGCCCCCCGCGATCGCCGGGGAGTTTCCGGGCCGCGTGCTCGTCTCCCAGCCCCGACGGGTGGCCGCTCGCCTCGCCGCGACCCGCATGGCGAGCGAGGCGTCCGAGCGGGTGGGCCGCACGATCGGCTACTCCACGCGCTTCGACCGGAAGACCAGCCGGGCGACCCGGGTGGAGCTGCTCACCGAGGGGCTCCTCGTGCGACGTCTGCAGGCCGACCCGTTCCTCGAGGGCGTCGACTGCGTGGTGCTGGACGAGTTCCACGAGCGCACGCTGGACGTCGACCTCGCCCTGGCCCTGCTGGCGGACTGCCGCCGCTCCGCTCGGGCGGACCTCCGCCTCGTCGTGATGTCGGCCACCCTCGATCCGGCGCCCGTGGCGGCGTTCCTGGAGTGCCCCGTGATCGAGGCGCCCGGCCGGACGTTTCCGGTGGACGTCGCCTTCTCCCGGCCGTCCCGGGCGCGGCCCGAGGCCCGCTGCGCCGCCGCCGCCCGACGCGTCCTCGAGGAGGAGCCCGACGGCCACGTCCTCGTCTTCCTCCCCGGCGTCGCCGAGATCGAGCGCACCGTCCGCGCCCTTCGCGAAGCTCCCCTCTCCCCCGAGGTCGACGTGCTGCCCCTGCACGGTCGCCTCTCGCTCGACCGGCAGGCCGCGGCGCTCGCTCCGTCGTCCCGTCGCAAGGTCGTGCTCGCCACGAACCTCGCCGAGACCTCGGTGACGCTCGAGGGCGCGCGGGCGGTCGTCGACACCGGCCTGGCGCGGGTGGCGGGCTACGACCCGGCGGTCGGGCTCACGCGCCTGGAGACCCGAGCCGTCAGCAAGGCGTCCGCCGACCAGCGCGCGGGACGGGCGGGGCGGACGGGACCGGGTCGGTGCATCCGCCTGTGGACGGAGGCCGAGCACCGATCGCGGGCCGCTGCCGACACCCCCGAGATCCGCCGGGCCGACCTCGCGCCGCTGGTGCTCCAGGTGCTCGAGTGGGGCGAGGCGCCCGAGGCCCTGCGCTGGTTCGAGGCCCCGCCGACGCCCGCCTTGGAGCGGGCCCGGGACCTCCTCCGCAGCCTCGGCGCGCTGGACCGCGGCGGCCTCACGGAGCGGGGCCGCAGCCTCGGTCGCCTGCCGCTCCATCCTCGCCTCGCCGCCGTGCTCCTCGCCGGGAGGGCCGCCGGAGTCGAGGCGTCGGTCGCCACCACCGTCGCGCTCATGACCGAGATGGACCCCTTCCGAGGTCCCCCGGATGCCCCCGGCGACGGCGATCTCGAGCCCCGCCTCGCCGCGCTCGCCGAGGCCGAGTGGCGCGATCGCCCGCCCGACGGCGCCGACGTCCGCCGCTGGCGCGAGCTGCGACGGGTGCGCGACCAGCTCCTGGCGCGGCTGGCCGACCTCCCCCCCGAGCCCGCCCCGGAGGCGACCCTCGACCCGCTCGTGGGGGCGCTCCTGGCGGGCATGCCCGGCCGACTGGGCCGTCGTCGCGACCCCGGCTCCCCGCGCTACCTGCTCGCGTCGGGGCACGGCGCCTTCCTCGACGACCGGAGCCGCGCAGGGGGCGAGTTCCTCTTCGCCATGGACGTCCGCGCCGCCCGCCGGGGGGAGCGCGCCGAGCACCGGATCCGGCTCGCCCATCCCGTGGACATCGACCTCGACGCCCTCCCCACGACCGACGAGCTCCGCTTCGAGCCGAGCACCGAGTCCGTCGTGCTGCGGCGGGTGATCCGCATCGGGGCCCTCGTCCTGCGAGACACCCAGAGCTCCACCCGCCCCGCGGCCCCCGACGCCGCGCCCGTGCTCGAGGCCGCCGCGCGCGACGCCCCCGATCGGGCCCTCACCCCGTCCCGAGAGGCCTCCCGGACGCTCGCTCGCCTGCGGTTCGCCGCCTCGCTCGTGGACGATCTCGTCGCCCCCGACGCCTGGACCGACCTCCTCCCCGAGCTCTGCGCGACCCGACGCTCCTTCTCCGAGCTTCGCCGCGTCGACCTCGCCCGCGCCCTCCTCGACCGCCTCACCTGGAAGCAGCGAAGCGAGCTCGACCGCCTCGCCCCCGAGCGCCTGAAGGTCCCGAGCGGCGCCCACCTCATCGTCGACTACGACGTGGACGGACCGCCGGTGCTCGCGGGCCGCATCCAGCAGTTCTTCGGGGCGACCACCACCCCCACGATCGGCGGAGGCCGCGTCCCCGTGATGCTCCACCTGCTCGCGCCCAACGGCCGCCCCGCCCAGGTCACTCGAGATCTGGCCGGCTTCTGGGAGCGCACCTACCCGGACGTCCGCAAGGAGCTGCGCGGGCGGTACCCGAAGCACCCCTGGCCGGACGATCCGGCCCACGCCGAGCCCACGAATCGGGCGAAGCGCCGCCGTTGAGGCATCAGCGGGTCCGACTCCAAGCGAACAGCGGGGCGCCGAGCACGTCCTTGAAGGTCACCTCCACGGCGTCGCGCCGCACCACCACGAGCGCGTAGCCGTACTGCGCCCGCGTGAACAGGAGCCCCGCCCGGTCGCACGCCGCCTCCTCGCCGCCGCACGCGGTCGTCGCGCGCAGCTTCCCCGAGGCGCCGGAGGTGACGGCCGCCACCCCGTCGTACTCGCCCATCTGGAGCAGGTGCGCGTGCGCGTTGAGCCACAGGTCCGGCGTGGACCCCACGCGCGCCGCCCACCGCGGTCCGTGGTCCTCGCCCTCCTTGTCGTCGTACGTCTTCCACACGTGGTGCGCCGCGAAGAACGTCCACGCCCGCGTCGACGACTCCACGACCGCCGCGACGTCCGCCGCGAGCGCCGCGTCCGGATACCGGTTCGTATCGAACACCGGGATCGTCGCGGGGCCGATCTCCACGACGAAGTTGCGGGCCGGCAGGTGGATGTCGGGCTGCTCGGCCGCCCACGCCAGGTAGCAGGCCTCGGCTGCGTCGTGACCGGTGGTGCTCTGGTGCACGTCGTGGTTGCCGAGGGCGAGCACCAGCGGCGCGTCCACCCCCGCCTGCAACGTGCCGATGAGGTCGTCGAACCGCGCCCGGGACGCGTCGTCGAGGGTCCCGCCGCAGTCGGGCCCGAACTCGTAGACGAGGTCGCCGAGCACGAACACGGCGTCCGGCCGATCCGCGGCGATCGAGGCGAGCAGCGCCGCCCGGCACGGGGCGGGGACCGGGGTCTCCGAGGTGCCCGGATCGCAGGGCTGCTCCGTCTCGGTGCGCACGCCGGAGTCGCCGAAGAGCACGAGCCGGCCCACCTCCGGGCTCGATCCCAGCGCCAGGACGTCGGGCAGATCCTCCTGGGGCGCCGCGCAGGACGACAGGAAGAGGAGCCACGCGACGGTGTACCGTGGCGTGGAACGGAGGCGACGTGCCCACATACGACCCGAAGATCATCCAGGACCACGCCCAGGATCTCTACGCCCAGGCCGACAAGGCCCCCTTCCTCACGGCCTACGCGGCGGCGCTCATCGGCGTCGTGGTCGGGCTCGGCACCGGCATGGGGATCGAGATCGGCATGGCGGGCGGCGCGGTCTTCGGGATCCTCCTCGGCGCGGGCGCGGGCGTCCTCGGCTACCAGGTCGGCAAGAGCCAGGCGATCCGCATGCGCGTCGCCGCCCAGACCGCGCTCTGCCAGGTGGCGATCGAGCGCTCCCTCGCGAAGGAGTGACCGTGCGCCTCCCGCTGCTCATCGCCGCCGTCGCCCTCGTCGGCGCGTCGCTCCCGGGGACCGCGAGCGCGCAGAACCAGGTGATGTCGGGGCCGAACCTCGTCAACAACATCTCGGGTTGGAACGACTCCGGCATGCGGTTCGTGGCCAACCAGAACGTCGACCTGGTGAGCTTCCGGTACGAGAACCAGGGCAACGCCGACATCATCTGGCTGCTGAACGGGAGCCGTCAGATCATCCAGACGGTGAACGTCCCCGCGGGCAACCCCAACTACTTCGTCAACGCGAACTGGACCCTCACCGCGGGGCAGACCTACTACCTGATCGTCGACAACGCGAACAACGGCCGGTGGGTGTCCTACGGCGCGTTCCCCACGTCCAATACGCACATCTCGGTGCAGGGCGTCTGGAACAACTCGACGAACAACTTCTATACGACGTGGTGGTTCAACTTCAAGGACTGGACCACGGGCTCGGCCAACGCGGCGCCCACGGCCGATCCGGGCCCCGCGGGCGGCGGCGGATACACCGGCGTGGAGGGCTCGCCGGTGGCGCTCGACGGCTCGGCCTCCACGGACCCGGACGGCACCGTCGTCACGTGGGAGTGGGACTGCGAGACGGACGGCACCGTGGACGTGGCGTCCAGCGTGGGCACCGGCGACACGTGCATCTACCCCGACGACGGCACCTTCACGCTCACCTTGACCGTCACCGACGACTCGGGCGGCACGGGCAGCGCGGCGACCACGGTCACCGTCGCGAACGTCGCGCCGACCATCACCACCACGCCGCCCCTCACGGCGGTCGAGGGCTCGGCCTACACCTACGCCGCCTCCGTCACCGATCCGGGCGCCGACACCTTCACCTGGAGCCTCGCGGCGGGCGGCCCGACCGCGATGACGGTCTCGGGCGCGGGCGTCGTGGACTGGACCCCCACCTTCGCGGACGCGCAGGCCGGGACCGCGAACGTCGTGCTCGACGTGCTCGACGACGACGGGGGCGCCGATCAGCAGTCCTGGACGATCACGGTCGACTACCTGGACGCCGACGGCGACGGCATGCCCGACACCTGGGAGGGCACCTACGGGCTCGACCCCACGGTCGACGACTCCGGCCTCGATCCCGACGCGGACGGCCTGTCGAACCTCGACGAGTGGCTCGGCGGCACGGACCCGACCGTCTACGACGGCCCCGCCGCCCCCCTGCAGGTCTCGCCCATCGCGGGCGTGGAGGTGGACGTCCTCCGGCCCGATCTGCTGGTGGCCAACGCCGCCGACCCCCAGGGCGACGTGCTCACCTACGACTTCGAGATCTACGCGGACGCGGGCGCCCAGACGCTCTTGGCGTCCGTCGCCGACGTGCCCGAGGGCGCGACGCTGCTGCAGCAGACCGCTTGGAACGTGCCGCTCGATCTCGCCGAGAACACCGACGCCTACTGGCGGGCGCGCGCGGCGGACCCGTTCGTGGCGGGGGCGTGGACTCCCCTGGAGGGCTTCTTCGTGAACGCCGTGGAGGAGCCGCCGGAGGTCCCGGTGCTCCAGTCCCCGGTGGCGGGCGAGACCGTCGCGGCGACGCCCGTGCAGCTCGCCTGGAGCGCGGGCGGGCCCGACCCGGATCGCGACGCCGTGACGTGGGACGTCTCCGTGTTCGACGAGGCGGGGGTGGTGCCCGTGACGTCGGTCGCCGATCTGGTGCCCGGCGGCGGACCCCAGGACACCTGGGACGTGGACGTCGCCCTCACGGAGGACGCGCGGTACCAGTGGACGGCCCGCGCGGTGGACGAGCACGGGAACACGAGCGAGTGGGCGGCGGGCGAGGTCTTCCTCTACTCGCTGCTGGACGGCGCCCCGGGCACCCCCGTGTGGGTGGCGCCTCTGGACGGCGAGCAGGTGGACTCGGTGTCGCCGTGGCTCGTGTGCGAGGAGGTCTCGGACCCCGAGGGCGACGAGATCACCTACGAGTTCGAGGCGGCGCCCTCGGCGGACTTCATGCCGCCGGCGACCGTCGGCGGCTCGGTCGTGGGGACGGGCGAGGGCACGGCGTCGTTCGCGCTCGAGTCCATCGGCGCGGCGCTCGAGCAGAACACCTGGTCCTTCGCCCGCGTGCGATCGACGGATGGAAACTCGACGTCGCCCTGGACTGCCATCACCTTCTTCGTGCGCGGGGACAACGATCCCCCGGCCGTCCCCGTGCTGCTGGCGCCCGAGGACGACTACGAGACGGCCACGGTCCGCCCGGGCTTCGTGGTGGCTCACGCCGAAGATCCCGAGGGCGACGACGTGGTCTACGAGATCGTCGTGGCGCGGGACGAGGCCTTGGACGAGGTCGTCGCGGCCGCCCTGGAGCTGCCTCCCGGCGCGGGCGAGGACGGGGACGAGCTTCAGACGTCGTGGCGCCCCGCCGACGAGCTGTCGGCCGACATGTTCTGGTCGGCGCGGGCGGTGGACATCCACGGCGCGGCGTCCGAGTGGGCGGTGCCCCACACGCTGAAGATCCTGCCCGTGATCACCGACGACGACCGCATCGGCTGCCAGTGCGGCAGCTTCGTCCCGGCGGACACCGGGCCCGTCGGTCTCGGGCTGCTCGCGCTCGCGATGATCGCGGGGATCCGTCGGCGCCGCTGAATTTAGTCAGTCGAGGGACGCGTTGTAGGCCTCCACGGCCTCCCACAGCCGGGGGACGAACACCAGGTTCTCGAGGGGCACCTGCGGCTCGGGCGGCATCTTTCGCGCGTTCTTTTGGCGCACAGACCCGTCGACGATGAGGGGGATGCCGCTCGCGGCGAAGATCCCGATGGCGACGGCGGTGAACGCCAACGGCGGCGGCCCGCAGGACCCCTCCCAGCACCAATCGACCGACACGCTCGCCGTGACGGGGATCAGGGCGGCGGCAGTGATGGCGCCGCTCGCGAGCCCCCAGCCGACGGCGACCCGCTCGTCTCCGCCCTCCGTGGGTCGGGCCGCTCGATGGATGGACCACAGACCCCAGAACCGGTCGGACAGCACCGGCTCGTCCAGGAGCGACAGGAACCTGGTCTGGGACAGCGGCTCCCCCGGGCGGCTCGCGAAGACCACGTCGAGGCGGCCCGCGTCGTCCTCGGGCACGGCGTCCGCGCGGGGCAGCGCCCGCCCCGTCTCACGATCGACGAGGACCAGCGCGCGCGGATGCACCCGAGGCTCCGCGCGGACGATCCGGGGGAGGCCCGGTCGGAGGACGACGGCGAGGTCCCGGGCCTGCTCGGCGACGGTCTCGAGGGCCGCAGACAACATCCGGTCCTCCGCGAGGTCGCGGAACAGGGCCCCCTCGCGGGCCTCGATTCGATCCTCC
>Ga0114933_10000787_pt1 | contig 37322 bp, 16 predicted proteins | sample 4SBtaG_FD_89691 | JGI IMG/M metagenome (GOLD analysis project Ga0114933, IMG submission 89691) | Deep subsurface microbial communities from Kolumbo volcano to uncover new lineages of life (NeLLi) - 4SBTROV12_W25 metaG | ecosystem: Environmental > Aquatic > Marine > Volcanic | place: Kolumbo... | reverse complement strand
TCTGCACGTGGGCGGCGGCGTGGCGATGCTGCTAAGGGTGGCACGGTGCCGTGACACGGAGCCACCCTCCATTTCAATTTCACTTTCCATTTCAATTTCACTTTCCATTTCAATTTCACTTTCCATTTCAATTTCACCCTCCATTTCAGTTTCAATTTCACCTTCCATTTCAATTTCACCCTCCATTTCACCCTCCATTTCAATTTCACTTTCCATTTCAATTTCACCCTCCATTTCATTTTCAATTTCACCTTCCATTTCAATTTCACCCTCCATTTCACCCTCCATTTCAGTTTCAGTCTCAGTTTCTTCTTGTTTCTTTCGAGTTTTGATTTTTGGTTTATTTTTATGAATTTTTATAATACAGTACAGTATTCCAATCATCATAATGAATATTTTTGGTTCGAATATTTTTTTGAAATTTTGTTCATGAATAATAGTTCCTATCACAATGCCACTTGCAAAAATTGTTCCTGCCAAAGAATAAATCTCAAGAATATTAATTAATATTTGGTTCATTTGTTGATACCATCGTTCCAACATGTCTCAAAATCAAATTTATTGAACAACTAAATTCTCTGTTCTTGAGTTAGATAAATTACAAGATTTGGAAAAACGACTTCTTGAACATAAATTAAAACCTGGCAATCCATTAAAGGATAAAACAAGTAAATTTTTTGTTAAACTTGATTACTTAAAATTAAAAAAATTAATGATAACAAATGAAAAAACTATTAGTTATCATTAATCCACACAGTGGAAAAGGAAAATCATTCAAAATTTTCAATCATTTTAAAAAATCATTGTTGTATGATATAACACTTTTTGAATCAAAGTACCATCAACATGTGTATGACTATTTTGATAATAATTATGATAACAATTTTGATAATTTAGATAAATTTTCTCTAATATTGACAGTTGGTGGAGATGGAATATTTCATGAAGTGATTAATGCTATCCAAAAAAAAAATATAGATATTCCAATTGCTCAATTACCGACTGGTTCTGGGAATGGATTTTTCAAAAGTATTTCATTTGAGAAATTCAGAGATAATTCTATGTGTCAAGCAATAAATATAATTAACAATTACAATATTGAATCAATGGATTTAATGGAAATAAACAAAAATTTTTATTCTTTTTTAGCAATAAGTTGGGGATTTATAAGTGATTTAGACATAAACACAGAATTTATGAGATTTTTAGGTAGTTTTAGATTTGATCTAGGAGGAATTTGGAACATTATCAGAAAAAAAAAATATAAAGGAACATTTTCTTATTTGGATTCAGAAAATACCAGAATAGAAATATCAGGAAATTTTATAAATTTATGGGCGTGTAACATGAGTCACGCAAGTTCAAATGCCATGTCTTCTCCATATTCCAAAAAAGATGATGGTTTGATTTATATTACCTATATAATGGGTAATGTGTCCAGATTTGAATTAACTGAGATTATGTTGTCATTATCATCTGGCAAATTTATTGAACATCCAAAAGTTAAATATGTTAAAACAACTAAATTTTGGTTAAAAACTAATTCTGGAATTATTGTTATTGATGGAGAAAGAACTGATCTTGATTTGATTGAAGTGAAAAATTTAAAAAATAAATTAAAAGTTTTGGCATAAAATTTTATCAATACAAAAAGAAAAATATTTAAAAATATGACTTGTACTGATGATTAAATTTTCAAAAAAATTTATTATTTTTGTTTTGATAATAAGGAACTGTTCCTGATAAACTTATACAATACACCCCAATCATTAAGGATGATACTTTAAGCATTGTTAAACATTATTTTCCCAAAACAAGTATTAAACAAATCATCTAATGGCAAAAACAAGAATGTTTTGTTATATTTTTTTTATTATTTTCTACCGAAAAATTTGTATGTCTTTTATAAATTTTTTTAAATATTGTTGTGATCAATTCTTCTTACAAAATAATATTTGGTTGGTTAAGTTCATAAAAAAAAATATTTTTCATTTAAATATTTACTTACCATGACACATTGTAAACATATTGGAAAAAGTGTTAAACATATCTCATAATAAAAATTTCTTTATCATTTTCCAATCACCTTTCACTATTTTGTTTGGCTCTTTTCCCAATATTTCAGATATTTTCGATTTATCCAAAATGTACAAATAACCATCATCTTCAATAAATGTTAAAGTATTGTTCTTTATTTCCACCATTCCTTTATGACCTCTATTCATCATAAATACAAAATTCTTTATTGAATGAATTCTTGGCATAGAAAAACCTATTATATGATATAATTCAGTTAAAACATGTTTCCAAAAATGAATGTCCATTTCCAAATAATCTGTTATGTTTAATGATAAACCATAATTTTTCATTTTTGTTACACTCTCAAATATAGGATTAAATATTTTTTTGTCCAATAATTTTTTATAAGATACAAGAGCATTGGACATATAAAGAATTTTATCATTTGTTTTTGAGCCAAATTGTTTTTTCACAGCAGGCAAGAAATTTGTTCTACATTTTCCCCTATTGCTTGTTACAGGTGTTGTGTTTTTCAAATAAGGAATATTATATCTATGGGCAAAATCATAAATATCACTTTTTTCTACCATGTTAAATGGTCTGAAAATTGTTATGTCATTTTGTTTTGAAATTGGATCTATTTTATGGAGTTTAAATAAATCACGACCCCTGGCAAAATTTGTCCAAATATTCTCTATCAAATCTTCTTTGATATGTCCCAATATTATATTTCCTCCTAATTTTCTATAACAACTAAACCTTATTTCACGTGTCTTTTTTTCATAAAATTTTCTTTTACTATTTCTGCGTTTTAAATATTCAATATCATGTGTCAATAGTTTCAATCCAATATCAAAACAAAATCTTGTAACCACTTCCATCTCAATTGAACTTTCATCTCTGTTATTATAATTTAGATGAAAAGCACTAAAATTATACTCAGGATTTTGTTCCATTATTTTAGATAATATAAATGCTATTACCATTGAATCTGGTCCACCCGACAAACTTATCACTATATTTTTTGAATGTTCCATGTCTAATTTAGTAATGAAATTCATCAAAGTTTTGTAAAGATGTTCTTTGCTAATTTGAATGTCATGAAAATGTGTTTTTTTGGGATAAAAATCACACACACATGACAAATCCATAGAACAATATTTATAATGAGGATTTCTTACCATTGGTACAGGAATACAATTTGAAATAAATTTTTTTAGCGAATCAGCATAAAATCTAAACAAAATTGATTCAGATTTAATGTTGATATTAATTGTTTTAGAAATTACATTATGAATATATTGAAAACAAATGGAAACTCCGCAATGTTTATAAGGCATTAAAACAAATGCCAAATGATCTTCATGAACAGAATAAATTTTCTCACTGAAATATAAATAATTCGTCAAATACAAAGCTTTTTTAGTATTTTTATAAATTATCCCACTATTTGTAGGATTTCCTCTGTAGACATGTCTTGAAAATTGATCTAAACAAATTATAGATACAACTATCTCAATATTGGTTTTTTGAATAATATCTTTTTTTGATGTTTTTTCTAATTCCAACAAAAGTTTTTTATATTTTATAATAATTGTGTCATCTATTATTGATGGATTTTTAACAAACCATTTGGTTTTTCTTGGATTTCCCTTGAACCAAAAATCAATGATGGATAACAAAGACATGTTAGAAAACGAATATTTGGTACCTAACATGTTTAAAAAAAAAAAAAATCAAATTTGGAATTATCCAATAGTTCAATAGTTCAATAGTTTAATAGTTCAATAGTTCAATAGTCTAACCAGAACATGATTCACAAATTTCTTTTTTGTTTCCAGAAAAATTATCTATTTTTTCCTTTAGTTCAGGTTCAATCGTGAATTGTTGAGATTTAGTTACAGCTTTTGTCCTTAAATAATAAATTCCTGTTTTCAATCCTTTTTTCCAACTATAAAAATGCATACTACTTATTTGATTTTGGGTAGGAGATTGGAGGAATAAATTTAAACTTTGTGATTGACAAATATAAATTCCTCTATCTGCTGCCTGGTCTATCAAAGTTTTTTGGCTCAAATCCCATGAAGTTTTGTACAGTTGTTTTAACCTCAATGGAACATTTTTGATTTCTTGGATGCTTCCTTCATGATATACTATAATATCTTTCATTTCTTTATTCCAAATTCCCAAATTTATGAAATCTTGCATTAAAAATTTATTTACTACTATAAAATCACCTGCTATGGTTCTTCTTACATATATATTGCTTGTAAATGGTTCAATACATTCATTATTACCCATAATTTGACTGGTAGAAGCTGTGGGCATAGGAGCTAATAACAAACTGTTTCTAACACCTTTTTTTTTGATTTTTTTTCTCAAAATATCCCAATCTAATTTTAATCCATTAACTTCTCTGATTGGTTCAGAATCCCATAAATCAAATTGAAATTTACCTTCGCTCAAAGGAGAACCTTTAAATGTTGAATATGGTTCATTTTCTATCGCTAATTCATTAGATGCAACTAAAGCACCATAATAAATTGTGGCGAAAATTTCTTTGTTTAATTGTGAAGCTTTTTTACCATCAAATGGATATCTCATTTTACAATAAACATCAGCTAAACCTTGGACACCAAGACCCAATGGTCTATGTCGCATATTAGATAATTTAGTTTCTTTGATTGGATAGAAATTAACATCAACTATTCTATCCAAATTTCTTATCACAACTTTCACAATTTCATATAATTTTTTAAAATTATATTTTGGTCTCAATAAATCTTCTAATTCATCATAACCACCAATATGTTTTTCATTATGAAATATTTGAGGAAATGTTTTTAATTTTATGTTATGTTTAGTTTTTAAAAGTTTTTCTAATCCATCCCTATTTTTTTTATTATCACATATAACATTAGTAAAATCAATATTAAAATGTTTGAATAACATTTTTGACAATTCACAAAATTCACAATTTTTTTTTGAATAGATTTTAAATTTTCCATCTGGTATTTCAGGATCATCAACAAAAGATGGCAAACACACACTTGCCAAAGTACAACAGGCATATTCTTTATCATCAGAATATTCTATAATTTCAGAACATTGTCCAGTTAAAACACCATTAAATATACCAGCATGTCTTGTTGATTCTGTAAAACAATATGTGTCTGAAATCACTGTTTTATTGTCAATATGAGTTATTTTGACATTTTTGCTAAAACAATTAGTCAAATGTCCCATGTTTATATGTGATGGTAAATCCCATTCAACCAATGTCATTCCCAATACCAAATCTTTAGCTTCAACTGTACAATAACAACCATCTTGATTTACATAAAATTTATGGTATTTTGTACAAGTTAACTTGGAACCATTAGAAAATGATATTGAAATTAATTCTTGATTCTCCCCAGTTTTTTTTACTATTACTTTACTAAATTCTTTTCCATTCCATATATTGATCATTTTGTTTTTGAGAGTTTGAATTTCTTGATAACCATTATCTGTCAAAATTAGTGTTTCTGGAGCTACACATAAATTAGATGATTTGATAGTTCCCAAATTTTTTTGATTACTTTTTTTATTGGCAGCATTCTTAAACAAAATATATGGATTTCCAGTTTCTATTTGGGATATTACCACTTGTTTCCAAATTTCTCTTGCATTAATTTTCTTTTTAAATAAACCTTCTTTTTCATACTTGTAATATATTTTATTGAATTTTTCACCATAAGAATTAACAAGTTCTTTACATTGATCTGGACAAAATAAACACCAATCTTCATCATTCTCCACTTTCTTCATAAATAAATCTGGAATCCAAAGAGCATAGAACAAATCTCTAGCTCTGGCATTTTCATCTCCATGATTTTTTCTTAATTCAAGAAATTCCATTATATCATAATGCCAAGGTTCTAAATATATGGCAAATGAACCATTTCTTTTACCAGAATTATGAACTAAACCTATATCTGTTAGATAATTATGATTATTTTCTATATTTAAATCATAAACAGGTCCTTCATAATCAAACCTTTCTAATTTTTTTATTTGTGAGAAACAATAATTAGTTTTTCTATTTCTTATCAAATCTGGAAAAACAAATTCTAAATAGTCACCTTTTTTTTTAAATTTTGGTATTTGACCAATAAATATAAAACATGTTTTTAAAAATCCTGTTCTAAGGTCAGAAATATATTTATTTTTATGAATTCTATAAGTTTTATGATGTCTTTTAAAATCTTTGAGATAATTAACAATTTCTTGAGTAAAATGATTACCAAATTTAGGAATTGGATAAACTAAAATATCATTGATCATAAGTTTTTTTGCTGGAACTGAAATTATTTTAGTTCTTCCATTTTGTATTTCTTTATTCAGATTAAAATTTTTTAATGGTCCAAAATATTTGTCATATTTTCTTTCTATAATCATTATTTCATGAACAGATGTACATTTAATTTTTGGAACATGTTCATTTTGAATGTACATCATGTTATGGCATATTTTATTTTTTTTGATAACTTGAAGAACATTTTTGAATGTTCCATCCAAAGTGATCACTTTATCACCTATTTTTATATTTTTTATTTGTTTATTTCCAACATCAGTGTAAATTAACGTTTCTGGAGCAAAACATTGATTGACATATCTTGCTGTATCATTAAAAACTCTTAACATTGGAACTATTCCACTTGAAATACCATTTGTACCACGAATTACAGAATTTTTAGAACGAATATTAGAAATATGAATACCAATTCCACCTGCCCATTTTGAAATTATGGCACAATCACTGATACATTTATAAATTCCTTTGATAGAATCATCCACCCCTAATAAAAAACAACTTAATAATTGAGGTCGAGGAGTTCCTGAATGGAACAATGTTGGTGTAGCATGAGTGAAATATTTTTTAGATATCAAATTATAAGTTTCTATCACTTTTTTTATATCGGTTTTGTGAATTCCAAGAGAAGTTCTCAAAATCATGTGTTGAATTCTCTCTGTTATTTTCCCATTAACTTTCATTAAATAAGCTTTTTCTAAAGTTTTAAAAGCAAAATAGTCAAAATTGAAATCTCTGTTATAATTAATAATATTATTTAGTTTATCTTTGTTTTTCATTACTAATTTGTAAATATCTTCTGCTATCAAAGGATTTTGTTTTCCATGTTTGTTTTTATTGTTATATAAAATATAAATAGTTTCTGAAAAAGAAGGTGATGTAATTTTATGATTGTTGGAAATTATGATTCTTGAAGCTAATTTTCCATAATCCGGACAAACAGTAATATTAGAAGTACAAATTCTTGCAGATAACTCGTCTAATTCTGTTGTTTTAACACCATCATAAATTCTGGAAACTACTTTCTGAGCTATACTAATTATATCTATATCTATTTTGGGTTCTGTTCTACACAATGATTTGAGTCTATAAATCACTTTGTCAAAAGACACAGTTTCTAATTTACCATTTCTTTTTTCAACTTTCATTTATTTAAGATATAAGTTATAAAAGTTTTATATCAAAATTTATTGTGTTACAATTTGTAAAAAATGTCTTATCCTTTTGATAGACCAAAGTTTTTATTGCACCGACCGGAATTTAAAATGAAACAAAAAAACTTTGAGATATAACAATGTTATACATTGTAGAATAAGGTTGTTTGTTACCCATTGCTTCCTATTCACCATGTTCATTTAAGTTTTTAAAATTAAACCAATAAGGCAAGTCTTATCCTTTAATGGACTTTATTCATATAATGATTTCAATAAATATTTGTTGAAAAATATATTTATTTAGGCTTCTTGTATGGTCATAAATTAAAACAAAAAAACATTTTAATAAATATGTTCGGTCCATTAAAGGATACAAAGGAGTTAAAACAAACAAATAAAAGCGACTAACCCTTTAAGAAATGAGGCGTCAAATGGCTTTATCCTTTAATGGACTTTATTTATATAATGATTTCAATAAATATTTGTCGAAAAATTTATTTATTTAGGCTTCTTGTATGGTCATAAATTAAAACAAAAAAACATTTTAATAAATATGTTCAGTCCATTAAAGGATAAACACCTAAGTTCATTTTTGTAATCTCACAGACCAAATGTACACAAATTGACTGAAAAATTCTTCTATGTTAGATTTGTTTATGGATGACAAAAAACAGTGATAATCACTACTATCTTTTATTGGATAAAATTATAAGGATTTATGAAATATCAATAATTTATGTTATAATTGTAGAATATAGCAGATGCTTGTTGGGTTAGAAGATATATTTTCAAAACAAGTGATAGTTTATTTTCAGAAAATTTACATTGGTAAGTTGCTATTTCAAATTCAAAATGTATTGGTTAGAAATTATATAAGAAAGGATACATGAACAAAAAACAGTTTGTTAAGTTTATGAAAGAAAAATATTTGAAAAAATATTAAAATCATCTTATTGTATTGGACAATGCTGGAAGTCATTGTAATTCTTATCCTTCAATAAACTTTAGTATGTTCAATATAATGGTTTCAATTAATATTTGTCGAAAAATATATTAATTTTAGGATTCTTGTTATGGTCATAAACCAAAACAAAAAAAAATTTTAATAAATATGTTAAATCCATCAAAGGATAATAAAAATACAATTATGAAAAGTGGAAATAAATATTAATTCAACATTTTTCCCTGTTGTCCCTAAAAAAATGATTTTTGAAAAAAAAAATGAATTTGAAAAATTAAAGTAAATATTTTATACCTTTCAGTGCCAAAAAATGAAAGCAAATGTTTCAGACCTTTCTGGTGTTAAAAAAAATAATATGATATGTTCTATTAAAATTTTACCTAATGAAAAATGGTTAAGAAAACTAAAAGATAGAGATGGAAATGAAATAAATATATACAAACTTAAAGTAGAAAGATCACTGAACAGTGGAAATACTTGGATACTATGTTTATATCATTCAAACTCTAATGAACAAAAACACATATTTTATTTAGATCATGACAAAATTAAAATTCGTTATTGGTAAAATATCTTAAACAGGATAATAAGTGTGTTATTATTTCTGATTGATTTAATAATGCCATTTTTCATATGTGATATTTATGTGGTATGTTTTTCTATCAGTTTTTATGGTTATGTATGGATATAGATTTATTCCAATAAAGTTGATTTTAACATTACATTTTTGATTATTTCACAATCTTCTTTGAAAATACACCATGCCAAAAATTTGTATTACTTCTGGTTTCCATTTACAAAACATTGGTTTTTCTATCCTTTCATGGCCCAACAAGTTGGGCAACCACAGTCTTTCCCTCCAGAAACCATGGTATATTTTTACACCACAGGTCTCTAAAGGATATATTCATCTAATTTTTTTTCATATTTATTATGAAGATTTTTCACACATTAAAATAATTATTGGATATTCAAGATTCGAATGGGGATATGTTTTCATCCAATATTTATTTTTTCGTAAGATTGAAATTTCATAAAATTTTATTCATAAATATAACTAATTTTCTTTTTAGATAAAAGATGAATAAAATTGTCCACAATATTTTTTGTAAATAAAGATTCTTCTATTGTTTTGTTACTTCCATATATTGCCATGGTTCCAGATAATTTAATTCCTGGATTTTTGATCACAGTTTTAATACTTTTTTCCAAATCTTCTATGAATTCATCTATTTTTCCCAAATGTTTGTTGGTTATTGTCATATGAAATCCACCTGGTTCTTGTAAAATATTTAAATTCCAATTTTTATTTTTCATTTCTTGAATAACTTTGAAAATATTGATTGAACATGATTTAAATGCCACCACATTTATATCTGGTTCTCCTATTATTTGGATATATTTGTTATTTTTAAATTTAGAAACAATTCTTCTCACACCATTTTGTATTTCCAAAGCTATTTTTGTATATTTTTCTATCCCCATATACAATAAACTTGCCCAAGCAGTTGCTATAATAGCTCCAGATTTAGAACCCATAATAGTTGGAGTTCCATATAATCCTCCATTCCAATTATCAATAACAAAATGTTGGTATTTTTTAAAATTATAACTTCTAAAAAGTAGAACTGAAGAACCTTTTAAACTATATCCATATTTATGTGTATCTAATGAAATAGAAGTTATTCCTTTACTTCTGAAATCTAAATTTTCTTGTTTTTTAATAAATGGAACTAGAAATCCTCCTAAGCAACAATCTAAATGAAATCCAATATTTTGTGAATGACAATAATCACTAATCTCAACAATAGGATCAATTATACCATGAGCATATGATGGTGCTGAGCCAACCACACATATTGTATTGGAATTAATTTGTCTAAAAATGTTTCTTGATATATTTGTTCCATCATCATCAACTGGAACTTTTATTATCTTTATACCAAAATAATGACATGCTTTGTCAAATGCTGGATGAACTGATGCTAAAACTACTATATTAGGTTTTGTTATACCTTTTTCATTTTTTCCCCAATCCCTATAAGTTTTACAAGCCAATATTATACTCTCGGTTCCTCCACTAGTCACATTTCCCAAACATTTATCATTCCCATTGAACATATCTATGGACATATTAACTATATCAATTTCCATTTCACGTATTGATGGAAATAATTCTGGATGAAGTGGATTTGACCAAACAAATCTTTCAAACACTTTTAATAATTTATTTTTGTGTTTTTCTTCTCCATGATAAATAACACCTGATATTTTATTTTTATCTATTTCATGAACATTCATCATTTCTTTTAACTTATCATCTATTTGTTTATCATTAAAAGGTGTCAATGGTAATTTTTTGATATTATCATAATTATTGTTAAAATCTTTTTCTATAGTTTTTGTAATATTACCTAATTTTTTATTTATTTTTTTTTTTAAAAAAGGAATTAAAAAAATTAATTTTTTTGATCTTAAATATCTGTAATAAATTTTTGATAAAAACATTTTACAAAAACACAAAATTAAAATAAAACAAATAAATGTGTATTTCCCAACATTAAAATTTATAGATTCATCAACACAAATGTTCATTTGATTTAAACCAAATTAAGTTTTTTTTTAAGTCCAAATATCCTTTAATGAACTTTAGTATGTTCATATAATGGTTCCAATCAATATTTGTCAAAAAATATATTTTGACTTCTTGTATGGTCATAAATCAAAACAAACATTTAATAATTCAGTCCATTAAAGGATAAAAATATTTTTTTTATTAAATGGTAAAAATACAAGGTTAATTTTTTACACCTTTTCTGATTTAAAACGCCGACCTATTTGAAAGTTCCAAAGGTGTAAATAATATTCAGTTAATGCCCTATGTTTTATAATAAAGTGGATATTTCCATGTTTTATTATTTATTTTTTTTCTTATTTCCATTGATAAATCTATACAATTAGACTTATATAATTTAAAACCCATTTTCTCCCATTTTGGAATTATATAATTATTGGAAATACTAATAATAAATGGTTTATCATTGTATTTTTTAATTACTTCATCAACCATTTCAGACCAACCTTTATCTATTCTTATATCACAAACAAATCTGGATGGAACTCTATTTTTATTAAACAAAGATGGCCCAGCCATCGAACGTGAACCACCCCCAGAATAAAAATCACCATAATCTGTTATATTTTGAGTTCCCACAGGTTTGAATCTCCCATCAGATGAATATCTAAAATTTACATGAAATATGGTTTTTCCATAGCCAAAATTCCTTGACATTGTTGTATTTCTATCTTTTCTTGTTGGCCAAATATCTTTGGGTTGAGGTTTTGATCCAATTATATTTTTATATTCTTTTCTCCAAGACATAAAAAATATGTTTTGAACCTCTAATTCATCTGTGAATCTATCAATATAATTCATTACAAATAGATCATATAATTAATGAATTTTACAAATTATTTTCCAAATAATTTTATGAACAAAAAAAATTTTATTTTATTGGAAGACCAAATGGTATTGGTAATTGTAAGAACAATTGCACCAACCAATATGTAAAATAAAACAAAAAATAACTTGAAGAAATGACATATCATAATATTTGTAGTATAAAGTTGTTAATTACCATTTCCAAAATTTATTGAATTATTTTCTTAGTAATATTTTGTTTTACATCTTTTAACATTTTTGTCCAATGTAATTTTTAACTTTTAATATCAGCCTCAGTCTCAAAACTTATTTTTTCATATTGATGTTTTATTATCCCAAATAATTTAATATCATTTAATTTTTTTATTAAAATACCACAATTTTTTTCATTTATGTTTTTAGATTCCACGCTATATTTTTTAGATTTTGATAATACTTCAAATAATATTTTTTTGAAACATTTTAATTTTTTTGATTTTTTTTTTAAAAAGATTTCTTTGCTAAGCCTAGAAGATATATCAATGAATTTAAAATTTCTTATTAACTCATTTTTGTATTTTTTGAATAAATCTTCTAAAAAATCATTTTCCAAATCTTCATCAGTGAACATTAGTTCATTATTTTTTAATTCATATTTTCCATCTTTCCCAACTATCATTTTTCCAGACAATAATTCTCTTCTTTTTATTCTATTTCTTGTTAATTCCTCTATTATTCTTCTTGTGAATAGTTTTTGATCTTCTAAGTTCATATATAATTTACATTTTCCACCCAGAAAATGTTTCTCACCAGTATCATCTAATTTATATATGGTGTTCCATCCACACAAAACAGAAGAATCACAAGAAGGTTTATTTGTGAATTTTGAACAAATAATTAAATTTTCTGAGTTGTCTATTTTATCACTTGTTTCATGTGTGGTATTTTCAAAAGAACAAATAGAATTGATTATACCATATTCTTCAATCAAATTAAATATCAAAGATTTTTTTCTTGAATTTTTAATGCTCAGAGATTGAATTATGGCATTAATAGCATTTTTCATAGAAACAAAAATATTATTGATCAATACTTTTTTGGTGTTTTTATCCAAATGATTTTTGATTTCTTCTAAATCCACATTGAAATCTAACATGTCAATAATTTTTTTATCTATCACATGTACATTTTTCTTGTTAAATTTAGTTATTATCATTTTAGAAAAATATTTATCCTTTTCTTTTTCAACTGAAACAATATCTCCAATATTTAAATATGATCTGACAGATTTAATATTGTCATATTTTTTATTTTTATTCAAAATATTACTAAATTCCATCCTAAATTGATCATATAACAAATTTCTATAATTTATTTTTTGTATTCCAATTATTCTATCATCTTTTTTTTTATTTTTAACAAATGATAATAGTGATGTTTTATTTTGTTCTAATAAGTTATAGTCCACATCAATATATTTTGATGTCTTAAATCTAATATAATCACCAGATTCCAAAACAAAACCAGAAATTAATTTTTTATTTAAATTTTCAGATTCAAAATAAAAACGAACAGGTTTGATATTTAATTTTCTATTTATTTTTTCATAAATTGTTATTAATGTTTTAAATGTATCATTAAATCCATTATATTTAAATTTTTCAAGAGGAACAACAGAAATAGATCCATCCAATTCATTTTTAATTTTATTTCTTAATTCTAAAAATATATTTTTTGACATAGAATCCACAAAATTTAATGTCAATCCAACTATAAAATCATGTTTGTTTGTAACCAATTTAAATACAATATTTTTCGTTTTTCCCAAAATTTCAATATACTCCAGAATTGAATGTTGTTTTTTATAAATCATATCATTGTGATTGTAAATCTCCTTTTCAATTTTTAATAAATTAGTTTCTGTTGATGGATAAGATAATTTAGTTTTTCCTTCTTTACATGGTAATGTTTGAAAAGAATTTAAAACTATTCCCTCAATTTTTTGATTTTTAATAATTGTAAATTTAGTTTTATAACAAGACGATGTTTTGTGTTCCGTTATTTCTCCAACGAAATTTAAAAATTCAATTAATACATCAGCATTTGCTAAATTATATTTTCTAGATTTAGAAACCAAATCATAAATATTAATTATTTTTCCATTTATCATTGAGCTTGGAAATGTTGGAATAATCAAACCATTTTTTGTGAAATAAATTCCAATAATATGATTAAACGAATCTTTGAGAAATAGTTTTTTTTTTAAATCTTCCACTCCTAATTTATAAATTTCTTCCCTTGAATTATTCCATTCAATATCCAAATTATCCATAAATATTGGTTTTTTTAATAATTCAAGTGTTTCTCCCAAATTCATACACACATGATAAGATTTTTCCAAATATTGTTTCTGAATACTTTCAGTAATATTTTTAGTTCTATAAAAACATTTATCATCAATAATTCTAAAAATTTTTTCTGATATTTTTTTTAGTTTTTTGTCATAAGAATTTTTATTTTTATTTAATTCAACTAAAGGTGGAATAGTTCTAACATATTTATTTTTAAAATGATAAAAAATAGGTTCATAAGTATTATCTTTTTTTAACATTAAAACAACATATCTATTTCTAATCTCTTTTTTTGTTAAATTTGAAAATTTAGGACATATTATTTTAATTTTTTCGATATTTTTGAAATTTTCTATATCTAAATTTGGTTGAGTTCCATATTCATTTTTTAAATCATCCCATAAATTTCTATAATCCTTTTTATATTTATTCAATATTGAATCAATGTTATCTATTTTTTTTTTGTTATGTTCTAAAAAAAAATCTTTTAATTTATTTTTTAGTATTTTTTTATTAAATATTTTTTCAAAAATCACTATAAAATATTTTTTTATTTTTTTGGTTTTTTTGGTTTTTATTTTCCCATTCACAAAACAATCATTAATTAATAAATCATTTTGGATAAAAAAATCATATAAAATTTCGTGTGTTTTTGGAATATCAGAATCTAAATATTCCATGAAACTTTGAAATGGATGAATTTTTTTATCATAATTAACAAAATTAAATAAAAATGTTCCTTTGTTAAGTTTTTCAATATTTTTAATATTAAATTCTTTGTGACTGATCAATTTATTTATTAATTTTTGAATATCTTCTATAGCTACACGTTTTACAAATTTTTCCCAATTTTCATTTTGAGAAGTTTCATTAATAGCACTATAAATAGATTCAATAAATGAATTACCATTTTTTTTATTTACGCCATACCTCAAAAAACCATTAATGTTTTGTTTTTTTATTCCAGATATTTGGTTTTTTGATGATTCCAAAAATGAATTTAAATCTTCATGTAACAACCCTAATCTACCAGCTTCTAAACTTTTATTCCAGGACCTAACATAGTTTATAGATGTTTGATTTTTTTTAAAATTTATCCCATCATTTGGTTTCTTAAAACAACATGGAGTTTCTTTTTCATTGATAAGAAATATTCCAGGATAATTATGTTTTCCTTTACGACCTATATACAAACTATGATTTCCAGAAGCCTTATTTTTGATCAGATATTTTGAATAACCAGAATAATTAAATACAGGATCATAATTCGAAATGTTTCTGTTTTTATGATCTTTAAACCATTCATTATTTCCACTCATAAATCTTGTTCCATCCTTGTATTCCATGTTAGGATCATTTGTGTCAATAGCAATCCAATCTGTCACATCTACTAATTTGGGACAACTGTACCAATAATTTCCCAATTTGATATTCCTACAAATTCCACCCAAATTCTCTCTATTTTTATTTAAATCACAATCCACACTTTTGATAAAATTACCGTTTATGTTTTCCCATTGTCCAAAACCACTTATTAATATAATTTTTAGAATTTCGGTTCTTTTCTTTAAAACTTGTGTACCATTATCTATTTTAATTAAATAAATATTATTTCTCTCAGATTTAATACGACCTATTATTCTTTCTTTTATCAGAACAACATCATCTCCAGGATCTAAAATCAATTCTTTAAAAACATCCCAAAAATTAAGTTTAAAAGTTTTGGTTTGAGATCTGACAATTAAAAATTTTTTTTGTTCATTTATTTTAATTATTTTCAGTTTAGATCCATCTGTTCTTTTTATCACTTCCTCACCAATAAAAAATTGTATTTCACTTTTTAGTTTTAAAATATCTAATTTAATATTTTCATTCACTTGTTCTTCATATTTAATATTTTTTTCATATTCTTCAGATGTCATTAGTGTGGGATATCTACTTTTTTGACATTTTTTGGCCCAATTATTATATTTTGATTTATCAGCAACATATTTTACATTTTTAACTAATTTAAGTAATTTTTCATCTTTTTTACTGGTAGTTTCATAAGTTTTTAATCTTAATTCTTTTTGTTTGATTGGAAAATCATCCTCACTTTCTGAATCCGAGAAAATCCGTTCAGACAAACTTCCACTATCACTTTCGTCACTACTTTCAATAATATCTTCTATATCTTTTTTTATTCCAAAATATTCAAATTGATCTCTAAAATTAATTTTGTTTTCTCCAAAATAAAATTTAATATTTTCATCTAATGATATTGGATCAAATGATAATTTTAAAATTTCATCATCTTTTTGGATTGACCAATTGGTCAAATCAATATCTGTGGTATTTTTATCCATTTGTATTTCATTTGATCCGATTTCTTTTAAATTTTCAGAATGATTTTGTGATAAATATGTGAAAAATATTAATTTCATAAGTCTACAAATATCATCTATATAATGAAAATGTGTTATTCCTTCAATGAAAATATCATAAGCCAAATAATTTTTTGTCATTTCATATTTCCTGAAATCAATTGAAATATTTATTCCTGAAGAAATATTTTTTTTTCTATTGGAATCTTTCATTCCTATGAAACTGTTATATCTATTCGACGCATCAGTTTCATCAAGAAGATATATTTTTTGAAGATGATTTTTAATTGTTTTTTCATCAATTCCTTTTTGATAATATTGTTTTATGATATTTGTAATTTGATTTTCTCTAATAAAATTAGATACTAATTTATATGTCATATTTATGATATAAACGCTTCCCGATTTTTTGATGTAAATATCTTTATAATTTATCTTGATTTTTTTCCTTCCAGAATTTATGGTGTATTCATTCCCATTTATCTCAATAATTTTTCCTTCTGTTATTCCACTATCATCTTTAAATAAAATAGAATCTCCTTTTGATAACACATCATCCATTTCTAAAAAAGGTTTGAAATGACCTACCAAATGTTTAAATTTAATTGGTTCTATCTGTTCAAAATTGGGAATATATATTTTTTTGTGAATATTTACCAATTGAGATATTTTTGTTTCAAATTTTCTTTTAAATTGGTATTTCATATCTATTTTAGGAATGTAAATTTTAGTTATTTTATAAATATTTTCAAATAGTTTATTTATTTTTTTTATACGTTCATCCAAAATTTTATTATTTATTCTATGTTTAATCAAAGAATTAAATCTTAATTCTATTTTAGAATTATCCATTACATTTACTATCAAGTAGTAGAAACGAGTATTGTCAATTGTAACAAATTTTACATCTTCTCCAATAATAAAATCCCTATCATACATATCAATAATTGTTCCGTCTGATTTTCCAACTATAAAATTTTCTGAAATATTTTCTAAAATTATATTATTTCTTTTTGAATCTAATATTTTTAATGAAAATGTTTTGTTTTTTTTATTGATTTTTTCAATTGTCCCAATTTCCAAATTATCAAAATTAATCGGAAATCTTCCTAAAACCAATTTAAATATTAAGCCTTTTGGTTGAGTTTTAAAATTTGTTATTGTTTCACGAACCATTTGATATTGATTGTCATGAATCAAATGTTTCAACTCCTCTTTTGACAAATTTAAATCTGAAAAAATATTGTGTTTTTCCAAAATTTCTATGTTTCTGAAAAAAGGTTTATGTATTTTATAAATAGTTTTTCTTGATATTTTGTCATGGTATTTACAAAATGGTAATTTATTGGACAGTTTCATAGAATTAAAAATTTTCACAAGATTAATTTTTTTAGATATATTGTTGTTTTCCAGTTCAAATGATAAAATATTGAATTTGTTTGATTTTTCGTCAAACTCATGATCATATTTACTAATATTAATGTTTGTTCCGTTACAATTTGAATAAAAATTTAAATAAGTCGAAAATTCCAATATGTTTTTAATAGTCTTTTTATGTTCTGGATTTTTTTGTAGTAAATCTACAACTAAATTTTTTTCATAATTTAATTTTGGATAATATTTCACAATGAAATTATCTATGTTTTTTTCTATTTCTTTTCTCCCATAATATTCATATAAATCTTCATATCCCACACAATGAATAATATTATCATTCAAAGGATAATCTCTCAAAACTATATTTTCATTATTTTCACTGATTTTAATTTTTTTTTTTTTAAAAATATCATGACTAATTTTCGATGAAAAAGGATTAACATTTATGTAAATTTTATTTGAATTGTAAGTGTACTCATATCCCAACACTCTATGAATATCAAATTTAGCTATTAGATATTTAAATTCATTGGAATTAACCAAATTCAATATTGTTGAATAAATAGAACAAATATTCACTAATATTTCAATAAATTCTTTTGGATATTGAAGTTTTTCAAAATAAGCAATTATTGTTCGACTGCTATATATTTTACTTGTAAATTTATCAATTAAATTTCTTGAAAATGCTTCTATTTTTTTATTTGTATTTTCATTGATCCATAAATATTGTCCTATTTGTTGAATATCACAATGAACAAATATTTTATTTTTAATTGTTTTAATTGTGTCATTTTTATTGATATATTCTGGAACAAACACTATTTCATCATAATTATCAGGATTTAAGTCACCCCAATGGATTTCTAACGAATTTTCTTTGGTTTTGTTTGAATATCTAAAATAATCATTTAAAATTATTAAATCTAAATCCTCAATAATTAATTTTTTTGATATATTTTCTAATATTGATTTGATTTGTTGAGTAATGGGTCCCACAAATATATATTTAATTGATTTTTCTTGATTAAATTTAATTTTTGATTTTTCAATCAAATTATTTGTTTCTTTTTTCAAAAAATCTATTATTTGTGTTTTAGTTGTTGTGTCATTTAATTTTTGTCTTTCAACCAAATGAGACAATAAATTTAAATTTTCATAATAAAAGACTAAATTTGATTTGGTTATTTTATTTTGTTTTTTTAAAATTCTTAAATTTTGATTAATCAGATATTTCATTTCATTTTTATTTTGGTTATAATTTCTGTGTTTTTCTTTTTCTTTTTCATTATTCATATCTTTTTTATAATTATGAACAATCACATTAAAAGGTTTTTTTGATGATTGAAGAACCAATCTATATTTATGTTTTTTTTTTTCTGTTGGGATTTTTAAAAAATAATTTTTTGAATAATGAGTCCTATAAAAATTATATATCATGTTCATAAAATCTTTATTTTTGTTCCACCATTCAGATGGTAAATTGAAATTATTATATGTTTTAAAAAAAATCTTTATTTTTTGATATATTTTGTGATTTTTGATATTTTCATGACTATAATTATATCCAAAACAAATATCATTATTTTTTGTTATATTTTCACTTGTTTTTTCATATTCTTCACTATCCTCTTCACTATCACTATCTTTTTCACTATCCTCTTCACTATCCTCTTCACTATCACTATCTTTTTCACTATCCTCTTCACTATCACTGTCTTTTTCACTGTCCTCTTCACTATCCTCTTCACTATCACTATCTTTTTCACTGTCCTCTTCACTATCCTCTTCACTATCACTATCTTTTTCACTATCCATAGAACCACCTAACAATATATCATCATATTCATTACTATCCTCTTCACTATCCTCTTCGCTATCCTCTTCGCTATCCTCTTCGCTATCCTCTTCGCTATCCTCTTCACTATCCTCTTCACTATCCTCTTTGCTATCCTCTTCACTATCCTCTTTGCTATCCTCTTCACTATCCTCTTCGCTATCCTCTTCGCTATCATCTTCGCTATCATCTTCGCTATCCTTTTTGCTATCATCTTCACTATCCTCTCCGCTATCCTCTTTACTGTCCTCTTCATTTTCACTTTCGTTTTCACCATCACCTTCACTTTCTTTGATCGATTTACCTTCTTGAATAACCATGGAATTTATTATTTTACATAATGGTAAAGATTTATTGATTTTCCACCAATTTTCAATGGACAAATCTTTAATGTTATTGTTGAAAAATAATATTATCTCTCTTTTTGAAATAATATCTAATTCATCATAATAATTATTATATTTTGACATAACTAATATAAGACGATATTATATTTGTCGTATTATTTATCAAAATTTAACACTAAAAATAAAAAAATAATTTGTTTGATTTGAATTGATTTATTCATCTGATTTTGAAAGTGAAAATGAGCCAGATAAGAGTTTTTGTGAAAATTTCATTCCGAAATAAACAACACAAGCTACCAACGTTGTCCATTTGAATTCACCATCACCATTCGCTTGATATATCAATAGCCACAATGTTACAAATTGGAATAATTCATTTTTACTAAGATTGGTCCACCATTCAGGTGGTGTGGGAAAACCACCATATGCCCCAAGAGCTGTTGCTATTGCTAATTGCCAAGCTATTCGTCCTTTTTGTGGAATTATGTTCATTTGTATATAAACACACAATATTTTTATTTGATTTTAAATTATTTTGATGAATCGGATAAATTACACAAGAATCAACTGAATTATTTTTTCTTCAATTAAATTTTCGATTTCTTCGATTGACAAATCTAAAACATTGTTGGATGATTTTAATTTAGCATGTTCTGTGATATTTTTTCCATCTGTAGTTTTATAAATAATATCACTTATAGGTTTAAGACCACTTTCTTCTTCTTGAATGGCTTCTTCATCTAAAACACCTTTTTTCGTATGTTTTTCCCATATTTTTTTTTTTGAAGATTTGTTAACTCTGATAAAATAAGATTCTTTCACAACTGTTTCATCAGTTTCATCAGTTTCATCAGTTTCATCAGTTTCATCCTCAATAATAATTTCTGATAATTCTTCTAATATATTTTTAATTTCAAAGGATGGTTTATCCATGGGAACTTCTAAATCCTCTATTCTCAATTTTGTTTCTGGATCTGGTTCATCTACATATTCATCTATATGTTCATCTACACCTACTGGTTTATCTGAAACCACAAGTTCATCAATATGTTTTTGTCCTGCTTTTAGTTCTGCTTTTAGTTCTGGAGACACATCTCTAAACATTTTTCTGTAAAATGCCATATACACACAAAAATTTCCTCTTATATCTTTTACATTTCCGCTCAAAACATGTTCATGGATATTGATAAATTTAACTTTGCTATCATTAAACTCATACCAATTTCCATTATTTTTAGCCCATGTTACATAATGACCTCCTTTTATCGAAACACCTCCATGCCAACAAATTGCATATAATTCATAAAAATTTTTAGTTTCTATGTGTAAATATTTATTAATATCAATTTTTAAAGGTAAATGGACAGGTGTGTTAATTCTAAAAGCATCTCTCAAAGTTCTATCGATAATCTGAGTTCCATACCTCATAATTTGAAATATAATATTGTTTGAAACTCCATTTAATGTTTCTTTAAAATGACTATAACATTTTTTGTCTTTTATATCACTATTGATATAATCATCTTCAGGGAGCTGTTTAAATTTGTTTGGATATGAATATTCGATACAATCTTTTAAATTTAAAACGGTTTCATCAGCAATTTGTCTTTTTTCATAAAAATCCATAGGTCTATTTTCACCACATTCATTACATTTTATATTTCCTTGCCAATTTTGTGATGAACAATTGCTACATTTCCAATAATATTTTTCTGTTGGAACTATGTTTAGGCGGATCATGTTCCAATCTTCAATAATTATTTTAAATAAATCATCTCCTCCTTCATCTGGACACCATAATATTTTTTTGATATTGACCTGAAATATTTTATCTATTAAAGATTTTTTATTCATAACATAATCCATAATTTTTTTATGAATTAATGGATTATCTAAATCATCTGAAGAAAATTCCCTTTGTTTACTGTCTTTGATAGATATATTTGGTGATAATTCACGAAATGATATTTTCAATTCATTTTTCAATGTGTTCAATATAAATTGAATTGCTTCAACAGCATCATGTTGGCCAAAATCTAACAAAACATTTTTGAGATGAATTCTAAATGGTTCTATATGTTTCTTAGAAATATATTTTCTTTCAGTATCAGACCATAATTCAAATAATAAATTAGTAAAATCTTTGGTCATGTTTTTTTGTTTCATAATTTTACTATCTTGTTCTTTCAGTTGAAAAAGCATGTTTCTCAAATCAGTTGTATTGCTCAAACATTGAATTACTGAATTTAGGAAACAAGTATTACCAATATTTTGTAATCCTAAACATCCTTTTTCCAAATCAGATATGTCTTTTGTAATATCCAAATAATCTTCTTCTTGTTCTCTGTCTTTTTCCCATTGTTTTAATCTGTCTTCTTCTTCAATAATTATTTTAATTTCATCTTCCAAATTATTAATTTCATCTCTATTAATTTTAATTTTAATCCCAAAACATATAGTTTTGATCATATTTCTAATCCATTTTTCATAATATTTCCAATCTGTTTTTTTGATATTTAATATTTTAAGGAAAGATTTTTTATAATTTTCTTCATCAATTGGTATACGACTATCCCTGGCTCCTTCACAAATAATTTTAATTTTTTTTAAAACTTCTGATTTTTTAATGATTTTTTTTTCCAAAATTTCTTTATTTGTGATATTTTCTGGTTCATTGTTATCTTTAGATTCTTTCACTTTTTCTTCACTATATGTTATTTTGGGTTCAAATATTGATTTTTTACATTTTTTTAAAGATATTGTTTTTATCACATTTTTTCCCATGTGATTGTAGATATCTAATAATTTGGTTATTGGTACAACAGCATCAATTTTATGAGTAGACATTGAAAATAAAATATCTTTTTTATCTTTGTCACATTGTTTTCCTTCAAAATTTGATATTGAAATTGTGTAAACACCATCAGAACTTATGTTTTTTAGAATTCCAATATGACTTGATTCTAATATATCTGATTTATGAGAGATTTTTACACAATCACCTTGTTTAATTTCTGTGTCATTTTGTAATTTATTGATTTGTTTCAACAAAAGTAAAATATTGAAAATGTTGTTTTGATATTGTTCATTTTTGTCTTCTTCCAAATGTTTTTTTAACTCATTATTACAGATGAGTAATTGTTTGTACAATCCAAGTAATAGATATTTAATTTCATTTTTATTATTTTCTATCTCATCTTTAGTTATGAAATTTTCTTTTTCAAAATAAAATGAAAAATTATTCAATATATATTTATCCAGTTCATTTAGAGGAATATATTTACCAAAATTCATAATTTGTAATTTATTTTCTTTGATATTTTCAATATTAATTAAAAAATCATGAATTTGTTTTTTGATATCAAGTTCATATTTATTTTTAGTTTTCAAATCATCTTGTAATTTAATAAATTTTTTTCCAACAAGATGTCTATAATAATTGAGATTTTTTAGGAGAAATTCAATATTATTTTTTTTTTGTGAAATTCTATCATTTAGAAATTGTAATGTTTCTTTGATATCAATATCATCTTCTAATTCTATTTTATAAATTTTTTCTTTTGAATTTTTAATACATTTTAGTAAAAGGATATTTTTTTCATTGTCATATGTATTTAAAAAATAGTATTTATCACAATTATTAATATTAGGAAAATGAACTGTTTCTCCAAATTCAAATATTTTTTTTTCATTGTTTAAAAAATCATTGTACTGCCATTTTTTATTTAAAAAATTTTCTAATATTTCAGTCATATATAATATTACATATAATATAATGATAGATACTACAGATGATAAATCCAATAAAAATTATCTATTTAAATTTTTTATCAAAATAAATAATTAAACATGATATTGATTTTGGAACATTCTTGGCATTACATACAAAATTTAAATAATTCAAACAATTCGAACAAAATGATATATAAATTAAAAAATAATTTAATTTCAGACAAAGATAATAAATACCATCATATCATCAAAAATTTACCCAAATTTAAAAAAATATATGAAATATTTATTGAAATAATTGATGAAAAATTATTTGTAAAAATCAAAATAGATATGGATTTTTTAGAAGGATTTTACAAAAAATATAATTATGTTCCAGAAATAAACATTTTAAAAAAAATTCTAAATAAAAATAAAAATAAATTATTGGACAATGTGAATATCATGGATTACCTAAAAATTCAAAGTATTTTTGAACTAAATTTGAATTTTCCAATCATTAATAATATAAAATGGATGTGTGAAATAGAAAAATCCATCAATAAAAAATCTATCAATATTAAAAACAAATGGAGAAAATGGTATAACAATTACAAAGGAGCATTTATAATAAATGATCAAGAAGAAAACATTATGATAATGGCATTGGTAATTAGTGAAATCAATTCTCAAAATTCATACAATATAATAATCACAAATAATGATAAAAAATGGTTAAAACAAATTAGAAAAATAAAAAAAAGAAAAAATAATTATATTGTTACTGATTCAAAAGAAAACACAAAATTTTATTTAGAAACTTTTAACATCAAACGTATAATTTTTGATATTGATACTGATGAAAATACCATCAAAAATTTTGATGATATAGATGTTATAAAATGGTTTTGTTTGTTAAATTCAAATAAAATTAATAAATTATCTAAATATGCTTTGAGAAATAAAAGAAATTTTACAAATATTTTTTTCCAATATTTTATAGTTAAAAAATCATCATTGCAAAATATGTCATACAAAATGAAGTCATTGACCAGAAATATAAAAAAATATGATGTGTCATGTAACTTTTTTAAGAACAAGATTTATTCTAATGACAAATTAATTTATCTGGATAACATATGTTCTTTGTACAGACTTAGATTTGTTTATTGGAAAAAATACAACAAATTGAAAAATAATTATTTTATGGAAAATATCAAAAATAAAAATAGTAATTGTTCAATTTGTTTTGAAATATCAAAAAAAAAATTAATTTTTAATTGTGGACACACATTTTGTTTGATTTGTGTTTTAAAAATATTAAAATTTATGAAAAAATTACCAACATGTCCTGTTTGTAGAAGAAAAATTATAAATATTTATCCTGTTGATAAAAACATAAAAATAAATTCACTTTTATCAGAAATCATTAGGATAACAATGTTTAATGATACTAAATTTATTATAATTTCCAATTATAATTTTTTAATCAATTATTTCAGAAATATCAAAATTTTCAAAAAAGATTATTTTATTTCAATTGATGATTTAGTGTTTAATAAATACAATATTGATAAAATAAAAAATATAAATATTTTGATATTTCTAGAACCCTATCTTAAATTTAGAAATAAAATTCTCAACAATAAAAATATAGAAAATCGTTTGTACCATCTTAACCCTAATTTAAAAATAATTTATTATAATATTTTCGAAAATTTTAAATAACACATGAAAATTTTTGGTGGACAGACAAGTTAAAATTTATAAATGTTACTTAAAAATAATAATGTTTCCAGAATTATTATTGTTAAGTCCAAATCCAATTTATGGTATAATGACTAAATTTTATAATGACATGAGAAAAAACAAAATAAATTTAACAGTTGGAGAAATATTTTTTTATGAGAATGGCAAAAAAAATTTATTTGATTTTAATTTTATAATGAGTAAATTAGGGATTCATCATGATAAATATTTTTCTAAAACATCCAAATATTTACCTATATTAGGTTGTTCAGAATTCATTATAAATTGTGAGAAATTCATATTTGGAAATAACAGAAAAAGGACAGGATGTCAAACAATTTCTGGAACTGGTTCATTAATGTTAGGAAATTATTTATTAGAATTAATCAATCAAAAGATTTACATTCAAAAAAAATCATGGCCAAATCATTTTGGAATATTCAAAATTCATAAATTATATAAATCTATAAATGATTTGAAGAAAATCTATAATAGTACAATTTTATTTCATACATGTTGCCATAATCCTACTGGAATTGATTTTACAAATAATGAGTGGAAAATAATTTGTAAAATAATGATAAAAAATAATAATATAGCATATTTTGACACAGCCTATTTAGGAATTTCATCAGGAGATCCAAAAAAAGATAGTTATCCAATTAGATTTTTTGAAGATAATGGAATACCCATAATAATTTCTATGTCTTTTTCTAAAACATTTGGACTATATGGACAACGAACAGGATGTTTATTTTTTAATTTTTTTGATCTTTATAAAGAAACAATATATATTCAGTATATCCAAAGAAAGATTAGACAGTCATATTCTAACCCACCAAGAATGGGTGCTGAAATGGCAAATTGTCTTATGACCAATCCAACATATTTGAGGAAATGGAGAGAAACCATCAAATATATATTAAAATATCAAATTGAAATTAGAAATATTTTGTACAAAAAATTATATTGGAACATATCAGATAAAAAGGGATTATTTTTCATTTCACCATTAACCAAAAAACAAATAATAGAATTGAGAGATAAACATGCCATATACATGTTAGAAAATGGGAGAATAAATATTTCTGGACTTAACAAATCTAATATAAAATATTTTATTAAATGTGTTAAACAAGTTGAAGATTCAAACAGTAATTTGTTATCTAAATAATTTTTTGTTTCTTTTATAAAGACTAGTTTTATTGAGAATTTTGATTCTTCTTTTTCTTTGTTTTTTTGTTCTGGAATTATGTTTTTTTTCTACATTGATAATTTTTTTTTTAAATTCATTGCCCATAAATAATGATAAATCTTTATAGGTAAGGGAATTGTGATGAGATTTTTCAAAAATTTCATTAACAATATTTACAAACCTACTTACGGAAAAATGAACACAAATATTGTTATGTCTGCACCATTTGATAAATTCTGATTTTTCAATCATTCTATTATCATTATAATCCAATTCTCTAAAAAATTCTTTAAAATTATGAAATTTAACAATAACATATTTTTTTAATTTCTTGATAAATTCTTTAACATCATTTTTGTTATAATTATTATTGGATAATGATGGAAAATCTAAAAAAGAACCTTTCATTTCAAATCTGTCTGGTAATAATTTTTTACGCACATCATCAATATAACAATAATTTTTATTTTTTCTACAAAACCATAAATGAACTAATTTATATATTTCTTTTGGAACAGAGATAAAATTAAATTTAAGAAATTTAGAAAATTCAGACAGAGACAATGTTTTTTTATTTTTTGAACAACGCATCAAAGCACAGACTAATTTGCTATTTCCAACGATTTTGGAATTATGCCGTCTTGCTATTCGTAATGATTGTTCTTTCATGTAAGATTTCCAACGGTACATTTTATGTTGGTAATAAGTTGTTTTATTGACAAAATTATTCATCATAACAATTAAAATTAATGAAAAATTCTTTAAGTGTTTTGTGTTTCTTTAAGTAAAAACATTATAAAAATAATTTTGGTTTTGATGTGTCGTGTAATACACCTGATAGTTTTAATGTAATCCCATAGCGTTTTTAGAACACAGAAGCACTACTTACAACGAGTATATAACTATTCATTACTATATGATAATATATCTTTAAGTAATTTTCGGCGTTTTAAATCTTCATCGGTATAAATTGTTTTAATATCAAGTTCTAAACAAAAATTGAATTTTTTTAGATCCAAAGGGTGGATGATTCATGAAATATGGTTAACCCAACCATGTTGAATGATAAACATCTAAATTTGAATAGGATAATAAACTATTTTATTTTCATCTTTTGGACAGTCAATTTCCCTTGAATCATATTTGTAACACAAATCAGAATTATCTTTATAAGTTATTTTTCCAACATTATTTGGTGTGGGATATTGATATATAATATCTGGGGTTGGTGTGAATAAATATGTCATCAATAAACCCAAGGAAAATGACACAAAAAAATATAAAGGTTTTATTTTTGATAAGAACATTTATATTATTGTCTGATTTTTTATTTGTCATGATCAAATCCATTTTTCATGAATATTGAAAATTTGTAAGCTTGGCACATTTTCTAGATTTTCGGGCTTGGCCAACTCCAAAAATTCGTCCTGTTCCAAAATATTCGAAATATTTGGTAAAACCGTGGCGAATCTTCAAGATTTCATATGTTCGGTGGATTTGGAAGATTTCACATGTTTGGCGGATTTGGAAGATCCCGCGGATTTGGAAGATTTAGCGGATTTGGAAGATCCCGCGGATTTGGAAGATTTAGCGGATTTGGAAGATTTCACATGTTTGGCGGATTTGGAAGATTCAGCGGATTTGGAAGATTTATCGGATTTGGAAGATTTCACATGTTTGGCGGATTTGGAAGATTCAGCGGATTTGGAAGATTCATCGGATTTGGAAGATTTAGCGGATTTGGAAGATTCAGCGGATTTGGAAGATTCAGCGGATTTGGAAGATTTAGCGGATTTGGAAGATTTCACATGTTTGGCGGATTTGGAAGATCCTGCGGATTTGGAAGATTCAGCGGATTTGGAAGATTCAGCGGATTTGGAAGATTTAGCGGATTTGGAAGATTTGGCGGATTTGGAAGATTTAGCGGATTTACCATGCTTAGCAATATTTTTTTTAAATTTTTTTTGAACAGGCTTAATAATCTTTATAATTTTACTTCTAGCCTCTTTTAGTTCATCTTTCCATATGTCATTTTCTGTTTTTCCTTCCAAATTATCATGTTCTTTTTGTTTGATATTTCTTAAATGTTCCAATTCTTTTGTTTTATCTTGGGTTAAACTATCTAATGGCATTTTAATTAAATAATCATATGATTTAGATTTAGCAGTCATACTTAATTTGGGATATTCTTTTATTTTTAGCAATAAATCAATTTCTGTCTTTTTTTTATTTCTCAAATCGATAGTATCATTGATAATTTCATTGATAAATTTAACTCTATAATTAATGAATTCTAATTCATTTTTTAATTTTTCCAAAACATAAATTTTTCTTTTTACATAAAATTTATATCTTATAGAAATAAATTCATCTATTATTTCTTCAGGAGAATTATATTTCTTAATTTGTCCAGATGAATCATACAAATGCATATTAGAGATATTGGTACATTTTGTGGTGGTAAGTTTCAATAATTTTTCTAAATGAGGGATACCATTTTTAGTAGGTTCTTTTTTCATCAATCTCAAAAGTGTTAATGGCTGAAATTTCAATGTAAAATCTATGTCTGATTCGGTAGAGTGATCTATGTATCTAAGAATAATTTGTTTTTTGTGTGGTTTTGATTTATCAACTAACAAAGTTTCTAAAAAGTTTTTATAGTCTTGTGTTGATGTTCCAATCGGTAATTCTGAAATTGTGATTGTTCCAGCATTTATTTTTTTTAAAATACCTCTGGATATATATGATTTATCACTAATTTTGCTTATTGATCCCTTAAATCCTCTGTACCATGGTTTAATATTCAAGGTTGGTTTACCATCCATTTTTGATTGGATATATTTGATTATATCAAGAGGATTAAAATTGGGTACAAAAGTACTATAGCCAGTTCCAATACCTTGAGATCCATTCACAAGAATGGTTGGAATAATAGGCAAATAATATTCTGGTTCTATTTTGTTTCCATCATCATTCAAATAGTTAAATAATGGCATATCATCATCTCTGAACAATACAGATGTAATGTCACTTAAAACTGTGAAAATATATCTGGGAGACGCAGAATCTTTTCCAGATTGAATTCTTGAACCAAATTGACCATTTGGTTTTAGTAAATTAATATTGTTAGAGCCAACATAATCTTGTGCTAAATTAATTATAGTTCCATGAAGACTAGCCTCACCATGATGATAAGAAGAATGTTCACTAACATATCCTGCTAATTGTGCTACTTTAATTTCTTTTTTGAGATTCCGTTTGAAACACCCAAACAGAACTTTCCTCTGGGAAGGTTTGAATCCATCACAAATTGATGGTATGGAACGATATAAATCATAATTAGAAAAATGTTTGAACTCCTTCTCTATAAATTTATCAAATGTAACTTTTAACTCGTTAGAATCTAAAATATCATTCTTGTTGTAATTATGTAACCAAATTTTTCTATCATCTGCTTTTTTTTTATTAAATGCCAAATTCAATGCCTTTGTGGATTCATCTTTATTCCAATCATACTGAACAATCTTGAGATTTTGAAAATATTCTTTGGCTTCTTTAGAAGTACTTGTCCCCAATCCTTTGTAGTATTTAATATTCCACCCTTTTCCATTATTATTTTTTTTTTTCCAATCTTCATATTCAGTCAAGTTATAAAATGCTTTGATTTTTTTTTTACCTTTTTTGGCTTTAACAATAGGTGTAATCAAAGATGTTACAAAATCCATTTCTAAAAGAGACGGCCAAAAAGTATGAATCATATTCATTATTAATCCTTTGATATGAGAACCATCCGTGTTATGAACTATGATTGAACCAATGCCAGCCTGAAAATGATGATTTTTAGTTTCCAAATCATAAACATAACAATTTTGAATTCCTAAATCTATAATTTTTGAGACAGAACATAAATTTTTCTTGTTCATATTTTTAGAAATTTTTAGAGTATATGTTCCTTGTGTCGAATGATTGATAGATACAAAATAACCCAATGTGTTACATAAATAATAAATATTTTGGGCCGTGATTTTTCTTCTACAATCATAATATTGACGTTCACAATTGAACCAATCATCATCAAAAAAACCTCTTATAAATATTTCACGTGTTTTTCTGGAACTGTTTAAAATATATTTTGATAATTGTTTTTTATTATTGCGGTAAAATAATCTTCTATATTTCTCTACAAAATCAGAAAAATCTTTTCCACCATATATTACCAAACGTCCAGAATTATGAAATTTATGAATTATTGTTTTGAAATTATAAATATTTTCTAAAATTTTTTTACATTTTTTCAAAGATTGCAATCTGGTACTATAAATATTCCAAAACATAGAGTTATCAAAACCACCACAATTTCCATCAGCAAAGAATAATCCCATTACATAGATTTCATTTTCATTGAAATTCCACTTTGTTTTATCACAATTATTATGTTTATTTCCAAAAGAATGAAAATGATTTTTATATTGTTCAATTTTACCAATTAATATTTTTTTATTAAATTTTTTGTAATATTTAATTCCTATACCAGAAGCAATTTGACACAATTTTTCATAGGTTAAATCTTCCAACAATTCTGTTTGTAAATCATTTTCTTCGAAATTTGGGAAACAATGTAATAATTTGTTTCCTACTCTCATAGTTCTGGGAGTAATTTTTCTAATATTGTGATTTAAAAGAGAATGATCTTCTGTAACATCAACACATCCGGATGGAGTTAAAATTCTATAGATTTTTTTGTTGACTTTGTGTTTAATAACATGTTTGATTTCAGTCCAACCATCTTCGGTCCAAACTTCATATTTGGATTTTCCATAATATTTATCATTGATGTTTTTTCTAAATTTAGTTTTTTTTGATAATTCTTCAATTGTTTTAATTTCAATTTTATTTTGTGAATTCTTCAATAAAAGTGGTGTATCTCCAGTCACACTGTCTTGATCAGTCATAATCATAATTTTACCATATCTCAATGGCCAAACAGAACTATTCTTATGATATTCTTCACCATTTTTAAGTCCCAATATTTTCTTTAGTTCACAAATTTCTTTATTTTTACTGATTTTTTCTATATCAGCATCTTTAACATTCAGGACCTTTCCTCTTAGTGGATAGACACCATAAAAGTCTCTTCCAACTTCACTTAATCCTGAAATAGCCATAGTTTTAGCGGAATCTCCTTCCGTAAGAATTAAAGTACATTTATGTGAAAGTTTTCCACCAGCTTTATTAGCATCTGTTAATTTTGGAATCCCACGAATTATTGATGATTTTTTTCCGTCGGTTTTTTTCAACACTTTACTATTTTTATATTCGGCTTGAACTATAATTCTGTCTATAATATCAGTTTTAGCCAATTCATTAATAAATTTAGTATCTATCACACATTCACTGCCAAATTTAGTTTTAGATGTGGTCAAAGTTTCTTTTGTCTGTCCATCAAAAGATGGATTGATAATTGTGGATTTAACAAAAACCATCAATTGATTTTTAACATAAACAGGTTTAACATTAATTTTTTTTTTTTTTTTGATCCAATCAGCAAGTTTTTCTTTGATTTGATTAACAATATAATCAACATGTTTTCCACCCCTAATTGTGTTTATTCCATTAACAAAAGATACTTGTTCAAAAACTTCATCATCATTATAAGTGGCCACTACTTCCCAAGAATTATTAAATTTATGGTACACTCTGTTTTTATCAGGATTGATATAAAGATTAGCGTACGATTCAAAATCACTTATTTGAATTTTTTCTCCATTGAAAAATACTGATACTGATTTGTCAGTCCAAGCAGCTATATCAAAAACTCTTTTTTTCATTATGGAATAAATATCCTCGTCTAAATGAGTCATATTAAATCTTTTAAAATCTGGGACAAATGAAATTTTGGTAAATGGTTCACCTGTGTATTTTGTAATTGTAGCTGTTTCTTTTTCAGACATGTTATTTCTAAATATTTGATAAAATTTCTTTTTTCTATGATGATCCACAGTTTCTACTTCAAATTCTTTGGAAAATATATTAGTTAATTTTGCTCCATAACCATTCTTACCACCAGTAACTTTCTTTTCGTTCTCATTATAGTTTGTAGATGTTAAAAGACATCCAAATATTAATTCTGCTGGATACATGTTGTGTTCTTTCATCATAATAATATCAATGCCCTCACCATTATTTAAAACAGAAATTTTTCCTGTTTTTTTATTTATATCTACTTCAATTCTGGTTACTCCAATCACATTTTTTTTTAAATTTTTGATTTTTTTAATTTGTTTGTCTATTTTAAGTCTGGTATTTTGATCAACCGCATTAACTATAATTTCATCATAAATTTTGTATAAGGCTGGAACATACTCCACATGTTTTTTGATAATTTTTGAATTGCCATTTTCGTCCATTTTAAAAATATTCATTAAATCTTTATGTTTTTCAATACTTCCGACATAAGTATCTGGTAATTTTAAGACATGTTCTACATGACTATATTTTTTATATTTTTCATTAATTTTATTTTTTTTCAGAGTAATTTTTTTAGTGATATTTTTAACTTTTTTGATTTTTTGAAATTTTTTATTTTTAATTATTTTTTCGGTAATTTTATCAGAAGAATTAGTTACCAAATTTGATCCAACCAAAGTCATTGATAAATTTAAATATTTATTTTTTAAATAATCAAATTTATCACAGTTAAAAAAAATCACAAATAATCATTGAATTCAATCAGTTGAATTTGTCTAATTTCTTTTGAACCATAACACTCATCAAAACCTATATAAGTTCTTACAACACAAGTTTCAAATTCTAATTTTTTGATTGGATTCTTAAGTCAACTCAATTTTAAGGAATTGTCAACAAAACATTTTTCTTTTTGTGATCTGTTTTTATTGAAACAATCAAAATACCATTGTTTGAGACACTTGTTTGATTCCAATTCCAAATTACACCAACCAATATTTAATGATATGATTTCTAAATGTTTGTTTTAATTTTTCATGTATCATTGGTTCATGTAAAATTTTAGTTGATTAAAGATTTTTTCAATTGTGTTTGGTTTTAGACGGTATATTTGTTAATGTTAATACCAGTTAGCACAATGTACCATTCATGAAAATTAATTCATCATAAATCTTTTGGTGGACTGAAGTTTTGATAGATGAGTGTTAGTTCAACCACAACATTAAGTATGAATTAATTTTTACGAATAAAACCATGATATTAACACACACCATAGTTCATTAAAGATAAAACAAATTATTTGTAAAATTAAATAAATAATGAAATTTAAAATAACAATTAGAAAATTATCATCTCATTTCAAATTTTGGTTGGTACAATTTTTCGATAAACATGAAATTTTTTTTGGCCAAGTTCTCAAATTTTAAATCAATAAAAAAATCATGATTAAAATGAATGATAATATAATACATGAACATAACAAAAACAACAAAAATAGTAAATCCTTTCACAAATAAAAAAATATCTATATTTAGCAAAAAAGGAAAATTGATTCTGAAAAATTATATTAAATATTTGTTCAAAGGAGGGTCAAAGAAAGAAGAAGTTGTTCCGCTACATTCTAGAATAGCTGCTATTACTAAAATTCAGGCTTTTGCAAAAAGATTTCAGTCAGACACCGATCGAAATATCAGAAAAAGATGTGTTCGTGAAATTGATGAATTAAATCTATCAGTATATCATCCAGTTGATGGTGCAAGAACAATTGTGTTAGGAGATATACATGGAGATTTAGAAGCATTGAAACATAGTTTGAGATATTGTGCGAATGTTATTGATGAAAATGACGATTGGGTTGGAGAAAACACATATGTTGTGTTAGCAGGAGATATGATAGACAGAGCCAGAAGACAAAACAATCGAGATTGGAAATTTATCACATCTATTGTTGATAAACAAGGAAGAGGTGTTGGTGAAGTTAAAGATGAAGAAATCAAAATTCAAAAATTTTTGAACAGACTTGCTCTACAGGCCAATGCCACACAAGGTAGAATAATAAAACTTTTAGGAAATCATGAAATAATGTATATCAATCAAGATATTTCAGGTGCTGATAGTGAATGGGTTTCAAGATACAGTACAAATTTTGGATTACGTAACGAAGCTGGGGCAGACAGAACAGTTGATAGAATTTTAAGCGATGGAAACTACAATCAACAGATGTACGATGGATATATCTACCCAACAAGAGAATTGGAAGATTCAGGAAAAAACAGATTGGCAAATTATGCATCTGGAGCCAGTAGTTCACGTTTGATAATGGATTGTGGAGGAAGAATGATAGTAAAAATAGGAGACTGGATCATAGTTCATGGGGGAATTTTACCTAAATTAATCAAAAAAATTTATGAACAACTTGGAATTGCCAAACAAGCAAACAGAGGAAGATTATTTTTAGAAAAAGCCAATGAATTGTTAAAAAAAAAATACAATAATAATCTTGATGAAACATGTCGACATGATGTTCTGTTTTGTCAGCATTGTGGGACGTATCCTTCATATTTATCAGGTGAAAAACGAGTTTATGATAATTATACCAATAATGAAGGACTAGTTTGGATCAGAAAATTAGCAGGAATTTCTAAATTCCAAGAAAGTGATTGTCGTTTCATAGTACCAAAGATATTTTCTCTTTTGGGATTTCCAAATGCAAGAATAGTGGTTGCTCATTGTCCTCAAAAAGAGTACGGTGTTTTTAGTGATGAGATTGATATTTATCAAAGTTCAGGAATAACATATAATTTGCTTCCTACTGGTCATAATTCAACAGCAACTATATTTGGACCTTCAAACACATACAACGGTACACATTGTGATTATAGAGGTAATTCTGCTAATCTAAATGATAAGTGTCCAAAAATACCTGGTATTACATATCAATGTCCAGATCGCAACGGTATAGGAAAAATATGGAGGATAGACGTGGCAATGTCAAGAAGTTTTGATATATTAGGAGAAATGTTGAAAAGTTTAGACGAAGGAAAAATCAAAGATTATTGGAACGCAAGAAAACCACAAGTTTTAGAAGTTATTCATCGAAATTATGTACCAGATGAGGTTCGTGTTTATAGATCAAAACACCATCTTCCAAGAGATGATGAAATGTTTGAAAAATATATGAATAATGCTAACGTAAAAAAATTTATTCCTGGAACTGAAAATCCAAATAACTATACTTGGAAAAATAATATTAAACCCGGAAATAATGATATTCCTTTGATGGGTCAATGTGAGTGTGACAATGATTGTGAAAGTGGTCATTGTAACAATGATATTTGTGTTTGAGTGGATCAATTTTCATTGAACCTTTCTAAAACCAATCGATTTTTTTCCAGTTTAGATCATTAAAAAACAAGAATATTCCTGACCATTCCGCAAAAACATAATTACAAAACATTAACTTTTTGGTCAAAGATATTAAATTTTTTTATCCATTAAAGGATAATGTTATATTCAAAGATGAATCATTTATTATTTTTTGATCTAAAGATAATTAAAAATTAAACGAAATTAAAATTCCTTTATTCAGAACATTAAATTTTGAGGGAATTTGAACGGTTTTTATACTTTTTTTTTCCATGGTTTATTGGATTTAAATTTAATATTATTTTTATTTGTCCAATTGGACACATCGAATATCCATTCTTCTTCGTTTGATAATACTGTTACAAACCCTCTGTATGAATACATTTTTTTAAACATTCTAAATAATTTTTTTGCTGCTTTTTCAGGAGAATGAGCACAAACTGTTTGTTGTAATTTATCTTTTGGAATATTCATTTCACTAAAATATTTTTTTTTAAAACTTTTTTTTTTTCCCATTTTAGATCAATTGATAAACAGTGTTAATATAATTTATAATACTTCTTCTAGCACATAAAAATCAAATTTTTATATTTTGTAGATTTTGACATAGCTCAAAGTCGAAACACAATATCATTCGAACTACTTTGTGTGGTTAATTCCACATTACATTGATAACTAAATGGTTTTTAGACATTTTAATTCCCACATTAACAAACAAAAATTGAACTGTCCTCTCAAAGAATATTTTTGAAATTTCCAGTCGAATCAAATTCATATCTTATGAACCATGGTTAATTTAACATTTAAATTTTGCGATGTGTCCAATTAGACACATTGTTCTCTGTTAGGATTTTAACCTGCTTTATTTGTTATTGTGGAACAATTCACATTGAAATTTTTAGTTTACACCTTTGAAACTTTCAGATGAACAGTTGCCTACTCAAAAAAAATTTCAAAGTTTAGGTATTTCAACCTCGTGTAAAGTTAGTTATATAGGTAATTAAACTATAAAGTTTAATCAGTTAATCTTATAGATTAACGCCGATGAAGCCCTACTGAATTATTGTTTTTCGTGAAAATTCTGTTGGTATTTTCTTTTTATTTATATGACATAATGCTATCATACGAATATTAAGAGAACCATTTATATCAC
>Ga0114933_10000781_pt1 | contig 37402 bp, 28 predicted proteins | sample 4SBtaG_FD_89691 | JGI IMG/M metagenome (GOLD analysis project Ga0114933, IMG submission 89691) | Deep subsurface microbial communities from Kolumbo volcano to uncover new lineages of life (NeLLi) - 4SBTROV12_W25 metaG | ecosystem: Environmental > Aquatic > Marine > Volcanic | place: Kolumbo... | reverse complement strand
TAACGAGTAGGTATGTCTCGCGCTCGGACCAATCATCGCCACCCACCAAGCGCCGCAACGCTCCTCTGCGAGTCGGCGAATTAGTGCGGGAGAGATTACTGCGGTGATGAAGGCGGGGGCTAGGACGAGAGCGGCCACCATATCGTTCCCTACATGAGTCATGTCGACTTCTCCGACTAGCGCGTAGGATAGAAGAAGGGCGACTAGGGCAGGCGCTGCTCTACCAATAGTATCCAGAGGGTTTCTCGTCTCCATCTTGATTGCCCAGCGAACTAGTGCTCTGTGAGTGCTCTGCGGTACTGGAGGCAGTGGTTCGGGTAGCACCGAAGCAATGCCCTCAGACTTCCCTTCTGATTCTCTCAGAGTGCCGCTGCCTACTTCCATCACTCGATCAGAGCAGTCAATCACTGCTTGATCGTGGGTAGCCACCATCACTGAGTGACCATCTTCAGCGAGTGCCCTCATCCACCCGATGAGAAGTTCCTTGCCGGCTCGATCCAAGCCTTCGGACGGCTCATCCAGCAGAATAACTGTGGGTTCGGCGGACAATGCTGCGGGTGCTAGTCCACAAAGAACGGCGAGACGGCGGCGCTGGCCTCCAGATAGCTGTGCAACCCTGTCGGCCCTGCGATGCTCAAGGCTCCAGAGCCTCAACACATCGGTAGCAGTGGGTTCTAGCATACTCCTTCCCGCTACACTAAGGGATACTTCGAGCCTCTCCTCTACTGTCTCCTCGCCGCAGATTCCGTCCCTCTGGAGAGTCAAACCAGTAGGTGGTGGTTGATTCCTACGTCCCTCGTGGTCTCTCAATATCTGCATCTTGCCCGATTCGCTCAGCCGGTTCACACTTCCTTCAGAAAGAGGCAGTATTCCTGCGCATGCCTCTAGCATGGTGGTCTTTCCAGAGCCATTCTCACCAGTAAGCGCCACAACCTCGCCTGACATGAGATCGAAATCGACTTCTCTTAGGACCGCTCTCCCGCCTCTGTCGACTGCAATGTCTGATACCTGTAGCATCGAGCCTGCTGCCATGAGTCGGGGAGTAAGGTGCATCGTTTGAGTGATTCCATGCTACGAAGCGGCTATTCGTACGGGCCCCAGCGCAGAGGCAGAGGGGTGGCTGAGTGAGCAGTTTGGATTGGTTCGATATCTTTCTGCTGGCTGCAATGTTATCTGCGGCTATTGCTCCATTCATATGGGCGATGCGCTCTCAGACCAGCGTAGCACTCGCCACGGTGCTATCGCTACTTCTGGTCTCATTCGTGCAATTCGCGGAGTCATCTCTCGGGGGCTTTGTCATGAGTCAATCTTGGGTAATTGATTCCCTAGGCATCAAGCCTAGTATCATGACTGGTCCAGCGGAGTCATATCGCATGGTCACTGCAGCTTGGCTGCACGCTGACTGGGTGCATGTCCTTGGCAATATCATCGTCGTAGCCTTGGTTGGAGTCCCTCTGGAGCAGCGACTGGGTGGCCGCAGGTGGGTCGCAGTATACTGTTTGGGTTTCATCGGAGGAAACATCGCTTGGATTCTTACTCACCCTGATTCAACAATCCCTGCGATTGGGGCCAGCGGGGCCGCTTTCGGCCTCCTAGGGGCATACATGGCATGCTGGCCGGATGACAAAATTGAGTTCCCACTACTGTTCCTGATTAGGGCATGGCCCGTATGGTTGATTGTCTTCGTCAGACTGGGGTTGGAGGTTTGGCAGATTTACGACCTCCAAACTGCTACCGCTGGGCAGTCTAATGTGGCCCACATGGCGCATGTCGGCGGATTCTTCCTGGCGTATCTGCTTGCCAGACCCCTAGCCAGAGGAGCGCCGAGCTCACTGGACGACTCTGGAGGGATATCAGGGACAGAGCGTTCAACGGCCATGAGAGAACATGCCAAGAGTCGAATGGGAGATTTAGCTGATGACCCCTGGTCTAAGTCCGGAAATCCCCTCCACGGAATGGCTGCAAGGACACTGTCGCGACTCAGAGAAGAGGGCGATGAGTTGGAGACTAGGAGAGCATGGTTGGAGGAGCTATCTGAGAATGCCATTTGCCCTATATGTGACGGCGAGATAGTTACCGAGATGGATGGAGAGATTTGCTACCTCACATGCACACTCTCTGGGACGCATCTGAATTGGCCTTAATGGCAATTCGGACTAACTGGTACAGGTTGGGATTATACAGCATCCTAGTTTGGCTCTCTAAGAGAGCCATGCTGAGGAGCACCGAGTCAAGAGTTTCTGTCATGATTGCCCTTCTGATATTCGTGATGGATGTTTCAGTGGCTGCTGGCGCCCTCATTCCTGCTCCAGAACATCCAACAGAGGGTGGTTTGGATCAATCTGATAATGATAATTTGCCACCTCCACTGATGTGCGGTGAAGACATCTGCCCAGCCAAGGACAGGTCTCCCGGATTCCCTCCCGCTGGGGCAGGATGGCCTGTTGAGGAGCCCGGGTGGTGGTTCAGTTACTGGTACGACTTCGACTCTAATGGGATGGATGACAGGTTACAGAGAATTATCGCTGGGCAGCGGACTTCGGTTTCGGTCACATCCATCATCGGAGCAGATGGTTTTCCAACAGTAGCTATTGTCGTCGATTACTCCTGGCATCCTGGATCGGATGACATCAATGCAATCAAGCAGGTCTTGCATAACCATGGCTGGCAGGACGAAGGTTCGTGGTTCGATCCTCTCCACATCCTCGATTCAATAGTCATCGACCATGTTCCAGTCAGCTCCCTAATTGACATCTGGTCTTTGGATGGAGTTGTCATGATCGAGGAGCAGAATGTAATCGTGCCACTTCTGGACAAGGCGACTCGAGGCTCGAAAGTGAGGGATTCAGAGGTCTTTGACGAGACTATGCGAGACTTTGGTTACGATGGCTCGGGAATAGTAATAGCAATTCTGGACACCGGAGTCGATAATGAGCACTTCTCGCTCGATGACTTCTCAGACTCTAACAATGACAACGAGAAGGAGCCTGACGAACTAGCAGACCCGAAGTGGGTTGCAGGGTGCGATGCCACATCATGGAGTTCGCAAGACTGCGATGATGGCAGCGTTGACCCTGATGACGGAGATGGCCATGGAACTCATGTGGCAGGTATAGCCCTAGGAACCGGCGATTCCCGTCGCATCAATCAAGGATATGCGCCCGGTGCATATCTTGTAGATGTCAAGGTGATGAGTGACGCTGGCGCCACCAACTCTGCTGCTACTCTGAGAGGAATTCAGTGGGTAGTCGACAACGCCGATACCGATTGGGGCAACAACGATTCCAGTGAAGGCATCCAAGTGATGTCAATGTCATTCGGCTCAGCGGCTGACCCTCAGGGAGATGATCCGGGAGACAACGGAACCAACGCCGAGGCTAGGGCCGTGGATCAGGCAGCAGAAGCGGGGATAGTTCCTGTAGCAGCAATAGGCAACGACGGGCGGCGTAGAGTAACCTCAGTCGGAGCCTCTGACAGCGCCATAACAGTTGGAGCAATAGACGATGAGAATACTATCGAGAGAGGTGATGATATGATTGCCTCCTACTCTAACTCTGGCCCTAGAGAAGATGATGGAGACAATAATGAGTGGGACGAACTCAAACCCACGGTAGTCGGGCCGGGATCGAATATCATGTCCGCTCAACACGCCGCTTCAAGTAGCTCTCTGCCCGGCGCACCTAGGCCACTGGCTGAGGACAGTTACACTCAGTTAACAGGGACCAGTATGTCCTGTCCGGCGGTCGCTGGATTCGTTGCAGTGATCCTGCAGATAGATGATGGCTTGGAGCCTCAAGAAGTCAAGGATCTGCTTCAGAACAACTCGGAGACTCGTGGTCAGGCTTCACTTCCCGATGTCAGCAACAGATGGAATGAGGACTACGGTTTCGGAATCATTGATGGAAACATGATTCTGAATGTCATGCTCGGAGGGAATGTAGACCCGGATCCTGGAAATGGTACGGACCCTCCGCCATCGGGCTCGGGAGAATGGGTGGTGATTGAGAGTCCTGAGGAAGATGCGTGGCTGGTCGAAGGTGAGACCTACAGTGCTAGGGGCCATATAGACGAGGATAAGGATACCAATGGTACGATTGAGGAGGTCACCGTTAGAATCTCCTACTCTCACAGACCAGAAGGAGAGCCGAAACAGGAGGTCGTCATAGTAGACTGGCACGCGGCCCAGGGTACGGTTAACTGGACTACTCCTTTCACATTACCAGAGTTCACAGAAGATGAGATTGAGGTGATAGATGTCATCATCGAGGTCCAAGCTAGAAACGAGTTTGAGCAATGGAGCAAAGTTGTCGAGCAGAAGCACGAGGTAGGACTTGTAGCCGCAACTATGGGAGGCCCCAGTGGACAGACTGCCGTCTCGGGCAGCGTGAATGTGTTCGGCACATGGGAGTCTGTCAATGGTGGTACTGTACAATGGAGAATCGGGACCGAGTCATGGGAGACTGCACAGACCTTTGGCGGCAGTGGCAGCTCGAACGGAGACTGGTCAGTCACATGGGACACTGAAGAAGTAGACGATGGCTTCTACAGAATCTCAGTTAGGATGGTCAGTGGAGATGGCATATACTCAGAGGAAGTCAAGAGGGTGGTGGAAGTGGATAACGATCCTCCCGCACCTAACCTGATATTCAGAACAGGCTTGTCCGTCGAGGAGTATGGAATCCCAATTAGCGAGACATTTGTCAACACCTTCCTTGAGGTCAGGACCGAGATTCGTAATGACGGTGATATGACTGCCTCTAATCTAGCCATCTCGCTGTATGAGGATGGTGCCCGGAAGGACGAGATGGTCTTGCCGAGCATAGATAGTGGTGACATCATTGAGGTGACCCTATACTGGAACCCGACCACCATAGGCGACAAGACTCTGCTAGTTTCTCTCGACCCGGCTAACTCCATAGAAGAACTAGATGAGACGGACAATGACCAGTCCATCACATTCCCTGTAATTCAGCGACCCCAAGGGATTGATCTCGCATTCAGGGATGGAGCTGTCAGGACCGAGCCTCCTATCCCTAGGCCCAATGAGCAATTCCTGATTACTACCAGAGTGGACAATCTCGGTTCGACGGATGCCACCAGCGTCGAGGCTACACTGGAGATTCACAACGGCCTCGGTTGGGTTCTTGTCTCATCTACCGCAATCCCGCTAGTCATGGGACAAGGCGCCTCGCAAATCTCCTTCGCCCACCGAATGAATAACTCGGGGCCTGTCGAACTCAGAATAACAGTTGCCGGCTCAGGCTTGGCTGATCTAGACTGGACGAACAACCAAGTCGAGTCTACTGTCCTCGTAGATGAATCCACTCTAGCCGGTTCGCGGGCCATCGAATTCGGAACCGGAGAGGTACCGATTAGGGTCATCGATTTAGATGACGAGGGGCTAGTTATCACCGAGAAGGATGGGGTCCTCTCTCTATATCGGCTCAATTCCAATCGCATGGTAACTTCCTGTACCAATGTACTGGATGAGATGTGGGCAGGAGATTTAGCTTTCCAAGGCACCGAAGATGGATGGGCCCACATAGTGTGGACGAGGAGATTCATCGACTCCTCGGGATACTTCAGACAGACTCTCAGCTACTCCACCATAGATGCGACTTGTGAGATGACGCCGATTCAAGATTTAATGCAGCCAATACTTCTGTCTGAGGGGAAGTATTGGGGCATAGACATGGACATCGATGGATCCGAATTATTGGTTTCTGGTTATCATCGTGAAATGTCCATTAGTGGCACCTTTAATGACCAAACCAGCGTCTTTATCCTGCATGCGGACGCGCCCACGAAGTCATCGGACTGGTCACTGACTCCCAATGTAGTTGATGAGATTGATTTGATTCCTGGAGAGACTAGTGCACTGGAGGTAGAGTTCGGAGATGATGATGGCGCTCATCTGCTGTACAAGTCCACTAGGAGTGATTCCACGGGAATCGAGAGGCATGGCCTATGGTACGCCCATGGACTTATTGAGCAGTCGTCATGGACTTTCAGGAAATCAGTAGCTGATGATGTGTCTCTAGCCAAGATGAAGGTATTTGTCATCGGTGGAGAAGAGAGAATAGTCTCTACATGGAAGCAGGGTGAGGGTGTCGATGCCGAGATGGTTGCCATCATCGCCGACTCGTCTTTCAACGCAATAGAAAATCTGACTGAGACATATCCAGCTAGAGGTATGGCGGCGATGGAGTTAGTGGAAACTGACAGAGGAGTTCAGATCCTGTTCGATCTAGTCGGCCCAACTGGCCCACAGGTGAATTATGGAATTATCAATCCAGAGGAAGGTTGGCTCGGTATTTATGATAGGCTAAACCTAGGTAACCTGTATCTCATTGATAGATCACCTTCGAGTAGTGAGACTCTGTTTATCCATACTTCCGCTGGTGGTTGGCAGATTCGAGCAGTGATAGACGATTACGACCCAAATAGAGTGGGAGATTCAATATTGGAAATATTGCGTCATCAGTTGGGATTAGATGAACAGAACTTCAACATCCTATTGGGCGGCTTCGCAATCACGATCCTCCTGCTGTGCACAGTAATCCTAGTCAGCCTCTCTGCTAGGGGCCTGAGGTGGGCCCGGAGACGCACCAGTGAGGCCCCTGGAGTCGTCATGCTAGAGGAGGATGTCGTGGATGTGGTCGATGAGACTGACATCAAGGTAGTAGCAGAGATTCAACATGACGAGCCTGAGGAAGTTGAGTTAATCGAGGAACCTGTAATTTCTGTCCCCAAGCCGGCTATGCCTCCTGCTCCTGCCCTCCCAGATCCACCTGCGCAGGGATTGATTCCTGCTGATGCCTCAGCCCCTCCTCCGATTAACAGGCCAGTCATCTGTCACAGTTGCTCGAGCAGGTTCGAGATTGCATCAGGCAACACCTCGGCGAACTGCCCGGTATGTGACGAGCGGATAGTCCTCTGAGGATGTTTGCATGGTGTCGGTACTACTTGTTTCGGCCTCAGAGCGTAGGAAGGAGATTCTTAGCGGACTAGTTTCTGAACCGATGAAGTTACGATTTAGGGCTCTTGCAACAGAGGAGATTAATCCCCCAAGTGGGACTGAAGTCAGCAGCCAAGTAGAGATGATTTGCTCGGCAAAGGCCGAGTCTGCCGCCGAGGAGATGACTATTGGTGGAGAGAACCCAGAACTGGCGATTGTATCCGATACACTAGTCGAGGATCCGAATGACCCGATGGTTGCCCTTGGCAAGCCTGTTGACGAACTCTCAGCTGCTAGTATGCTGCTGGGACTCTCAGGTCGGAGGCATAGAGTATGGTCCGCTACAGCTGTGTTGTACCCTCCATTAGGCCAGACAATAGGGACAGAGGTTCTGCATGGAGGGTGGACCGCTGACCTCTGGACTGATTCTGCGTTAGTTGAGTTCAAAGAACTGACACAAGATACCTTGGCGGATCTCGTCGCAAGCGAGTCATGGGTGGGCAAGGCTGGAGCATACGATCTAGCCGGGATGGCCGGAGAATACGCCACTTTGATCGAAGGGGATGAGGTTACGGTGCTCGGATTCGCTCAGGGCTCTATGAAGGTCATATCTTCGTTGATAGGTTAGACGAAAGTGACTCCGCCGTGCTTGAGTACGAATTCACGCTGTAGGTCGTCGAACCACTCTAGCATCCCTGAATTGAATCTCACCTCAATCACTTCAGGGTCCATCAGGAGATCGTCCTGTATTCCCTGCAGAGTTCCGGGGGCGGCACCGCACGAGACGCATGCGCCATCGAGATCTAGGATAAGAGAGATGTGTTCTCCACCCGTCGTGTCTTCAATTCTGCTTTCTGACACTACTAGTCCTCCTCCGTGGCCATCCAACGCTGCTCTTACTGGGCCGAGCCTTGCCATCAGAGCAGGAATCAGTTCGGGACTTTCTGACTTAGAGAGTTCGACTAATGAGAGCGTTTCTAATCTGGCTATCTCATCAGGGTCATGTGCCTCCTGGATTCTCCTCTCCGACTCCCTCCTTACTGCCTCCTCAACCTGGACTCTGTAGGCTTCCTCCAGAGACTCCGAAGCCGGCTCTTCTGATTCCCGTGATGTTTCCACGAGTCGAACGGAGTGGTAATGTGATTTTAGGGTGACCGAAAACACAAGCAGACATTCAAAAGGGGCCTATTGCGGGAACTCTTCATGTCAGTCGCATCCGACCAGCCAGATGCCCTTATGGAAATCGTTGACTTGCATGTCGGAATTGACGGAACGAGCATACTCAAAGGCATAGATCTGAGGATACTCCCGGGAGAGGTTCATGCCATCATGGGGCGTAATGGAAGTGGCAAAACTACTGCTGCGAATGTGATAATGGGGCACCCTGATTACGAGGTAGAGCAGGGTGATGTTCTGTTAGATGGAGAGAGCCTACTGGACGAAGATCCGTGGGAGCGTGCTCGGCAGGGAGTTTTCCTATCCTTCCAGTATCCCCAAGCAGTTCCTGGACTGCAAGTTGGTAACTTCCTGCGCAAGTCAGTGGCGAGCATCAGAGGAGAGGAGTCGGCTAAAGGAGCGGCGTTCAGGAATGAGCTTAATGAGGCGATGGACCAATTGAATATTCCTCGCAGCTTCCTTTCAAGGTATGTCAATGACGGATTTAGTGGAGGCGAAAAGAAGCGTTTTGAAATCCTTCAGATGATGCTTCTAAAGCCCAAACTCGCTATCTTGGACGAGACAGACAGTGGATTAGACATCGATGGAATCAAGACTGTTGCCGCAGGAGTGAACACTGCGGTCAGAGGGACTGAATCGGGCGCCCTTATTATCACTCATTACTCAAGGATTCTTGAGCATGTTAAGCCCGATATGGTACATGTTCTGATTGGAGGCAAAATCGTCACCTCGGGCGGTCCCGAGCTGGCCACTCAGCTAGAGGAGAATGGCTACGACTGGGTCGAGAAAGTATCTGCAGCAGAGGAGGTCGCCTGATGCCTGACAACCAAGAGGCCAGAGATGCTGTAGGGGACTACAAGTCAGGATGGAATGACTCAGAGAACTCGACCATTAGGTTTGACTTCGGCCTCTCCGAGGAAGTTGTCAGGGAGATTTCTAAGCTCAAGGAAGAGCCTGATTGGATGACAGAGATGCGCGTCAAGGCCTACAAGCACTTCGTCGAGCGCCCGATGCCCAACTGGGGCAACACCAGTGCTCTTAGCGGGATAGATTTCGATGCCATATGCTACTATCTACGCTCATCCGAAGCCACCGAGAATGACTGGGATGATGTTCCAGAGGAGATTCGTAACACCTTCGATAGACTGGGAATCCCTGAGGCTGAGCAGAAGTGGCTCTCAGGAGTTACTGCCCAGTATGAATCCGAGGCTGTGTACCACAGTATCCGTGAGGATTTGGAGGAGCAGGGCGTAATCTTCCTAGACATGGACAGCGGACTCAGAGAGTATCCCGAACTGGTCAAGAAGTGGTTCTGCTCGGTTGTACCTCTTACTGACAATAAGTTCTCTGCCCTCAATACTGCCGTGTGGTCGGGTGGATCGTTCATCTATGTGCCCAAGGGAGTACATGTTGAGATGCCAGTTCAAGCTTACTTCAGAATCAATGCCAAGAACATGGGGCAGTTTGAGAGGACTCTAATTATTGCAGACGAGGGTAGCAGTATCCACTATGTCGAGGGGTGTACCGCACCTAGTTACTCGACTGACTCGCTACACTCTGCAGTAGTTGAGTTGATTGCTATGCCCGGAGCTCACATCAGATACTCTACAGTACAGAACTGGAGTTCTAATGTGTACAACCTTGTAACCAAGAGGGGGATTGCTCACGAGAACGCCAAAATAGAGTGGGTGGATGGAAATATCGGCAGCAAGCTGACGATGAAGTACCCATCGGTGATACTCAAGGGAGAAGGGTCACACGCTGAAGTCATCTCTGTAGCTTACTCTGGAGATGGGCAGCATCAGGATGCGGGTGCAAAGATTCACCATCTAGCATCAAATACTACCAGCAAGATTCTCTCTAAGAGCATTAGCAAGAATGGAGGTAGGGGGACATACCGAGGACTGGTTACCGTGTCGCCCAAAGCTGAGAATTGCAAACTCAATGTGGTATGCGATGCACTGATACTGGACGAGGAGAGTCGATCAGATACCTATCCTACGATGGAGGTCGCAAACCCTACTGCTAGGTGCGAGCATGAGGCCAGCGTCTCCAAGGTGAGTGACGATCAACTGTTCTACCTGATGAGTAGAGGTCATTCCGAGATGGAGGCCCTAGCCATGATTGTCAATGGATTCTTCGAACCTTTCACCAGAGAGTTGCCAATGGAGTACGCTGTAGAGCTGAACCAGTTGATGGCCCTCGAAATGGAAGGAAGCATAGGCTGAGGTGGGTCACTTGCAATCCGCGGCTGAATATCTCTCCTTATCTGAGCCAGACAGGTCGAATCACCTCTGGAGGTATACTCCTTGGAGGAGGGTGCACCCTACTGGTGATATTTCAGAAGTTCCAGAGATGAAATCCGCTGAAGTCTCAATCACTAAGCTCGATGGTAGTCCAGTCTCCGAAGGGGTCGTCCTTGAGAAGGTGAAGTCATCCATAGGTGACTTTCCAGAATCCGATCCAGTGACTTTGTCTTTCTTGGGAGCTGTAACCACCGCCTCAGGATGGAATATCAAGGTGGATTCGGGATTCAACACTGATATGCCCCTATTGCTCGATATCGATACCGGCCAAGGTACTTCAGCAGTCCACCTTTCTTTGGACATTGGCAGTTTATCCGAGCTTGAACTAATTACCCGGGTCAGAGGTAGTGGGAAGTGGTTCGGTCTGCTAAGAACGGGGGAGATTGGTGCTGGAAGCGTCATGAACGACATCGTTGTTGGACACATGCAACGAGGGACGATGCTCAGAGTAGATTCCGTCAATATAGGCCGGGATGCACAAGTTCGTGCGGGAACTGTTTCTTCCGGAACGGAACGGACTAAGGCCGATTTGAGATATCTCATGGGAGAAATTGGAGGAAATGTACGCGTACTAGGCTCGATCCTAGGGGCGGGGTCGATGCATCTCGATCACCACATCGAGATTCATCATGATGCTCCTGAGACTTTCAGCAGACTATCTTGGCATTCCGCATGTGGGGGCGACAGTAAGACAGTAGGAACTGGGATGTTGAAAGTTATGGATGGCTCGAAAGGAGCTGATGCAGCGCAGATTTTCCATAATCTCTTACTTTCTGATGATGCCGAGGCCGATTCTATTCCTGAATTAGAGGTTCTCGAGCATGAAGTAGTGGGGTGTGGACATGGGACTGCTAATGGTCCGTTAGACGATGACCAGTTGTTCTACCTCCAAGCCAGAGGACTGGATCCTTCCGAAGCCAGAAGTGTTTTGATTGCTGCATTCTTGAATTCAACCCTATCGGAGATGGGTAGTGAAGCACTACATGACTGGCTGATTATCCTGCTATCAACCGAACTCGAGAGACTGGGTTCTAGCGTGGGCAACTGATTTGTGCCCCCTTTGTCAGGACTCGTCGTGGACTTTGACCACTGCGAAGATATTCGATGTCAATGTGGATACGCTGGCTCTGCGATTCCAATGAGGCAGCACATGGAATGTCCGAGATGTCATAGAGTAGTTGAGGCATGCTGCGAAGGAGTACCTGATTACACCTAGGAGGAGCGATCCCTGTAACTGGATAGTAATCCTGTCATTAACAGACCTGCTGCCGTTCCAAACATCATTCCCTGTTCTTCGAAGCTTTTCCCTGCTAAATCTCGGAAAGCTAAGGTCATGGCTCCAGTCATTGGTATAACAAATACCGCGAAGCGTGTGGCCCACTGCCTAGGAGTGGGAGCCCTTCCCATGGGTCTGAGTAATACTGAGCTTGACTTCTGAATCACCTGCCACTCTGCTTCTGCGGCACCGATTTTGAGCCTCTGCAGAACCGCTGGCCTGATTCCCGGATCGGCCGATTCAGGACCTCCGATTTCTCCTCTGCCAGTAATCAGTTTGAGCTTGCCCAAATCAGAGCGGCGTTCGAGAAGTCTCTGGGCCAATGCAGACGATGAAGCGGCATTCAATCCGTGTAAATCAATCACCAGAACTCCTCTGTCTCTCCTAACTTGCTCATCGACGGCCCACCCTGCTCCTCCTGCCTCAGATGCAGCATCCTCAATCTGAGTAAGGATGGCTCTGACCTTGATAACCTCGGCCTCTCTGATGGATATCAAATCTCTACCAGAAGTCGATTGTTCCTTCAATCGGTGCAATGCGAATGTCGTGACGATGACTGCGGCTGCCAAGCCGGAAACTGCCCCCGAACGAACGGCCTTGGGCACATCAGGGTTATCGAGTCCACTTAGGAAGATGACTACGAAGGAAGCCATGACGGCAACCATCGACCCAACCACTGCTCCAAGCCAAAGCGCATCTTTGACGCCTAGGTCCGCCATATTCGCCGGACATAGTTATCGCTCAAGAGTTCAGGGGTGGGAGGGGATATGATGAAATGCTCCAGATTGATGACGAATCATGGTCCTACGCAATGGCCTGGTTAGCCGAGAGCGGGAACAGCGAGTAGCGCGAAACATTGCCGCAGTGGCCGGTGCGTACCTGCTTCTCTGCTTCCTAGCACCGCTTCTACTCCCAGAAGGTACTGTCCCAGAACTTTCAGGTCGTGCTAATGCCTTAGATTACGCTAGCTATGAGAGTTGGGGGAATCTCGACCACGGGGAAGATGCAAAATTGGGGCATGACCAATCGGCACATGGTGGGGCATTTGCTTGGTCAGAGTTGAATCCCCTGTGGGCTTTTGTCTATGCCTTCGGTGATCTGAACTGTCATCAGAAGCACGAGCGATCTTGGGAGATTAATGGAAACCAGATGCCAGTTTGTACTAGAGATGTGGGAATAATTCTAGGATTGGTACTTGGAGCGGTAATCTTCAGTCTACGAGGCCTGAACAGATGGACAGTTAGGGATACATTCCTGTCAGTTTTCCCTGATGAGATGGTCGAGCCGCTATATCTGAAAGATAGGAGAATGGCAGCAATGCTGTTGTTGATTGTTCTAGGGCTTGTTCCCATGGGTATTGATGGGTTCACCCAACTTCTGACCGATTACGAGTCGACTAACCCAGTGAGAGTGATTACTGGACTATTCTCCGGACTAGTGATAGGTTGGTGGTTCGCTTCGGCCCTATGTGCTCGTGCTGTGTTCTTTGAGGAAGACCCTCGGATAGTCTCACTTCCCGCCAATGCAAGACTGATGACGAAGTGATTACGCAGAGCCCTGCCACCAAGATACCAAACCGCTGGGCCCTGCCGGCGGACTCTCTCCCTCTACTCCAGGCCCCAGCAGCGAGATTCTAGATAGGGCGTCATTAATCGCAGAGGAGTATTTGCCGGATCTAACCATCTGTCCCATAGCATATCTGAGATGCGTCTTGGGATTGTCTTCCATCCATTCTCTGATTGCTTTCTTGAGTGGCCAGATGGCTAGGATTGTCATCCCCAATGCACGATATTGCTTCCTGAGGAGCGAGCGGGGTGCTTCTCTTCCAAGAAGTGACTTGTGCTTATGGACCCAATCGGTTTGCTCGTGAAGGAACTTGATGATTCTCTGAGTGTGACGTTCTGAGACGGCCCTGACTGGCCCTAATGCGGTTCGGAGTTCAGAAATGTCTGCAGATGGGACCAATGAGAGTGTGCCACAGATAGAGGCCATAGAATGCGAGAGTATGCTCTTCGGGATATCTACTCTGGAATTATCCGAGAGGCCTTCCAATACTGCCGAGAATTCATTTTGAGAATCTCGGATGGTTCGCCAAGGTGAGTTGTCTCCCAACCAATTCTTACTCGAGTCCGACGGCTCGACGCCAATCCCGCTAAGAGTGGTTTGCCCCTTGCCGGCCCTCAGTAACCTGCGAATGAGGTGGAGTTCCACCGTCTCTACATCGACATTCAGAGGGGTGTGTCGGTTGTGTATGAATCTGCGAATCCTCCTAGTGAGTTCGACTCTGAATTCGGCCTCAGTACCTTCGTTGAGTATAGGGCCGATGAGTGCGCCCATATCGAAGGGCGTAGGCATCTCAATCTCTCCCGAAAGAAGAGATTCGTAGCCCTGCCTGATTTCTCTCTGTAGGTCGGTGGTCTCGAAGTACTCCTCCTTATCGCTCAGTGATCTGAGAGTGCCACTTTGGATTCGCTTCATGGCTACCTCTGGGTCGCAATCGACCCATATGCATAGGTCAGGGACTAATGCGGCTGAATTCATGTTGGCGACTCTTTCGACACCAGCTTCGCCTACGATTCCCTGATACACTAGAGAGGAGTGTATGTTCCTCTCACTAACGACGACTTTGCCTTCCTCCAATCTAGGAAGAATCCAGCCATGTGAGTGATCAACTCGGTCGGCGGCGAAGAGTCCGGCCTCCTCTTCAGGTGACATCTTCCTCTTGCGGACTGCATCTATCGCCAATCTGCCTAGCGGATGTTCCCTCCTAGGCTCACCGGTAACCTCTACTGAGGTGAATGAGAAGTCCCTCTGCAGCACCTCGGATACTACTCTGGTGGCTAGACCCTTGCCACTGCCGTCTCCGCCCTCTATAGTAATCAGATACACAGAAACCCTCCTGCTAGTCTCCCGTGTAATCGGTGAACTGGTCTCTGGATAGGCTAATCATACCCATCCCCAGTAGTATGAACATAGGCCCCACGAACAGCATTCCTCTACTCCAAAGGCCAAAGAATGCCAGCCACCATGTCTTCCGATAGCGGTCTCCTCTGTAGGCCTCTAGACCTCCAACCATGCCAGCTAGACCGGCTAGGAGCGTCATCGCAGCGACTAGGGATCCAATTAGAACGGATTCAGCGAGATGGCTCTCTCCTGACATATCGATTTTATCGACCCCTTCGCCCGGAGTCAGGGTGACTGAAATCTGCGCGTGGTCCCCTGGCACGAGATTGATTTCCACCGTACGGTTACCTGGATGCTCGACCATTAGAGTCGAGTCCCTTCGGGGGATGTCTTTGACTGAGAATCGTCCTCCCGAGTCTGTCTGATCTTGACCGACCACTAGGCCCTGAGAATCGATGATTGAGACTGAGACTCCCTCGGCTGGATCCCCTCCAGTACCGCTATCTTGTAGCGCTGTGCTAACTATCCCATTGACATCCGCTACTCCATCCGAGCCATCTAACTGGCCCGAGAGAACCTCTCCGACATTAGCTGAAATCAAAGCAATTCCCAGCAGCAGACCGAGCAGGCTACCAATGAAGATCATCAGACCTCCAGCAACTCTAGTTGCAGAGTCTACAGAGAGGTCGTGCAACCACAGCTCCATGGCACTGTGGCCCTCGTATTCATCGTCGACTGAGTCGGTCATTGCTCCTCGGCCTCCTGTGGCGGTATATTGCTAATCGCCCGAGGCTGTTCAGGTTGCCGCTTGCTGAAAAACAGGATGAAGAATTGCATGAAGGCACCGAGGAGTCTCATTGAGCTAAGGAAGATGATTAGTGCGGCAAACAGCAAGACTGGCCAGATTGTACCTAAAATCGAAATTATCAATGAGTCGGCCTCTGGCTCACTCACCTGCTCTTCGGATACAAATGAGACTAGGTGCATAGAACTCCAATTCTTACCTGTGAGGAGGAAGGCATTGCTGTCAGAGACATAGGCAATCCCGTTGAGCACTGCGTTGGAATCATCAGGCTCGCCTAGCGAAAGGGCGGAAGCGTCTACCGTCTGCAAGACATTTCCAGAGGATTTGTCAATTGCAACAATCAGATCGCTTCCCCAAACATTCGCATAAATGGTCTCGCCGACGCATTCAAGCTCATTCAGCAAATCTACCTCGACTCCGCCATCGCTCACCGTGATGGTGGAGATGATGGAGAAATTTACAGGATTCCTGAAAGAGAGTTCAGAGCTCCCGTTCGACATCACTAGATGAGTTCCGTCGAAGCATAGCCCCCAGCCCTCTCCTGAGTAACTGAGGTTGGCCACCAACTCGAAGGAATCGAGATCGAAGACCAGAGTTTTTTCCTGCTTCCATGTCAACATGTATATCAGGTCATTGACAATGGTAATTCCCTCGCCGAAATAATCATCCTCCAGCATCTCTATTCGTAGGACTTCGCCGCTGATTGGATCGACCTGTCGCAAACTGGAATGGCCATACAGGCCGGTGCTCTCGTAGAGGAAACCATCGTGCATCTCAAGTCCCTGTGTGAAGGCCGAAGAGTCGTGTGAGTGAGTTGAAATCACCGTCATCTCAGAAGTTGACGACTGGGCCATTGATGAGATAGGAGAACACAGGAGAAGTACGCTAATGAGGAAGGGGGCTAAGCGGCCTGTGACTAAGATTCGTCCATCCATGTACGAACGATGCTCCATCGATGTTAAAATAGGTCTTTGAGCGCAATGAGACCTGTAGCAACACGGAGTGTTGAGTATGAATTCAGGCTTTGATAGTGTCTCGTCGAGAGTCGCGGTGTCGCTGGTGCTGTGTATGCTCATGGCTAGCCTCTCTCCTGTAGCGTTGGCCGAACCCGGCCAGGAGGATATCGGTCCTGCGGTCATGTCTGGTGACTTATCCGACTTCACTCCCTCTATTGAGGGCAAGCGGTACATGTTCACAGAGGACTCCAGTCCCGTGTTCTCTGCTACTGGCCATCTCAAGATGGAGTGGAGGGATGCTGGTTATCCCGGACTAGTGCTCCCGTTCTCCCAGAGTTATATCAGCACCAAATCAAGTCTGCGCTCATGTGCAAACGCTTGGAGTCAGGGAGATACCGGGAACATCTCCACTGCAGGAGGCACTGTCGGTGTGACGGTACAGAAGGTCTCAGCCAACTCAGCCATCTTGGTAGAAAATGGTCAGATTATCCCTTCGACCACTCTGAACGATATCGCTTCGACATGGGAATCGACCATCTTCCCTACTGTGACTACATACTTCGGAACATCTCCCGATTTAGATGACAACTGTCAGATTGAACTAGTGTTCATCGCCGTCGATGGTGCTGGCGGGACTGGTGGCTACTTCTCCCCGGGTCTGTCTTCAGTCAGAGAATCAGTCTTCATAGATGTTGACGATCTTAGTTGGAGGAACACCATCCTAGCCCACGAATTTGAGCACCTCCTCCACAACGCTAGAGATCCATACGAGTATCTTTGGATAGACGAGGGAGCTGCAGATATGGCGGCATACCTCTGCTTTGGAGTTACGAGTACGCTGACGGGGCATGCCAACTCATGGTCGCAGGACAGTAGCCTCAGTGTCAGATGGTGGAATGGTAGGATAGCCGACTATGGGGCTGGATTCATGTTCATGATGTATCTAGCAGATAAGCTCGGAGGAGGTATTGCAATTCAGAGGCTAGTTGCAGACACTGCCACCGGAGGTGCATCTATTGAGAATCTGGCTCAGAATCCAGAGCCGGGGTCGACACCCATAGGTACGACGATGAGTGAAATCTTCGCGAACTTCAGTGCGGCTGTCTCGCTCGATAGTGCCCAAGGTGCATTTGGATTCTCTAATCTCGACCTGACCTCAGGGTGTATCGCAGCCTACATCTGTAAGGCTCAGATGAGTGGGTACAATGACCAGTGGGTGAACGATTGGAACAGTTCCAGCCAGAGCTTCGAAGGTTGGGGTATGAGAGCTTACAAGTTCTCTCAGGGCTCTGGGGCGCCGCTTAATCTGATGGTACAGCCCACTCAATTCGGATTCGAAGGAGCGATTATGGCTCGCGATTCAGATACTGGGGCTTGGTCCATGACTGGAATGAGAGTGGATTCGGGCACAGGTGCAGCCACCGGATTGGTGCATGGATTCGGAAACACCACCGATGAGGTCTGGCTGGTGACTTGGTACGAATCCATGGTCAGCGACTGTGACTACAATTACGCAACCTGTGGAATCACCACCGGCTCCTATCCGACCGCATCTGCCACGGTGTTCGCAGGCCTAGTTACCGATCCGGCCGAGGTGTACATTGACACCATCACTCCATTTGATCGTGACGAGAACGGTCTGGACGACAGTATCCGAGTTGATCTTGAGGTCCAATCAAACGCATTCTTCGAGATTCTAGAGGTGACTGTTGAAGCCTATGTGAACAACTCACTGATTGACTCGATAATTTTCGACATAACTGCAGGAAACAGCGTTCCATCTCCACAAAGCGTGTGGTTCACGCCTCCTGAGACCGGTTACTGGACATTCGGAGTGGAGATTCGCGATGTGACTGGGCAATTAGTGGACCAGGCATTCACGCTACCGCTTTCACTCGCCAACATGGAGCCTATAGCCTCCGGATCGATCTCCACATCAATCACTCAGACCTGGCTTCCAGTGACTATGTTCGGATCTGGCTACGACTCATGGGGATTCGGTCAGTTGAATGGGACCTTCAGCCACAATGACACACCTGTAGGATATGTATGGGACCTAGGTGACAACAACTCATCCAGCCTGAAAAATCCTACACACTCCTACCTAAACGCGGGCGAGTATGAGGTCATCTTGGTTGTGCAGGATCAGGGTGGATACTACTCTGGATCCCAGAGTTGGAACATCTCGGTGAGTGACATTTCTGACCCTGTTCCAGAAATCTCTGTAGATGGTGTAGTGATAATCGACGAACTGATTCTAATGACTGACCAGAGAGTCCAATTCTCAGCTAGAGGGACTACAGACAATGTACCTCGGGAAGAGCTTGTATTCACCTGGGATTGGGGGGATGGCGACATAGAGTACGGCAAGGGCCTAGTCGAGGCTGGCCACTCATGGGTAGACGGCAGTGCTGATGGGATTGTCTATACTCTCACTCTGACTGTTGATGATGGCCTACACCAAGTCGAACATTCGATTTACATTAAGGTGCTTAACCGGCTACCTGAGCAGATTTTTGACGAGCCGCTACAGACGAGTACACTGACTCCACTAGCCATGCCTACGATTTTCGAGGACTCGGATGGGCTGATTGTGGAGTACAACTGGTTCTTTGAGGGCGGAGTCAACATGGAAGGTTCAGGAATGACTCTGACTTCGGACTTCTCATCGACCGAGTCAATGTTACAGAATCCAATTGTCGGATGGTTGGAGCCCGGCCTGAAGAATGTGACTCTCGAAGTAACTGATGATGATGGGAACTCATCAACTGCCCTGCTTCTGGTGCAAGTTTTCAATCAAAGACCAGTGGCTGTTTTCTCCCGTCCCTCAGATGGAACTATAGACACGCAATACACTTTCATTAGCGAGTCATTCGATCCTGATGGAGACACGGCACTACTGCAGACCATTTGGGATATTTCGGGGCTAGACGAGCCAGTGTACAACGTATCATCTGTGAGTCACACTTTCTTGGAGCCCGGTTTATTCACAGTTAGTCTCACGGTGATTGACGAAAGGGGATTGACTTCAGCAACGAAGTCATACTCAATCAACATAGCTAACCCACTACCGGTTCCTGAGCTTGAGTTCAGTTGTCCCGGACTCAACGGTACCGTTCTCAGTGGAATACCTGCAAGTGAGGACGGAATTGTATGGATGGTCCCTCATACGGCTGAGGGTGGTGCGTTTGTATCGGCCGGAGACCCAATTCGATTCGATGGATCTGGCAGCTATGATGCCGACCCTCAGTTCGTTGGTAGGACCTCTACTGACCCCCAGTCTTCCGAATGGAATGGGGTCGTCTCGTGGATTTGGGACTTTGGTGATGCCAGTTCTACGGCCAATGGACCAGTTGTTTGGCATTCTTTCGATATTCCCGGCTCTTACACAGTGACCCTTACGGTGGTCGATGGATTCGAGGGCGGAGAGACCAATTCAACCAGCCTTACTGTCCATGTCTCTAGGGCCCCGGTCATCTTGACTGAAGATCCGATTTCCGCGGACTATGTAACCATAGGAGATTCAGTATTCCTCAACTCCAGTGCTATTGATAGAGACCTAATTGATGGAATTGAGGCTTGGCTAGATTTGGATAATTCGGATGATAGTAATGGGGATGGGGATTCTACCAATGACCGAGACAGGCCTCTGACCGGGGCGCTCACTGTCAGGTGGGACCTCAACGCACTGCAGGATTCTGATTTGGATGGAGATACTCGTAATGACTGGATCTGGGGCAATCAGACATGGAGTCAGGCCGGGGAGATTAGGATTCTCATGGAGGTCTGCGATGGTGTCGGAGTTTGCACGACAGAGGAGTATGTAATTACAGTCCTCTCAATCCAGGAAGATGAGCGCCCGATGTCTCTGTCAGACCTGACTTGGAGAGATTTAGTCCCGAACACACAGAGCGCCCTCCTATTGGCCCTCGTAGCAGCCGTCTTGCTGCTTGGATGGTTGATAATGAGGGAGAAGGACGAGGAAGAAGTGGATGCCGAAGATATGCTCGAAAATTACGATGTAACCGAGGTTGAGGTCGAAGGAGGCTTGCCCGGAATGGATCAGCACCGCCCCCCTCCTCAACCCAAGTATCTGACAGTGGAAGAGCGAAGAGACAAGGAGTCAGGATATGTCCGCCCGATACGGACGAGGAGGCGCTGAGGGTGGTTGATCGGCGAAGAGCGCGCGTAGCAATTGCATTGAACATCTCCTTACTGATGCCCATACTAGCCGTTCTGGTGACAGTGATTGCAGCACCAACAGCATCAGCGGCTGGCTCTTGTAATGTTCCTGCTAGCAACCCTCCTGGGGTGACTCAGTATTACGAAGAACACTCTTTGGAAGACGAAGATTTCTGGGGTTGGGACTTTGGTTCAAACACAGATCTCAAGCCCCTGAGAGACGACTTTAGCGTGGATATGACCATCTCCAACGATAGTGCCAATGCAGTTAGGATGGAGTTAATTCCAGGTTATCAATACACTTTCTGCATCAGCATGAGTTCCGACCCATCGGATGAGCCTCAGATGGGAGCAATAGGAGATGTCTACCTGATGAATGATGTGAATTGGGATAGGTACTCAATGAGTTACGAAAACAGAGAATGGGATCTCGAGGAGATGGTACAAGAAATGCCTGTGGAGTGGAGAGATACTCTGGTTTGGTTGCCCTACAGGGATGTACATGCCTATGAGGGCGTTTCTGAACACATATTCTCGGTTGCCATTGACTCGCATGGGTCAGCGTGGTCATCAGTTGGCTGGTTCGAATCGACTGAAACCCAGTACTTCCTAGTCATAGATGGATGGGATAATGAGAGGTTCTCCGACAGGGGTGCTGCTGGAGGCACCATCAATGTCGAAGTTCTCGTTGATGTTGAGGAGAGGACTACTCTGCCCAATTTCATCGCCTACATTCTGATCTCAGCCTTACCAATAGCCTGCATAATCGGGCCACTAGTGATTCATACCAGATACATGAAGATGGGATTGTCAGAGGAGGACGAATCTAGGCAGATGCCATATCTGGATGAAGAGGGCGACCAGAGATCCGGCGAGGGATGATTTACTCGTACTCTAGGAGCTTCCATGCAGACTGGAGATCAGAGGCGTTTATCCTGCCCTGCCTAGAGAGGTGGAATCCTTTCTCCATGGTTGCGTATACCATGGCCTGTCCGAGCAGAGGGGCGTGAATTCTGGTCCAGTCCCCTCCCCATCCCGCACCCATGATGGCATAGTTATAATTCGACTCTCTGAGGTCCCAAGAGGCCTCAAAGAGCCTCAGTCCGTCCGCCCTTCCTGAAGAGTTGTAGCAGAGTTTCACTAATTCGCCCATATCTGAAGCGTCTTCAACATCTTGGGCAATCTCTGAGGCGGAAGGTGGCCCTTCATCGGAGTGTAAAGAAGCGATTACCTTGGTATTTCCCTTGGCGGCCTCAATCAAAGGATTTCGTACCTCGGCGTGAATATCGATTTCCAGATCGACCCAGCTAACTCCACTTGATATCGCACTCGACAGGACCTCGATGCGTTGTGATTCATCACCAGGGTAGTGGCCTCCTTGTCTTTCTGGTCGACAAGTCAGGACGACGGGCAGATCGATACCTTGCTTCAGAGAATCTAGAGTAGATTCTAGATCCACGGAATCAAGAGGTTGTGAGACAATTTCGGGAGGGATATACTTGGATCCCTTGGAGTCGTCATCTTTGGCGTTAGATACGGGGTCTCTCTCCTGCTCCCTAGCCCACAGCATATCCAGCCTTACCTCTACGAGATCGGCTCCTGCAGCAGTAGCCACAGCAGCGTCCTTCAGCATGTCATCTACTGTGTGCCCACTGAGGGTGACGCAGACCAGCGGGCGGGACATCAGGCGGCCCATCTTGCGACTTGGTTTAACCGTGTCGAGGGAATTTCTAGCCCTTAGGGCAGCACAAAAAAGACCAACTTATTCGTATATTTTGTCTAATTTCTTAGTAGGATTGAATAACCCCCGATGTACGGAAAGTAATATTGATGAGGGTTCCCTATAGGAACCCTCAGGAATTGTGATTAAATGGCAGATGAATACGACGCTGAGAGCATACAAGTCCTTGAGGGACTTGAGGCGGTGAGGAAGCGTCCTGGGATGTACCTGGGAGACCCTCACGACGGTTCTGCTCTACACCACTGCATCTGGGAAGTTGTCGACAACGCCGTGGACGAGCACTTGGCCGGCCACAACACCACAGTAGAGGTTAATCTGGAGAAAGATGGCTCTATCACAGTAATCGATCACGGTAGAGGAATACCAGTAGACAAGCATCCCGAAGAAGGTGTCAGCGCCGCCGAGGTTATCATGACTAAACTCCATGCAGGAGGCAAGTTCGACAACGAGGCCTACAAGGTAGCAGGAGGGCTGCATGGAGTCGGTGTGAGTGCTGTCAATGCTGTCTCAGAAAAACTGACTATGATCATATACCGAGATGGCAAAGAGTGGCAACAGAACTATGTCAGAGGTGACAGGCAAGCAGCGCTGAAGGCTACTGGTAAGTCGGACAAAACTGGCACTTCTATCAATTTCAAGCCTGACCTGACTATATTCAGCGATGTGGTTGAGTTTGACTTTGAGCAAATCAACACTCGCCTGAGGAGGACTGCTTTTCTCAACGCCGGACTTCTAATCTGGCTGCGGGACAATCGCGGAAAGGATCCTGTGGAAATCGAGCACAAGTACGATGGTGGGCTCAGAGAATATGTCCAAGCAATGAACGAAAAGAAGGAAGCAATTCACGAAGAGGTATTGCACATTCTCGGCTCCAAATTAGGAGACAAGGGAGAGGTATTCGTCGAGGTCGCCCTACAGTGGACCGATGCATACTCAGAGTCAATCCACTGCTTTACCAACATTATCCACAACACGGATGGAGGAACTCACTTGTCCGGACTCAAGAGTTCATTGACTCGTACTGTAAACACATACGCTCAATCTAGGAAGTTGCTCAAGAATGTCAGTAATCTCTCGGGCGATGACATCAGAGAGGGGCTTTCTGCTGTGGTGTCAATCAAGCACCCGGATCCATCTTTCAACGCCCAAACCAAGTCAAAGCTGGTCACAAGTGAAGTCTCGGGCATAGTCGAACAGATTGTCAATGACAAACTCGGTGAGTACTTTGAGGAGAATCCCTCTGTCGCCAAAGCCATTGTCGAGAAGGCAGTTCTGGCTAGCAAAGCTAGGGATGCTGCTCGAAAGGCTAGGGATCTTACTCGACGCAAGGGAGTTCTTGAAGGCGGCGGACTTCCAGGCCAATTGGCTGACTGCCAGTCGCGGGATCCTGAAGAATGCGAGATATATATTGTCGAGGGAGAGAGTGCGGGCGGCTCTGCCAAGACTGCTCGAGACAGGCGTACTCAAGCCGTCCTACCCCTTCGTGGCAAGATTCTCAATGTCGAGCGACAGCAGAGGAATCTGACCAAAGTCTTCTCTAACGAACAGATTCAGAGAATGATTAGGGCATTCGGTGCTGGCGTCGGTAATGAGGAGGAAGATGAGGGTGCATTTAACCCAGAGAAGCTTCGCTATGGCAAGATTATCATAATGACGGATGCCGACATTGACGGTGCGCACATCAGGACTCTCATTCTGACCTTCCTGTGGAGATTCATGCGCAGAGCTATAGTGAATGGTAATGTGTACATCGCTGCACCTCCACTTTTCTCAGTCTCAAGGGGGTCCCAGACCGAGTGGGTCCACAGCGAGAAGGAAAGGGACTCACTGGTCAAGGCGTTAGAGAAGGAGTCGCCATCGGCCAAGATAGATGTACAGAGATACAAGGGTCTGGGCGAGATGAATCCCGATCAGTTGTGGATGACCACAATGGATCCGGAGGTACGGACTATGATGAGGGTCGAAATCAAGGATGCTGAAGAGGCTGATACCATGTTTGCAGTTCTAATGGGAGAGGATGTGCCCGATCGAAGGTCATTCATCGAGTTGAATGCTACTAAAGTAACGGCGCTGGATGTGTGAGTTGATTAGATGGCCGAGGACTTGCTACGCAGAGACATCTCTGAGGAGATGAAAGAGAGTTACATCAACTACGCTATGAGCGTCATCATCGGCAGGGCTCTGCCCGATGTCAGGGACGGACTCAAGCCAGTACATCGCCGGATTCTTTGGGGTATGCATCAGGCCGGACATACGCATGAGAAGGGATACAGCAAGTCTGCTCGCTCTGTCGGAGAAGTGATGGGAAAGTTCCACCCTCATGGAGATCAAGCACTCTATGACACAATGGTCAGGATGGCTCAGGACTTCTCTCTGAGATATCCTCTGATAGATGGGCAGGGTAACTTCGGATCTATCGATGGCGACCCGCCTGCTGCAATGAGATACACTGAGAGTCAACTAGACAAATTGTCCAGACACATGCTGGAAGACATCAACAAGAATACAATCAACATGGAGCCAAACTTCGACGACACCGAGAATGAGCCTTCCGTGCTACCTGCGAGATTGCCAAACCTGCTGCTCAATGGCAGCGATGGAATAGCAGTTGGTATGGCGACGAAGATTCCTCCTCACAATCTTAACGAGGTCGCTGCTGCTATCAGGTTTCATGTCGAGAGAGTAATTGAGCAGAATCGGAAGATAGGGTTTGACAACCCTCCAAAGATAGATGCTCTCGAATACATGGAGTTCCTCAAAGGCCCAGACTTTCCGACCGGCGCTACGATTCATGGGATCGATGGGATCGTGGATATGTACAGAACAGGAAATGGTCGCTTCCACATCCGCTCGGATGTTGAGGTCGTGGATGACTCATCGGGCAAGAGGCTGGTCGTTCACTCAATTCCCTACCAGGTCAAGAAGGCAGGGATGCTGCAAGGAATTGCCGAACTAGTGCAAAAAGAGCAGGTCAAAGGAATCCGCGACATCAGAGACGAGTCGAGTAAGGAAGGAATCAGAGTTGTCATCGAGATTAAGCAAAACGCAGACCCTCATGCCGTACTGAACCAACTCTACCAATCCAGTAGGCTACAGGAGTCCTACTCTGCCAATATGATGGGGATACTGAAGGGAGAGCCGGTACAGCTCGACCTGTGCACCATCTTGCACACCCATGTTCGCCACAGGGAGTCAGTGATTGAGAGGCGTACCCAATTCGATTTGGAGAAAGCTGAGGGTCGCGCACACATCCTCGAGGGGTTAATCAGAGCGCAGAAACGTATGAGCGACATTATCGAAGTTGGTAGGAACTCAGATTCTAGAGATCAGTTTGAGAGATATCTGAGAGGAGAGGAGAAGTATCCGAAGGTTAAGCGGTTCGACTTCTCGGAAAGGCAATCTAAGGCCATCGCTGAAAGACGCCTGTATCAGCTCACAAAACTGAATGTCCAAGATGTTGCAGATGAGCTCTCAAATCTCAAGCAGTCTATCAAGGAGTACAAATCAATTCTTGAAAGTAGAGTCAAGAGGCTCGAGATGCTGCTGGATGAGTTGGAACGCCTAGTGGACAGGCATGGCGATGAGCGCCGCTCGTATATCGACCCGACTCCATTGTCGATGGACAGAGAGGATCTTGTCGCAGAGCAAGCCATCGTTATCTCGCTGACTCAGGACAACTACATCAGGCACTTGCCAGTAGAGTCCTTCAGACTACAAAACCGAGGAGGCAAGGGGCTGAAGGGCGTATCTACGAAAGAGGAGGACGCTCCATCCAAGATAGTAACCTGCTTCTCCAAGGATAGGTTACTGTTCTTCACCGACAAAGGACGGGTATACGGACTGCGTGCATGAGAGACTCCTTCGGCTAGCAGACAGGGTAGAGGAACTCACATCCGCAACCTGCTCAGTGGCATCAGGGATGAAGAGAAAGTAATCTCGATATTGCCGATGAGCAGAAGTCTGATTGAAGAGCCTGAGGGTCACTACCTAATTTTCGCTACAACAAATGGCCGTATTAAGAAGAGTCGTCTATCCGAGTATGCCAAGATCAATCGGAACGGGAAGTATGCCCTGAGATTCGCCGGTGGAGAGGGTGATTCACTTGTTACTGTGAGGCCAGCCACAGATGCCGATCATGTGGTGCTCGTCTCGTCAAGAGGCAATGCCTGTAGATTCATGCCCTCAGAAGAGAAGTCTCGGACTGACTCCACCTCCGGTGAAGTCGTTACCACTCATGTAGTCAGAGTTCAGGGAAGGGTGAGTCAAGGGGTATCAGGAATGAAACTACAGGAGGGTGATCGTGTAATCGGAATGATCGTTACTGATGATTTTGATACCAGCGTCCTGACCATTTCTAAGTTTGGCATGGCCAAGCGAAGTAGGCTGGGGTCGGGCGAGATGATCTCCTTGCTCAAAGACAACGGTTCAGAGGTGCTCAACGAAGAGGGTGAGGTTGTGATGCAGAGAGACGGATACAGACGCACCAATCGTGGTACCAAAGGGGTTCGAACGATGTCTCTGCGCGACGAAGACCAAATTGTCAGCGTCAGACAGATTCCTGACCTTGAGGACCAGTTGTTCATACTGACTAAGACTGGTATGATGATCAGGATGGTCTCTGGGCAGACCAAAGAGACCCTTGGTAAAGTCACCAAGGGGACTCGGATTATGGAGCTGCGTAATCTTGACCGGACTGGTTATGACGACGCGATAATCTTCGTGGCTAGGTTGCCTGCGGAACTGGTAGACTCCTCCGACGCTGACGAGGCGTCATTCGAAGAGGAATGAAACCGCTCGGCTTAAGCGAACGGTGCCAGTCGCTTGGCTGCTGCGGCAGTCGCATAGCCTGGCCATTGCGCTGGATTGCTAATCCAGTGGTGTCTCACCTCGGGAGTTCGAATCTCCCCTGCCGCGCCAAACGACGATAACAGGATTCATGCGCCAATTCTCCCCAGCGTGGGCATGGATTGGGACTCTAGCCAGATTCTCGTCGGCCTCGCTCTATCCGTTGTGGTTGTCTGGCACTTTAGCAAGAAGCCTTCCAACGAGCGTGACTGGGTGACCGAGAATAGCCGAATTGCCTACGCTAAATTTGAGGGAGATGAGGTGGTTCTGAGTAATGTCAGGGATTTCAAATGGAGGACTACTCGTGATTTTGACGAACATTGGACTGAATGGAGATTCAAGCCCAGTGAGGTCAGTAAGATTTGGTTGATTCTCGAGTACTTCGACCCCAAAAGGAAACCGATAGCACATACTCTAGTTAGTTTTGAGTTTGAGGATGGTCGGAGGCTAGCATGTTCGATTGAGGTAAGAAGGGAGAAAGGAGAGGCGTACCATCCGATCAGGGGTATGCTCCGTCAGTATGAGTTGCTGTATGTTTGGTCCACTGAGAGTGATTTGATTGGAGTCCGAGCGAGATGTAGGAGGAAGTCGAAGACTCACCTGTTTGAGGGAGTGGTACTTGGAGAGGGCAATCATCAGCGGCTTCTCGAGTCGTTCCTACATCGTACCAACCGCCTCTATAATCAGCCTGAATGGTATAACAGTGTCACGAATACCTGCACGACGAACATAGTCGAGCATGTCAACGAAATCTATCCGGGCAGAGTCCCTCGCGCGCTCTCAATCTTCCTACCAGGGCTGAGTCCGAATCTGCTTGAAAAGAACAACCTGATTCGTATCGATGAAAATTTAGACCGAACCCTAGAGTCGAGTCTAATTGATCAGAGGTCCTCAGAGTGGGACACTGAGGTAGATTACGGCGATTGGATAAGGTCCGGATAGGTGGCAGCATTAACACTCCGAGACCTTTGCCATGGGCGTGCTCAGCATCGAACCCATGGACCTAGAGGGACCCCTTCACTGGGCTCTCCCTCCCTCGAAGAGTCATATGATCCGCTGGATGGTACTCGCCGCTCAATCATCAGGCACAGTTGCCTTACACTTCTCCCAGGAGCCAGGTCGCGATGTCTCATCGATGGCGGAGTGCCTCAAGGCATTAGGTGCGGTGATTGAGTGCAACGATTCAGAATGGGTCATATCAGGAGTTGGCAGAGATGGATTCAAGACTCCTGTGAGCACTCTGAACTGCGGGAACTCAGGCACTACGGCGCGATTCTTAATGGCCATGGCTGCAGGTATGAGTGAGACAGTCGAGATAGATGGTGATGACTCATTGAGAGGTAGAGATATGTCTGTCATCGCCGGAGTTCTCCGGGATTTGGGGTGCTCTGTATCGAGAGATACTCTGCCTCTAACGGTGGCAGGACCACTAGAGTCGGGTACTACTGTGGTTGACCTTAGCTCCTCAAGTCAGGCACTTTCTGCGATGCTATTGGCTGCCCCTAGATTTCCCTCCTCCGTCACATTGGAGACAGTCGGAAGGAGTGTTAGTAGAGGGTACTACGAGATGTCCTTCGAAATTGCTGAGAGTTGTGGCTCCCAGAACAGATTCTCCGAGGATGTGAATGAGATTGTGCCTTGGGAGGTGACTGTTCCCAAAGCAGTGATGATGCCAACAGAGGATAGTCTCCTGCCAATAGCGATGCTGATCTCGGAGCTACACGGAGCAAGTTTGGAATTGGAGATAGGGGGAGAAACTAGTCCTGTAATAGTCGGCTTGGCTAGTCAATCAGCAGTACTTGACCTGAGGGATGAGAGTGACTTGATTTGCCCAGCGGCTGCGCTGATGGCCATAGGCAATGGCGGGAGAATCATCGGGGCTGCCCATTCTCGAGGAAAAGAGTCGGACAGGATTGGCTCGACGGTCTACCTACTGAGGACTTTCGGCATGGATGCCGAAGCCACCGAGGATGGATTAGATATTCCTGGTAATCAATCCCCTAGTAGGCCTGAAATCCCAGTAGATTCACATCAAGATCATCGCCTAGCCATGACAGCAATGGCACTCGCGAGCAGTTGCGGGGGAGTCGTCTCTGAGCCTGAAATCTGCGCAGTTAGTGACCCTGGTTTCATCCCTAGACTCCTAGGGCTAGGTGATTAGATGTCATACAAAGATAATCTAAGAACACATCTGCTACTATTGCTGGTAGCTGCAATTTGGGGCTCCACCTGGGCAGTTGGGCGATTCTTGAGCTATGGTCTCGATGAGGCCAACAGAGCCAGTATGGGTCCTGCGACCTCTGCTTGGTTGAGGTATGTCTTCGCAGTTGCTGGGTTCATGGCTTGGTGTTGGTTGTACAGGAATAGAGACGGTCCTCGAATCCTCCCTAAAGGAAATAAAGCGTGGAAGTACACAATTTGGATGGCTCTGTTAGGGACCATGGGTTATCAACTCCTATTCATGAACGGAATGAAGTGGACGGCTGCAGGAGACGCCTCGATGATCATCCCGATGAACCCCGTATTCACGGTGCTGCTCGCTGTTCCACTACTAGGGCAGAGACTGAGTTCAAGGATGGTTCTCGGTCTACTCGTAGGTTTGATTGGTGTGGCCATTGTGGTGGGTTGGAGTCCAAACGCAGAGATTCCATTCAATCATCGATTGATTGGAGCCGTGATGATTGCTCTGGCTGCTCTGACGTGGGCTGCGACCAGTAACCTGACCAAGATGGCACTAATGGATGGAACAATAGGAACCTCGCTAGAAATTGTCGTATGGTATTCCATAGTCGGGTGGGTTCTTCTCACTCCTTGGATGCTGGCCGAAGTATGGCAGTCTGGAATACCTATTCCCAATACTACTGAATGGGCGTCTGTGGCATATCTTGGAATCCTTTCTACAGTTCTCACCTATGCATGGTTCGCTAGAGGTATTGACAAGATTGGAGCTACATCTGCAGCGTCCTATGTGTTCCTGGTCCCCATCTTTGGAGTTCTCAGCGGATGGCTGCTACTCGACGAGAGTCTTGGAGTCTCAATGTTAGTTGGATTCTGTTTGATTGTCTATGGGGTCAGAGAGGTCCAGCGCGAGAGCGAGAGGTTGAGTGCTGATTGAGTGGCTGGTTCTGACGTGCCTCATGGTTAAATAGAGAAGGTCGGTGGGCCGCGAAGTAGGCATTCGTATGGCACGCAAACCAGCCAAGATGTATCGCCAGATTAAGGGTCAGGCATACACTCGCAGAGAGTACAGTGGAGGCGTCCCGAACAATCGCATCCTGCGTTATTTCATGGGCAATAGGAAGGGTGCCGAGGCAGGTCAGTTCGAAGTCGTAGTCGAGTTGACTGCAGACAACCCCTGTCAGATTCGTGATTCAGCTCTTGAATCCGCAAGACAGGTTGCCAACGCGACCATTAGGAAGTTAGCTGGAGAGCAAGGCTACGCACTGCGGATGCACACATATCCGCATCAGATTCTACGTGAGAACAAGCAAGCTACTGGAGCAGGTGCTGACCGTGTCTCGTTGGGCATGAGGCAGTCATTCGGAAAGAATGTCGGGACCGCTGCTCGAGTTCAGAGAGGCCAGACGGTTGTCTCAATTTACACCTCTCCAGAGCACTATCTGACGGCTAGAGATGCTCTCAGAAAGGCTCGCTGCAAGTTCCCGACGCCCTGTACGATCAAGATAGTAGAGGGCGCCGAGCATTTGAAGGGGCTTGTGTGAGGTTGCAGGGCCATGTCGCCCTCTGACTCGTTGACTATACTGCAGGACTCGTTGCGGGGCTCGCCCATCATTTGGAAAGGAGATTACCCCTACTTTATCCACCCCATATCGGACGGAATCCCTCGAATGGATGCCGATGTGCTGCGCGCTACTCGTGACCTCATCGTAGAGATGGTGGACTGGTCCAAAATTGACCTAATTGTTAGTGTAGAGGCTATGGGTCTACCGCTTCTGGCGGCTGTAGGTGATGCTACTGGTAAGCCAACTGTGGTAATTAGAAAGCGAGAGTACGGGATGGAGGGCGAGGTTCGAGTCGATGTATCAACTGGTTACTCGCAATCGAGTACATACATCAATGACATCTCTCCTGGAGAGAGAATACTAATCGTCGACGATGTTATCTCCACTGGTGGGACTCTTGAGCCGATACTAGCAACGCTGGAAGATATGGGAGTCGTCCTGCAGGACATCGTTATCGCCATCGAGAAGGGTGAGGGTCGGAAGAGGCTTGCAAAGGAGCGCCCGGGATGGCCAATAAGGACATTGGCGCATATCGATATCATAGATGGTAAGGTCGAGATTCTAGAGTGATCGTATGGATTTGGATAGGCACGACTTCGAGTTGGATAAACTCGTTGAGAAGATTAAGGCCAACGATAACCGATTGGTGGCATTGCAAATCCCTGAGGGATTGAAAATGCAGGCTCTCGAGATGATGGATTCCATAGAAGATGAATCGGGCGCCAGAGTTATTCTGGCCGCCGACCCGTGCTATGGTGCCTGCGATTTAGTTCATGACAAGATGCAAATGATGGGTGTGGAGCTGGTCGCCCATATGGGTCACAGCCAGATGAATATCGACTCAGGAATGCCAACTCACTTCATCCCAGTAACATATGACGGTGACCCAGAACTAAATCCGGTTCTGTCTCTGCTTGAGAGTCATAGAGCAATCGCACAGTCTCGTTTGGAAGCAGTAAGCGAGCAGTCCGATATGGACGAAGAAACTGCGAAGGAAAGATTCCTAGATGCCGTTGGCCGAGTAGCTCCCCTAACTGGAATTAAACTGGGGCTCGTTGGCTCCATACAACATCTGCATCTGCTTGAAGAATTCAAGGGCAGATTGGAGAAAGCAGGATTCGAAGTAGAGATTCCTGTTGGCGGAGACCGTCTGACTTTCCCAGGTCAAGTTCTGGGATGTAACTACTCTGGCGACGACCCCTCGATTGGTCACTATCTATTCCTCGGCTCTGGTGACTTCCACCCAATTGGACTTGTTCTACACACTGGCAAGCCGCTGGCTATGCTTGACCCCTACTCTGGAGATGCCACAGAGATGTCACTAGAGAGGATAGAGAGGATTTTGCGTCAACGCTTTGGTCTAATCAATTCGGTCGATGAGGCGAATTCTTTCGGTATCCTGATTGGAGAGAAGCCAGGGCAGATGAGACGTAACCTCGCCATACGCATGAAGAGACTGTTGGAGAAGCATGGACGCAAGGGGTACCTATTGGCTCTCGACCACATCAGCCCGGACCTCATCGACTTCTACCCGGTAGACGCCTATGTCAATACGGCCTGCCCAAGGATAGCAATAGACGACTCAGTGAGATATGCCAAACCGTTGATTACCCCGTACGAGCTTGAGGTGGCACTCGGAGAGAAGAAGTGGGAGACGGGGTACCAGTTCGACGAGATACCCTGATCTAGCGAGCACATTACAGACGCGCACATACGCGTGCGTTACTCCAAATATGTCTAATAACGATGTGAGCACGAGTCGCATGATGGCCGACTACCTCGATAGAATTGGAGCGGGCAAAGTCCTGTTGGATAGAACTCCATTCTCATTTGACTGGACACCGCCTGCGTTAGTGGGGCGGAATGAAGAATTGCGGGGGCTGGCTTCTATGTTTGTAGGGATAGAGAACCAAGGAGTCAGTGGGAGGGCCGTAATCACAGGTCCCGTTGGATCTGGCAAGACTGTGATGACTCGCCGCTTTGGCGAGGATTTGCAGCGTGCACTAGACGGACGCAGGAGACTCATTCTAGCACATGTCAATTGTCGCAACCACCCAACTGCTTCACAGGTCCTACAAGAGATTGCTAGATCTCTTGATTCGGGTCACCCTGAGAGGGGTTTCAGTTCTAGTGAAGTAATACAGTCAATCAGGCGTAACCTCGGCTCTCATGACGCTCACCTTCTGCTTGTCCTCGATGAGGTTGATGTCCTCATTCGTAATGATAAGGGCGATTTGATTTACAAACTGCTGAGAATAGATGAGGGGCAGAATCGACAGGGTTCATTGTCGATAATCCTAGTTAGTCAGGATACATCTCTAATCAAGTTGTTCGAGCCGGCGATAATATCGCGCCTAGGTGAGAGTAACATGCTGACATTGCGCGGCTATGGGGAGGAGGCTTTGACCGACATAGCCAAGCAACGCTACGAGGAGGCTTGTAGGCCAGGCTCGGTGGGCGATGATGTCCTCGTCAAGATTGGCAGATTCTCCGCTGAATCTGGAGATGCTCGCCTCGCCATAGAGCTCCTAGAGGCTGCGATTATTCGCGCTGAGAAGGATGGTAGAGGAGATGTATTGATGGAAGATGTTAGGCCCAGCACTTTGCGAGCCGCATCGGTTGAGCCAAGTCAAGTCGATGAACTAGGAGATCACCAGAAACTGGTCCTACTCGGCATCTGCAGGCGGTTGAAGAAGGTGGATGCCGTATCTAGTGGAGATGCCCAAAAACTGTACAATCTCGTTTGCGAGGAGTTCGGAATCAAACCACGCAGTTACACCACCTTCTGGAAGCACCTCAAGAAGCTTGAGAGCATAGGTCTGATTGAATCGCGTACTGCTAATGCATCAGTGGGGAGGGGTCGAACACAGCACATCACTATGACCAATACACAGCCTGCCCTACTAGAGAATCGGATTGAGAAGGAATTCTTGTGATTTTCAAGCGCCTACGGCGCTTCCGAACCGCTCTTATAGGGGCCTTTAGTCGGGAGGCCGTTCGGAGGTGGTCGTGTAGCAGCAGAGCAGGTCTTCAAGGCGGTCGTAAATGACACCGCCCCTTCATCTGGAGGCAGGGCCTTCAGCATGGATATCACCGGCTCGAACTACAACCACTTCCTAGGTAAGAAGATTGGTGACTCCGTCGATGGAACGTTTGTCGGAGAGGGCGACAGAACCCTTAGCGGATACAGGCTGGAGATTACTGGCGGCTCGGATTTGACTGGAAGGGCGATGAGGCCAGAGTTGGAAGGTAGTGCAATCAAATCCGTCTTGATTACTGCTGGAACTGGTTACAAGGGCAAGAGATATGTGAAGAAGAGAGGCAAAGTCTACCGTTACAAATACGACGGATTGAGGAAGAGGCGCCGACTCCGAGGCAATGTAATCAGCCAAGACACACGACAAATCAACCTCAAGATTGTTGAGTCAGGAAACCGCTCTCTCGACGCCATCTTTGGCCTCGTTGAGGAGTCAGAGACCGTCGAAAAGCCCTCTGGAGAAGAGGAGTGAATCGACGGGGTGATTATCTGAGCAGTCTACCAAAGCAACCCGAAGTCAACATTGGGATGGTCGGTCATGTCGACCACGGCAAAACTACTCTGACTCAAGCTCTTTCAGGAGTCTGGACTGATACTCACTCCGAGGAGCGTAAGCGTGGCATTAGCATCAAACTAGGCTATGCCGACACCGCGTTCTACAAAACTGCTGACGGTAGATACTACGTCAGAGGAAAGCACCCCGATGACCAGGATGATTCAGGGGATGATTTGCTACGAGTTGTCTCTTTCGTCGATGCCCCCGGTCACGAGACTCTGATGGCCGTCATGATTTCAGGGGCATCAATAATGGATGGTGCGATGCTACTGATTTCGGCTACTGAGAAATGTCCACAGCCTCAGACCAGGGAGCATCTAGCTGCACTACAAATTGCAGGTATAGAGAACATTGTAGTGGTCCAGAACAAGATAGACATCGTGTCTAGAGAGAGAGCCCAAGAGTCTCACACAGAAATAAAGGCATTCTTGGAGGGTACGATTGCCGAGTCGGCCCCAATCATTCCAGTCTCGGCACACCACGATGTCAATCTCGATGTTCTGATTCAAGCAATCGAGGACATTATTCCCACGCCTGACCGGAGTTCTGAGGAATCGGGTCTGATGTATGTTGCACGATCTTTTGATGTGAATCGACCCGGAACTCGTCCTGAAGGCCTGTCTGGGGGAATCATCGGAGGCAGCATAGTAGAGGGGTCATTCAATGTCGGTGATTCAATTCTGATTGCTCCGGGAAGGCGTGTCCAGTCCGGAGGGAAGACATCTTGGAAGTCGATTCCAACTAGAATCGAAAGTCTGAAGGGCGGAGGACTGGATTTGGAGTCAGTCCATGCTGGTGGCCTGTGCGGGATAGCTACCCCTATGGATCCTATGTCTACCAAGGCAGACGAGTTGTCAGGTCAGGTGATGGCTAGAGAAGGCGAGTTGCCTCCTATCTGGGAGGAGCTAAATCTAGACTTGGAGTTATTGGATAAGATGGTGTCTTCGGGAGGGGACGATGCTGGGTCAATAAGGCCCCTACAGACCAATGAAATGCTGATGATTAATTCCGCTACCGCCACTAGTGTGGGCACCGTTTCCTCGGCGAAGGGGGGCTCTGCCACCATACAACTACGCCTCCCGATTTGTGCAAAATCTGGCAGCAGGGTCACACTTTCACGCAGAGTCGGCTCAAGGTGGCGCCTGATTGGTCACGGCTCGATAGCAGGGTGATTCAATGGTCTGCGTCTTAGTAGACGCTTGCGGGTGGGTCGCACTGATAGAAGCACGCCTCAATCTAGATGCTAGTATGAAAGATGTCGTTGGCGTGGCTGAACTGAAGTTGCTAGAGTGTGTGGACAAGGAGTTAGAATCTGTTTCAGCAAATAGAAAAGGTCTGCTCCTAGAGTTGCTCAGGAATCGATCTGAAATGATTCCGGATGTGGGAGGATTGAGTCATCCTGACGAAATGCTACTAAGTCTGTCTTCTCAGAATGGATGGCCGGTACTCACTGTTGATAGGGACCTGAAGAGGCAACTAATCGAACAGGGAGGATCATACATTGAGATTACCTCAGGGAGGTTTCTCAGGATGGTCGAAACCTAGGGCAGAGTGAATAGGTGGTCATCGCCATGTCCATCCATTAGCCCTATTCGAATCGCTGCATCCAACCAAGCATGTGAATAGTTGATTGCTCCGAATGCTCTGACTAGATCTCCTTCATCCATGAAGTGCCTTGCATCGGAGGCATAATCATCACACATCCTTAGCATCGATGCGAGTCTCTCCTTATCCACGCCCTCCTGTGCGACAGGTGTGGCCTTGGTTCTTGCCTCCTTAGTAAGTGCAAGATACTTCTCGACAAGTTCAATGGAGACGGTTGATTCTGACATGAGGCACCTAATTCATCCCGAGCTCAGTAGTAGCAGTGGTGCTTAGTTTGAACAAGCGAGTTCTGCCTTTCTTTCTGACTGAAAGGAATCCTGCTCTGCGCAGGCCGTTGAAAATCTGAGATAGTCTAGTTCTTCCGACTTCCAGAACCGCCTGGAGCTCGGCGTCCGACGGAGAAACTTCGCGCCCTGTAGCAGCCTGCAAAATAGTTCTCTCACTATCCGAGATTGATGCTGCTCGGGATCTGTCAAAGGGCTCATCCGGCTCCCATCGGGGGCCTATCTGCACAGGGATTCTCGGAGGAGGAGTAGGAGAAGGAGGGGTTACAATTACCTCCTCTGGCTCTGGCTCAACAAATTCTGGATTGTGATCCAAGTCGAAGATAGGGCTGGGTTCGGGGCCCTTAATCTCAGGAATTTGGGCACCCAGACTGGGGTCAACCGTCCATAGTGCCCCCTCATCGGCCATTACGGGTACTTCCTCGGCAGGAGTAATCGAAGTATCCGGAACAGCTTGAGTTTCAAAAGTAGGTTCAGGTTCCTTTTTCTCTAGTCTCCTAGGAGTAGGAACGAAGGGTTTGGGTTCGGGATTTGCCACAGTTACGGGAGTTCCATCAGGCTCATCGGGCATCTCGTCTCCGGCCCTGACTGTCCTGTTGAGTAAGCCACTGAATCCACCTGCTCTTACAGGGGCTCGAGACTGCTCATCGCTTGCATCCATGATAGGTACGAAGGAATCCAATGTTCCCTGGCCGTCTTCGGGAGGATCAAGGGTCTGAGGCTCCTCCTCAGACCAATTACTCTTTACTTCCGGTATCGACTCATCCCAATCCTCATCTTCCTCGAGTTCGGAATCGGGATCTTCGTCCCACAAGTCATCAGGCTCGACATCCCAATCATCGCCTGTTTCTTCATGCAAGGAGTCACTGCCCTCCACTATCTGCTCGGATTCAATGGAGTTCTCCGGCTCCACTATCGGCTCTTCCGGCTCTATTATCGGATCGAAAGGTGGTTCTGGAACATCATCATTCCTGCCACCCCAAGACATCAATCTCTCGAATGTTCCCTCTGAGCCGTTTCCCCTACGC
>Ga0114933_10000779_pt1 | contig 37438 bp, 30 predicted proteins | sample 4SBtaG_FD_89691 | JGI IMG/M metagenome (GOLD analysis project Ga0114933, IMG submission 89691) | Deep subsurface microbial communities from Kolumbo volcano to uncover new lineages of life (NeLLi) - 4SBTROV12_W25 metaG | ecosystem: Environmental > Aquatic > Marine > Volcanic | place: Kolumbo... | reverse complement strand
CTAGCGGATTCGTTCGGAGACGCGACGGCTCAGCTCGATGATTGCGTCAGGCGTGCAGAGCTTGACCGAACAGCTCACGGCGGCAACGACCGGCTTGCGTGCGTCCGCGAAGACCAACGTCACGACGCCCGCGAAGTGGGCCCGGAAACCCTGCTCGGCGACCTTATCCGTGGGGACGACGTCATTGTAGGTGTTGCGCATCGCGTTGAAGCGCGTGCGGCTGTCGACGAGGCTCAGATCACGCCAAACCTGGACGCTGACACCGAAAACACCCTTCTTGGTCGATTCGTAATACAGCGCGTTGTACGCCTTGGTCGGATTGACGCCGGGCAGGTCCGAGCGACGGAACTTGTGCTTCTTGCCGAGCACGCGCTCGAGGTCGGCCGCTGAAACGTAGCCGGTGACATCCAGCGGCGGGTCGGGGCGCTTGACCGGTTTGTCGATCACGTGCGGCACCGGCGCTAGTTTCGGCGCACCCTTGGGCATTACGCCGGTCGCCGGCGGTTGCGGGGCAGCTGCGGCAGGAGCGGCTGCATTGGCAGGGGCAGCCGCCGGTGTCGCGGGCTTTTCGCCCGGAGGGGCCGCGCCTTCCTCGGGTTTGGGAGCGTCGGCTTCAGCCTTCTGTAGCGCTTCGGCCTGGGCGAGCGCCTCTTCGGGGGTCGGTTCAGCGCCAGCCCCCTTTGCTTCGGCGGCGACAGGTGCGGCGGGTGCAGCTGTGGGTTTAGCCCCCTCTCCAGTCGCTTCGTCGACGGCCTTGGTCGGGTCCGCGTTCGCTTCTCCAGCAGGCTTGCCTTCCTCGCCCGGCCTGGCTTCGGTGCCGGCCATGCCGACTTCCTTTTCGCCTTTCGCACCTGGCGCTGCGTTGTCGTCAGCCTTGGCCTCGGCGACCTTGTCTTCCTTGTCGCCGCGCTTTTTTTCTGCCGCTTTTTTGTCGGAATCACCGGCCTTCTTGTCGCCGTCTCCCTTCTTCTTGCGCTTCGCGGCGGCCTTCTTTTTCGACTTGCGTTTGACCTTCGGGCGCCTCTTCACCGCCTTCTTTTCGTTTTTGTCCTTGCCGCATGCCGACATGGCCGCCGTTGCAAAAACGGCGGTGAGTAGCAGGGTTAGAAGGCGATTTTGGCGCATCATATCGGGCTCCTCGCGCAGGCGCGGGCACTATCCGTGCATCCCCCAAGGGTGTCAAACGCAACGGGCGGCGTGGTCGCCCGCTACACACAACGCGGTTGCGGTCGCTGGCATTCCGAAGCAAGAGGCCGCGTCGTGCGTTGGCTTGACCGGCCCTGTTACCCCGCGCAGAATCGGCTGGTCGCGGCCTTCTTGGCCGTATCGGAGCCCCAAATGAACCGCTCACCCGCGCCCGGAACGGCCCTCTTGCCGAGGCCCGCATTCGCACTGTTCGTCGCGTTGACGTTCGCCTTGATGGCGACGCTTTCAGCATGCGGCGGATCGAGCGAACAGGCCAAGAAAGACGACAAGAAAGCCGCGAAGAAGAACGACGCCCCCGGCGCGAACGGTCCCGTCCAGATGGAAACCGATGGCAACCAGGCAGTGCAGCGCATCGACGTCAACGGCGACAACAAGCCCGACGTGTTCAAGTTCTATCGCATCGTCGGTCCGCCCCCCAAGGGCAAGGACGAGAGCGAAGCGCCCAAGGTCCTCGTTCGCAAAGAGATGGACGTCAACTTCGACCAGCGCACCGACATCACCGAGTACTACACCGGCGAAGCGGGCAAAGAGCAGCTGATTCGGCAGGAATACGACCTCGACTTCGACGGTAAGGTCGACGAGACACGCCACTACAAGTCCGGCCACGTCACGCTCATCGAGCTCGACCTTGGCTTTGACGGCCGCACCGACACGTGGCGCTACTACCAGTTGACCAAGAACGACGATGGCAAGACGGTCAACCGCTTGATCGAGAAGCGCAAGGACACCAACGGTGACGGCGCGGTCGACGAGTGGGAGTACTACGTCAAGGGCAACCTCGCGAAGGTCGGCTTCGATACCGACGGCGACGGTACGCCCGATAAGTTCAAGAAGGTCGGCAAGTAGGCATCACGCCAAGCAGATCTGCGCCGACGAGAGCTCGATTTCGCGGCCGTCAGTCGCCCGATTCGTCCCCGCCCTGCAGCGACCACCATTGGCGCCGGATGATCCCGGCGGCCATCTCTTGATGCGCCCTGGCGAGGTCTCGGGCGCGCTGTAGCCAATCGGGGACGTCCTGCGAGGGCGCGAGCACGTTGCGGGCGACGAACCCGTCGATCTCCTGGCGCAACCCCTTCACATCCTTGCGACCCAGCTCCTCGGCCGAGTCACCGATGAACTCGTCGTCGAACGCGACACCACAGACCGCGCGCATCGCCTCCGTCTGGAGCGGACCGGGGTGGGCTCGATTCGTGTCGACCTCGGCGTCCGGGTCGGCTATTTCCGGACCTTCTTCTTCTTTTTTGCCGCGCTTTTTCGTGCGGTCCTTGTCTCGGTGACGCGGTTTCCAGATGCCGCGCCGGGGTAACATCAGCAGGTGCGGGATCGCTTCGTGGTTGATGTGGCGGGGCGCTTGCACGCCGACTCGGAGCTCGAGCACCTGCATCGTGAGGTCGTCGACGTACCCGTGGGACGTGATTCCTTCCTGGCGCTGGAATCGTTTGATCGCCTGGCGCGTGACCGGTCCCAGCTTGCCGTCGATGCTCAAGTTGGTGCCGAGGATCACGTTGAGCGCGACCTGCACCCACTTGGGCATGAAGTCCTGGGTGTTGTCGGTCGGCGGCTTGAACCGTGTCGGGTTGAGCGTCCGCCGGCTGCTGTCGTAGCCGAGGCCGCTCAACATGCGCTTGAAGTCGCCCTTGAGCATGTCCGCTTTGGCCAGCCCCATGAGCATGAGGCGGCGGCGGTCTTTGACTCGATGCAGGACTTTCATGGCGCTTCCGCGGGTTGCCCAAACGGTATCAATGCGCGGCCATCACGTCACCTGTGAAGCGGGCACGGCGTGGGCGATCTCGCCGCGGAGCCAGCGGTCGAGGATGCGCGCCGCTGCGACTTTATCCACCACTTTGCGGCGTCGTGCGTTGCGGAGGCCGAGCAGCCGCAGCTCGTCGTGCGCTTCGGCGGTGGTTTGGGCTTCGTCGACAAGGAAGACGGGGCGCGGTTGCTTGTCGGCGAGTGCTTGCGCGAAGTTGCGGGCGAGCCGGTTCATGTCGTCGGCGCCGTCGGTCGCAATGGGCAGGCCGACGATGTAGACGCCGACGTTCTTCCGTTCGATGAGGCGTTCGATGGCGGCGATATCTTTGCGGGTCCCTTTGCGATGCACGACGTCGAGGGGCAGCGCGACTTCGACCTCTGGATCGGTGATTGCGACGCCGATGCGGGCGCGTCCCACGTCGAGAGAGGCGGCGATTTGGCTGCGGCGATCCACGACAACTCCGCGCTTGCAACGCGGTCGCGCTGCGTCCACAGTCCCGGCTTGCTCGGCCCCGTGAGCGAGGATCTACGCATGACCGCGCCCGTTGTCATCTACCGAACCCGCATTTGCCCCTATTGCGTGATGGCTGCTCGATTCTTCGACGGACGCGGCGTCGCCTACGAGGAGATCTACCTCGACGGCAAACCGCGCGAGCGCGCCGACCTCATGGCCCGCACCAACTTCCGGACAGTGCCCCAAATCTTCATCGGCGAGCAGTTCGTAGGTGGCTATGACGACGTCGCGCGTCTTGATCGGCAGGGCAAACTCCAGGCGCTTCTCGACGGAGCGCCGGCGCAATGAACCCGTCGGTCCGCTGGGTGGTTTTGCCAAGGTTGGGCCTGGTCCTGACATTGCTGGTCCTGGCATCGCTGGTCCTCGCAACGTCGGCCTGCAGCGGCTGGCAAACGCGCCGAACAGCGCTGCGTGATGCGGTTACGTCGTACGCCACCGCGGTTCGCTGGGGTCACGTGCAGAAGGCCGCACGCTACATTCCCGACAAGCAACGAGCCGATTTCATCGCCCGCAAGCGCGAGGCATATCGGCACCTTCGGGTGCACGAGGTCGAGGTTCGTTCGGTCAACTTGAACGACGACCAGAGCCGCGCCCGCGTCCTGCTGGCCATGGCGTTTTCTGTTGGTGGCAACCCGATCATCAAGCGCCACATGGTCGAACAGCAGTGGCGCCACGGCGATTTTGGCTGGGTCGTGGTCAAGCGCCGCCGCGTCAAGGCCAAGAAGTCCAAGTCGAGCACCCCCGGGGACCTGTATTGACGGGATCGGTCTCCACGGGGCCTGCCACGACCGCGATTACACCGGTCGTCGTGAAGAAATTCGGTGGTTCGTCCGTCGCCGATGTGGACCGCATCCGCGCTGTCGCTGACCACGTGGTCGCGACGCATCGCGGTGGCAAGCGGGTCGTTGTCGTCGTTTCGGCGATGGGCAAGACGACCGATGAGCTTGTGAGACTGGCGGCCAGGGCAGCGACGATGCCGGACCGGCGTGAAATGGACATGCTGCTGACCGCGGGTGAGCGCATTTCGATGGCCCTGTTGGCGATGGCGATTCGGGATCGCGGCGTGCCAGCGACGTCGTTGACCGGCAGCCAGAGCGGGATCATCACCAACGATCGACAGGGCAACGCCGAAGTCGTCGAGGTGCGCCCGTACCGCGTCGAGGACGCACTTGAAGCCGGCCACGTCGTTATTGTCGCAGGCTTTCAGGGTGTGAGTTACAGGCGTGAGGTTACGACGCTCGGTCGCGGAGGCAGCGATACGACTGCGGTCGCGCTGGCCGCGGCACTGGGCGCAGAGGCCTGTGAGATCTACTCGGATGTCGACGGCGTCTACAGCGCCGATCCCCGTGTCGTTGTTTCCGCGCAACGCCTCGCGGAGCTCGACCACGACCAGATGCTCGACCTTGCCCGGGCTGGAGCCCGCGTTCTTGCCGCCGATGCTGTCGCCTACGCGCGCGCCAAGAAGATCGCGTTGTTCGTTCGAGCCGCCGATGGTCGCCCGGGGGAGACGCTCGTTCGACGCGATGCGCCTGGCCTGCAACCTGTTCTTTGCGGCGTCGGCATGCGCGAAGACGCGTGGTTGTGGCGATTTGACATCACCGCCGACGCTGAGCTCCGCCTCGACGGTCTGCTCGACGGGGCCCAGCCCTCCGTGGTGTTGCATTCGCGCGTTTCGGCCGATGGGGCGAGCCGGCACGTGCTGCTGTTCGCCCGCGCCCCCGGAGACAAGGACGGCGATGCGCATCGACAACTCGCTGCGAAGATCGATGGGCTGGTGGGCGAGGAGGGCCGTGACGGACACACGCTTGTAACGGCCGTGCTGCGCGGAACACGAGCTGATGGCGCTGCACGACGCGTATTTGAATCGATCGCTCGAACGCATTCAGCGGCGGCGACGATCGTGCATGGCCGGTGCTGCAGCGCGCTCATACCAGGCGAATCGGCGGACGAATTCGGCCGCGTCGTTCACGACGCCCTGCTTGGAGAGGCGCAGTGAATCACCCTCTACGCCTGAAGTTGCTCGCCATTGCGGTCGCCGCGTCCCTCGTCGGCTGCACCGGCGGTCAGACGTTGCCTGAGAAGGGTCCGAAGACCGCCCAGGCCGTGCTTGAGAAGGCGCTTGCCCTGCCGTTGCCCAAGACGCTGCAGGGCATGTCGCGGTTGGACAGCTACGTCAAAGGCGAGGCGCGCAAGGGCGATGTCTTGTTGCTGCTCGAAAGGCCGGGCAAGGCGCAGTTCAAGGTCCTGACCCCAACCCTTGATCTGATCGCTGCCTTGACGACGGACGGCAGCCGCTTCTCGTCGTTTCAGCGCGGCCACGCACAGTGCCATGTCGGCGAGGCTTGCGCCGCCAACATCGCCCGCCTGGTGCCGATCGCGTTGCCGCCCAAGCAGATGGTCGACGCAATGCTCGGTTTGCCGCCGTTGATCGACAGCCCCAAGCGCAAGCTCGGGTGGGACAGCAAACGCGGCGCGTACAAGGTGCGGATCGGGCCGACCAAGGACGGGACGACGCAGGATGTGTGGGTGCGTCCCAACGATTTTCGCATCCTCGCGGCGGTGATTGAAAAGGGTGGAAAGCGTGTCGCCTCCATCGCGTACACCGGTCATGACGATGTCGCGAAGATGGGGCCCCCCAAGGTGATGAGGATGCTGCTGCCCGCCAAACAGATCGACATGTCGCTGACGCTGCGGGATGTCGAGTTGAACGCGCCGATCGAGGCGGACGTCTTTGCGCCGACGTGCCCAACGGGTACGGTAGCCATCGAGTTGCCCTGCCAAGCTGCCGGGCCCGTCCTGCAACCGCCCGCACCGGCGCGGAGCCAACCTTGAGCGAAAGTCCCCTGTTCATCGTGATGGAAGGCTGCGACGGCTCGGGGACGACGACGCAGGGCGACATGCTCGCGGACGCGTTGCGGCGCTCGGGGCGTTCGGTGTTACGGACTTCGGAGCCCAGCGGCGGCGAGATTGGCCAGCTCATTCGACGTGTGCTTCGCGGTCAGACCGACCGCCCGCTCACGCCCCAGATTATCGCGCTGCTCTTCGCCGCCGACCGCATTCACCACTGCCAGACCGAGATCGGGCCGGCCTTGGCGCGCGGCGAGTTCGTCGTGTGCGATCGTTATCTCGCGTCGTCGTTGTCGTTTCAGATCGTCGACGGTGAGGGCGGGATCTCCGAACAGTGGTTGCGCTCGATCAACCAGCCGATCATCGAACCGGATATCTCGTTGCTGGTCGACGTACCGCCCGAGACGTCGATGGCGCGCATCGCCAAGCGCGGCCGCCCCAGGGAGCTGTTCGAAGAGCTGCAGACGCTCACGAAAGTGCGGAAACGCTACCGCGCTCTGTTCGAAGCTGACGATGCTGGTTTCGGGCAGACCCTCATAGTTGACGGCCATCGATCGCGCGAAGAGATCGCCTATGACGTGCTGGGCAAGGTGATGAACATGCTCGGGGATCGCGCTCGCAACGCGGCTGCCCGTATGTCGACCGGCGTCTAAAAACTAGAGCGACTTCGCGCAGCGGAATCCGATTGTCGCGTCGCTTTCATTCCACATACGCATCCAGCCGCGATGGTCGCTGCGCCCTTCGCAGGGCTGGCCCTCGCGCGATCCGGATCCTTCGGCGTAGTGGCCGCCTCTCACAACCCGCGTTGCGAGCTTGTTGGTAGCCGCGGCATCGAGCACGAGCGGCTGTTGTGACGCGCTGTAGATCGGGCACACCGGCGCGCCGCACGTGCGGAAACATGCGCTCGAATCGGCTCCACAGCTGCAACCGCTGCAGTGGATCTTGCACGCATCGGCGCTCTTCTCGGTGGTGCGGCAGGCGAGACAGTCGTCGCAGTCGTACGTTTGGCCCATGTCGCACGTCGCCCGCGGATCCCCATCGCTTGCCGTCCACTCGGCGACGTTGCCGGCGAGGTCGTACACGGTCACGCCGTCTTCGAGCACCTGGTCTTCGTCGGCGGTGGCGACCTTTTCGGGATGATCGCGGACTGTGCAGCCGCCGAGGTAGATGTCGCGATCGCCGCACTCGCCCGGTCCGTTCCTTGGCCCTTTGGGTCCCCACGGATAGACCTGCTTGCCGGCGATGTCCTTGGCGGGTCCGGCTGCCACGCGCTCCCATTCGAACTCGGACGGCAGCCGCTTGCCGACCCACTTGCAGTACTCGGCGGCCTGCCCGGCGTGCACATGAATCACCGGATGGTCGGCGAATTTGTGGTTCTCGACGACGAGTTCGGAGTCGATCGAGCCGTAGTAGCGCTGGACACCGGGCGCGCTCATCTTGGCGGGCCGCGAACAGCCTCCGAGCTCGACGCAGTGCCGGTATTGCTCGTTGGTCACTTCGTGGCGATCGATGGCGAACGGCTTTAGCTCAACCAGCACGGACGGAGCGCCGGGATGCATCGCCTTGGACGTGTCGGTGCAGGCCGCAGGCAAGGTCACCCCGCAAGCTGCGTCGTCCATACCGAATCGAAAGACCAGACCGGACGTGACGGGAACCATAGCCGTGGTCTTGGGCGGCTCCCGACCGGTTGCACACGCCGACAGGATCAGCAGCGCGCCGATGGCCCATGTGCGGTTGTGGCGGCGTTCAAGGCCGTTGCTGGCAGTCACCGGATCGACCTCGCGTCCAGCGGTTTGAGCTTGCGGCTTTCGCTGTGCTGGCGTCCTTTCACGAGCTCCGCCGCAGGCACCGTGTTGCGGAACGCGTCCCACAGCACAAGCCCGAGCCCGATGCCCATCGCGGCCCCACCGACGCCAAAACCGACATCCTGGTAGCCGGTGAACAGCTCGAATTCCCGGGAGTCGCGGTAGTACCGATCCGCCTGGACGCTCGCCAGTGCGCCGCTTCCGACGCCGCCAACCCCTGCGGCGAAGGTTGGCCAGCCCACCCAGGATCGCCAGGTCGCCAGTTGTGCTTTGGCTTTGAGCACGTAGTGGATATGCAGCTCCCGGTCGATCGGGATCTCGATGATCTCCTCGATGGGTTCGTAGCCTCGTCGCTTGATCCGGACACGATGACGACCCGGTCGTAGGTCGAACCGTCCGTCGTAGGGGGACACTGCGCGAACCTTCCCGTCGACCTCGATTTTGGCGCGCCGGACGTTGACCCAGATGCGCAGCGCCGCTCGATCGCGGTGTTTCTGTAGCGTGAACGCCGCGCGGACCTTGCCGTTGGCGGGGACCATCAGGTCCGCGTCGAGTGACTCGTAGCCGGGGAGTTCGAGACGCACCTTGTAGATGCCGGGTTTGAGCTGAATTCGCAGCGGTGTGGTGCCGAGGGGACGCCCGTCGAGGACACGCGTGACCTGGGCGCCCGGTGGGGTGCTGCCGATGATGACGCGCGCATTCTGGCGGAAGATGTGCTCATCCATGCGCGACATGAGGCTGCGGACGGCTGCTTCGTTGGGGGCGCTGCGACCGCCGTTGTCGTTCTTGTACCGTTCGAGGTAGGCCTTGAACTGCTCGCGCGCGTCTGCGTAGCGGCCCAACTTCTCAAAGCACTTGGCGATGTTGAAGAGGAAAACGGCGCGACGATCTGCTCCGTAGGCGAGCTGAAATTGTTGGTAGGCGGCTTCGTAGTTGCCAGACCGATACGCGTCGCGGCCGAGATCGGCGTATTGGTCGGCGCGCACCGCGGCCGCGTTATCGGCTACGGACGCGGGTGGCGGCGTTTGCGTGTAGGCGGCTGGTGCCAAGCCCATTACCAAGCACAGCGCACCGGTGATGACGCCAGCGCCGCGAGAACGCCACGCGTTACCGACGCAACGGCCTGGGAGCACCCGTGGGCGGGAGAGCTCGGCGGGAATGGTGGTAGGTGATGGGCGGGTCATCGCATGACGGTCGTCGAGACGATCGTCAGCTTACCGCTGTGCGGGATCACGTCCAAAGTCTGGCCACCCGGCGCGACACGACGGGTCATTCGCGTGCGTGGACGGGGCAGTTCGACCTGGTAGCGGACGCGCTTGACCTTGCCCGAGCCGATCTCGAGGAACGTGATCGCGAAGTCGCCCTTTGACGGCACCTTCACCACGCCGCGCTGGCCTTTGTTGAGCGTCAACACCTGCGTCGAGATGAGCTTGAACTGGTTGTACTTGCCGTTGAACGGACGCAGCTGGCCGCGCATCTTGTCCAGCCGCTTATCGACCACCGGCTTGTCGACCTTGGAAGCTTCGATGAGCGTGACCTTGAAGGACGCCTTGGCTTTCGCCTCGGTCGGGGTCTGGACCGGGACTGCCTTGGCAGCTGCCGACGCCTCGGGCGGTGTCGCGAATGCAGACGTGCCGACAAAGCACGCCGCAGCGCCGCATACGATCCCGATGATGAGCCGTTTGCTGATCATCCAGCGCCCTCTCCAGCCTCAATATGCCAGATGATGACGGCCTCGCCCGGTTTCTCGCCGCCTTCAAAGATTACGGTGCCGCCGTCGGACTCCATCTCCTCGATGATGACCTCGGGTTCGCCGTCCGCAGGAGCCGTCACCGCGGACGGAACCGCCGAGTCACCGTGCGAACCAGCTGTCATTTGCGGTCGCTCGACGTGCACAGCTTCGTCGCCCCCGAACTGACGCAGCCCGATCGCGACCAGCAATGCAGCCGCGACGAGCCCGGTCGCCATGACCGTTTTGCCAAAGCCGAGATCGGCCAGCCAGGCGCTGAGGGCCGGGAACATCTTCGCTCTTGCTGGCACCGGTGCGCGGGCTTGGACCGGCAGCTTGCGCATCACGCGGCCGCGAATCATCGACAGGTCCGCGGTGGTGTTGTCGCGCATGATCTCGCCATGCAGCGCGTTCTTGGCGAGCTTGAGATCGTGCACCCAGTTGCGTGCCGCATCCGAACTCGCGAGCACAGAATCGATGTCGGCGGTCGCTGTTTGGGCGTCGCTCAACTCGCCATCGGCGAACGCCATCAACTGCACGGCCAGCGTCTGTTCTTCGGTTCGTGCGGTGACGTCGGTGAGGTCGAGCTGCAGCGGCGCATCCATGACACCGACACGCATCGCCTGGCCCGTCGCGCCAAAGCCGCCCACAATCGCGCGCGCTTGCTCGTATTCAGCCAACAACGCCTCGACCTGGGCCCGCTCTTCCGCGGTGTCCAGTTCGTCATCGGCATGCGCCATGAGCAGCATCATCTGCTCATCGGTCAATCGCTTCTCGGCCATGATCGCCTCCCGCTGCACCTGGCCAACCCGTGGGTCGGCTCAGCGCCGCAGCGCCTCCTCGCGGTATTCCTGCAGCTGGGCCTGCAGTTTTTTCCGCGCGTAGAAGAGCCTGCTCATGACGGTGCCCTTGGGAATGCCGAGCTCTTCGGCAATCTCTTTATACGAGTAGCCGTGGACGTCGCACAGCAGCACGCACTGCCGATGCGATTCAGGCAGCGTCTCGAGCGCCGAACTGAGCGCCTTACCCATCCGATCCAGCTCGGCTTCCCGCAGAGGAGAGGTGCGCCCGAAAGTGCTCATCGAAGGCGTCTTGCCCTCCCCGAGCGAATCGGTCGTCATCACGCGATCGTCGATCTCACCGGCCCGCCGCGTCTTCTTGCGGCGAATGCGGTCGATCGAACCGTTCGCGGCGATGCGGCATACCCACGCCTTGAAATTGCTGCCCAGCTGGAACGAATCCAGCTTGGTAAACGCTTTCAAGAATGTGTCCTGGACCAGGTCCATCGCATCAGCCTCGTTGCGCAGGTGCGACATACAGATGTTGAACACCACGCGCTTGTGCAAATCCACGAGCTCGCCAAACGCGGCCCGGTCGCCTGCGCGCGCCTGTTCAACCAGTTGATTGACACGCTCGTCGCTCACGGCCGCTCCGCGCCCCGTCCCCCGAACAACGGACGACGGTAGCGCCTATTCAGATCATCTGCTGCGCGCATTCAACCACAGCTCGTGGGCATCAGGACAGTTCAGCGAGCAACAATGCGGGGCTCTCAAGCAAGTCCTTGACCGCCTGCACGAATGCGGCGCCGACGTGTCCGTCGATCAGCCGGTGATCGAAGGAGCAGGACATGTACATGCGGTCACGGATGACGATCTCGCCGTCGATCACGACCGGGCGCTTTTCGATCTTGTGCAGACCGAGGATCGCCGTCTCCGGCGGGTTGATAATCGGCGTCGCGAACATGCCGCCGAGCTTGCCCAGGCTGGTGATCGTGAACGTCGAGCCCGACAGCTGACCGAGCGACAGCTTGTTGGTGCGGGCACCTTCGCCGAGCGCGTTGAGCTCATCCACCAGCGAGCGCATGTTCTTGCGATCGACGTTGAAGACCACGGGCACCATCAAGCCGGCGTCGGTCGCAGCAGCGATGCCGAGGTGGTAGCTCCGCTTCACGACGATCTCGCCCTTGGCGTAGTCCACGTGGGCGTTGAGGTATTCGAACTCTTCGCGTTTGAGCACCGAACAAACGGCCTTCATGACAAAGGGCAGGAACGTGGCCTTGAGGCCGGCGGTGCGCAGCGCGTTCTTGAGCTCGACGATCGCCGTGAAGTCGACCTCATCGACGTAGGTGAAGTGCGCCGCTGTGTCCTTGGACATGCGCATCGTTTCGCTGATCTTGCGGCGCATTCCCTTGAGCTTGCGGACCTCGTCTTCGGCCGCGGCACCAAGCGGCGCCGATGGTGCGGCTGGCTTGGTCTTCGCGACGCCGTGGGCCCAGCGCTGCACGTCTTCTTTCGTGACGCGGCCGTGTTCGCCCGTGCCCTCGATCGCCGTGATATCGACGCCGAGCGTGCGCGCGAGTTTGCGTGTAGCTGGGGTGGCGCGGACCCGTTTGCCAGAAGGCGCGACCGGCGGGGTGATCGCAGCGACGACAGGCGCGACGGGGGCGGCTGCAGCTGGCGCGGATGCAGCTTGTGCCGGTGCGGCTGGAGCAGATTCGACCGGCGCGGGTGCGGGTGCCGCTGCGCCGTCGCCACCGGAAACCGCGATTGTGAGCACGACGCCACCGACGGGGACGATGTCGCCCTCCTCGAAGAAGCGCTTGGTCACCTTGCCCTGCTTGGGCGACGGGATGACAGCCGAGACCTTGTCGGTCAGGACCTCGAACAGCGGCGTATCCTCCTGCACCGCCTCCCCTTCATCGACCAGCCAACTGACCAGCTCGCCCTCGACCACACCTTCGCCGATGTCGGGCAGCTTGAACTCGAAAACACTCATAACGGCAATTCCAGCGTTGATTCGGGACGACGCCGATCAGGCGTACGTTGCGACGGTGCGCAGCGCGTTGAGCACGCGGCCGGCGTCGGGTAGGTAGGCAAACTCGAGCGTGTAGGGGAAGGGCGTGTCGTAGCCGGTGACGCGTTGCACGGGCGCCTCCAGCCAATCGAAACAGTGCTCGGTGACGACCGACACCATCTCCGCCGCGTAACCGCACATGCGCGGGGCTTCGTTGGCTACGACGACACGGCCGGTCTTGCGCCCGGACTCGACGATCGCCTCGAGGTCGTAGGGCAGCAGCGAGCGCAGATCGACGAGCTCGACGTCGATGCCCTCTTCGGCGGCCTTGGCGGCGGCTTCTTCGCAGGTGTGCACCATTGCGCCGTAGGTAATGACGGTGACGGGAGTGCCCTGACCTGTGAGCTCCCGGGCGATCGCGGCTTTGCCAATCGGCACCTTGTAAGGCGCTTCGGGAACCTCGCCCTTGGCGTGCGTGCCCCAGTTCTTGCCGTGGCGTGGACCGCGGTAGATGCGCTTGGGCTCGAGAACCATCACCGGATCGGGCGACTCGATCGCGCTCAGCAACAGCCCCTTGGCGTCGTACGGGTTGGATGGCGTGACCACCACCAGGCCAGCGTGATGGCAAAACAGCGATTCGGGTGACTGGCTGTGGTAGTGGCCGCCGCGAATGCCGCCGCCATAAGGTGTGCGAATGACGATCGGGCACGGGTACTCGCCGCCGCTGCGGTAGCGGTACTTGGCGAGCTCATTCACGATCTGGTCATAGGCTGGGAAGATGAAGTCGGCGAACTGGATCTCCGCGATCGCCTTGACGCCGTACAGCCCCATGCCGATCGCGGTGCCGATGATGCCGGCTTCAGCGAGCGGCGTGTCGATCACGCGGTCCTCGCCGAACTTATCCTGCAAACCAACGGTCGCGCGGAAGACGCCGCCGAATTTGCCGACGTCCTCACCGAGGAGCACGGTCGCGTCGTCTTCGCCCATCGCGTGGTGAAGCGCGTCGTTGACCGCTTGGATGATGTTCATCGTCGCCATGTCGTAGTCCTCAGCTCTTGGGCTCATAGTCGGCGTGGCCGGACGCGAGGTGAGCGACGAGCTCGGCCTTCTGCGTGACGAGATGCGGCGGCAGCTCGGCGAAGACGTCGTTGAAGAGCTCATCGATCGATGGATGGGGCTTGCTTTCCGCGACCGTGAGGGCGGCGAGGATCCGCTTGCCGGCGGTCTCCGTGCTGGCTTTTTCGCGGTCCTCGTCCCACAGCTTCTTGCCTTCGAGGTAGGCGCGCAGGCGAATCAGCGGATCTTTGGCGGCCCATTCGGCCTCTTCCTCGCGGCTCCGGTAGCCCTTGGGATCGTCGGACGTGGAGTGCGCGGCCAGCCGGTAGGTCTTGGCTTCGATGAGCGTTGGACCGTTGCCAGCGCGCGCCCAGTCCGCCGCGTCTCGCACCGCCTTGATGACGCCGAGCAGGTCGTTGCCGTCCACGAGCTGGCCGCGAATGCCGTAGCCGTGGGCGCGCAGGACGATGTCTTCTACCGCGGTTGTCTTATGCAGCGGCGTGCTGATCGCGTAGCGGTTGTTGCGGCAGAAGAAGATCGCTGGCGCCTTCCAAACGCCGGCAAAGTTGAGACCGACATGGAAATCGCCCTCGCTGCTGGTGCCTTCGCCGAAGAAGCAGCAGGCCACGCTGTCGGTTCCGCGGACCTTCATGGCGTATGCGGTTCCCGCGCACTGCGGAATCTGCGTGCCCACGGGCGAGGAGATCGACACGACGTTTTGAGCGCGCGCGGTCCAGTGCACGGGCATCTGGCGACCTTTCACCGGGTCGTCGACGTTGCCGACCATGTTGTCGATCCACGCCTGGAACGGCATCCCCCGCCACAGGGCGACGCCGGGCTCGCGGTAAGCCGGGAACATCCAATCGTCTTCGCGCAGGGCGTAGGCGGGGGCGTAGCTGCAGACCTCTTCACCGGTGCAGGCCAGGTAGAAACCGAGCCGTCCCTGGCGCTGCATCTTGATCATCCGATCGTCGTACGCGCGCTGGGCAAGCATCGCCTCGTACAGCGCGACAACGTCGGCATCGGGGATTGTTTCGGCGAATTCGTGGTCGACGATGCGGCCGTCGGGAGCCATGACTTGGAGCATCGTCGTGTCGACGGGCGGCGCGGACTTGGCCGGTGCGGCCCCGGTGGCTGATTTGCCGTTGGACTTGAATGGTGCGGCTTGAGCGGAGGCCATGGGACACCTCGTCGCGGCTGGGCTGATGCCGAGGGCATAGCGGAGACCGGCGGAGCGGAGGGGATAGACCCCGGTCGAACCTGGTGCGACCTGGTGGCCTTCGAGCGGGCCGGGTCATATCATGCGCGCCATGGTCGCTCAACCCGAACACACCCCCACTGGCCTTGCGTCCACGAGTCAGACACTACGCGCGGTCGGCTCCGTCGCGGTCGTTTTACCCAGCTCGCCGCCGCATCGTGCCGGCCATCTGCACGATGGTTTGGACGTGCTCCGCAAGCTCGGCGTCGATGCGCGGCCCCCCGTCGATCGCGCCGACCATGCCCTGCCACACCTCGCTGGTAACGACGCTCTGCGAGCTCGTGAACTGGCCGCGGCTTTGTCGGCCGCCGACGTTGACGCTGTCTGGTGTGGTCGCGGCGGAAGCGGCGCGCTGCGGACGCTTCATGTCCTCGCCGGCGCGCAATCCTGGGCGAATCAGACGGCAGGCTCCTCGACCCCACGCCTCGTCGCGCTCGACGATGCTGCGGCATCCTTCGCCGCGATCGACCCCAGCCGCCGCGATATCCCGCTGGTCGGGCTAAGCGACGCGACCGCGCTGCTGCTGGCCAGGGCGTTTGGAGATGTTGCTGGCGTGGCCATCCACGGACCGGTGGTGACGCAACTGCCCAAGCTCGACGCTGGATCTGCCGACGCCTTGGCGACCTGGCTCAGGGCCCCGGATCGCTTACCCGTCCTGATCGCCGAAGATGACGAAACGGCCGGCGTTGGCATGGTCGGTGGGCAGGCGGAAGGCCGGCTCGTCGCGGGCAACCTGTCGATGCTGGCGTCGTGCGCCGGTACGCCCGAGTCAATCGATACCGACGGCGCGATCCTCGTCATCGAAGAGGTCGCAGAGCCGGCCTACCGAATCGATCGCATGATCGCCCAGCTCAAGCGCGCGGGCTGCCTCGATGGACTGGCCGGGCTGGCGTGGGGGACGTTTACGGACTGCCCGCGACCAGACCTTGTCGCCGACTGCCTCGCCGATTGGTCGACCATGCTGGGCGTGCCCACCGCGGGCTCGTTTCCGATCGGACACGGTGTGCGCTGTCGCCCCGTCGCGCTTGGATTGCGCTACCGGCTTCGCGCCGACGACGGGGTGCTCGAGCCGCTGCAGACCGTATCGCAATGGCTGGCCGACACCTCACCGCAACGTCGATGAGCACCGAACAGCAGCTCACCGCCGCGATCGATGCGCCGCTTGTCGCGGACGTGGGCTCGGCGATCGCGTTGGCGATCGAAAGCGCGGATGGCCGCCGGTACCTGTACGTCGCAGGCCACACAGCCGCTTGGCAGCGCGATGCTCATGGCGAGTTGGTGCCGTCCCTCGGCGCCCCCGTCACGGCGAACACCCTTTTTGATCTCGCGTCGCTGACCAAACCGATGGCGACGTCGACCCTCATCGCGCAGGAGCTGTCGGACGCTGCAAGCCCATGGACCCTCGATACGGAAATCGGCGCCCTGCTGCCGCGCGTTGCGGGCTTGCCTGTCGCGGATCGAACGGTCGCGAGCCTGATCAGTCATGCGTCTGGGCTGCCGGCGTGGCGCGACTTCTACGCAGAATCGGTCGGTGAGGAGGACCAGCGCGAGGCGATCAAGGCGGCCGTATGCGCGAGCGAACCACAGCGCGCGGCCGGCCAAACCGCCGTTTACAGCGACCTCGGATTCCTGCTGTTGGGCTGGGCCTTGGAGGCCACCACCGGCCAAAACCAGGACACACTATTTAATGATCGCGTCGCCCGGCCCCTGGGTCTGTCGCGGACTGCGTATGGGCCGGTCGCTGGAAGCGAAAATGGCCGTTCGGACGTCTGTGCCACCGAAATCTGGCCGCCCAGGTGCGCCAGTGGCGCGCCCTTGATCGGTGTGGTGCACGACGACAACTGCGCGGGACTGGGTGGTGTTGCTGGTCACGCCGGGCTGTTCGGAACGGCGGGCGACGTGGCGATTTGGGCTCGTCACTGGCGCGGACTCGTCGACGGGTCGATCGGACCGCACGAGGCACGTGAGCTGGGGGTCGACGCAGACATAGCGCAGACCCTGGTCGCGCTGCGTGGAGCCCCGGATACGACATGGCGTGGCGCGTTCGACACGCCATCGCCGCCGCCCGCCATCTCAAACGCCGGGAGCTCGTCTCCGGCGGGAACATTCGGTCACCTTGGCTTCACGGGGACGAGCGTTTGGGTCGCCCCGAGCGTCGGTTCCGTCGTCCTGCTGACCAACCGAGTTCACCCAAGTCGTGACAACTCCACGGGCATTCGGCGCCTGCGTCCTGCGGTTCACGACCTCGCATGGCGCTGGTTGCGGCGCGATTGACCACCGTAAATGGGCGCTGCTACGCTTCCCGTCGCCCGTTCGTGGGGCGAAGGTGGTTCGTTGTCCGACGCCAGGCCAATCACGTTTGTGACCGAGTTTGTTTGCGGCTCGTGCTGGAATTCGTTTTCCCGCGACGACCCGGCGGCGTCTGAGACCCGTACGCACATCACGTGCCCGCATTGCGGTCACCCCAACCCGCTCGACCCAGACGAAGATGGGACCGCTACCGACAAGGTGGCCGCCGCATCAGCGTCCGCCTTCGGACCGCGCGGCGAGAGTTCTCCGTTCGCGGGTGCACGCGTCACAACGCAGCCAGGCGGGCCCGGCCCGATCACCGCCAACACCCAGCCCGGTGGCGGCGGGCCCGCGGCGCGGAAAAAAGCGCTTCGGGTGACGGCGCCCGGCGCGGTTACGGCCCCAGGTTCGGTGTCGCCCGCGTCGGCCATGCCCGAGCGCAAGACGTCGCGGACCGAAACCCAGGCCTACACGAGCTCGGACAGCCAGCAGATCAAGATCGAGGTCGATACCGCGCGCGCCGAGCGCCAGCGCCTTTCGGTCACCGCCAACGACGCGCTGCCGGACCCCGAGCTCTGGTCGCAGCCGACGCTCCAGGCGGGAGGCGCGGCCTCGCTCGATGATGGACCTGATCTCGATCCCTTCGCGCCGACCTTGGACGCCCCCGCAGTTTCAACCGCAACGGATGCGGCGGACGCACCCGCGTTGGAGCCAGCAGAGGATCCCTTCGCGGCCGAAATCGCCGCCGCGGTCGCGGCAGCATCGGGTGGCGACGCGCCTGCGCCTGCAACCGCGCCAGAACCGCCCGAGGTAGGCGTCGGCTTCGAGCTGCCCGACGCCGCCGACGCGCCGCGCCCCGACGACTTCGACCCACCGGAAGATGGCGCTGAAGCCGAACCGGAAGGCGACGAGCCCGAGGAATACAAACTGAAGGCGCCGACGGGCTTGACCTACAATTTCCACAGCCTCGACGCGATGTTGGGCTGGGCCGCGAGCAAGAGCGGCTCGGAAATGCAGGTCTCCGTCGACGGCGAGACGTGGTTCGACTTTGAGGCCTTCCTCGAGCACGTGCGCGCCGGCCATAGCGCGCGCACCACGATCAACAAACTGTCATCGGGCACGTCCTCGGAAGAGCTGCGTTTTGTGGGCATGGAGAGCGGCGCGATGCAGGTGCGCTCGGCGATGGACGACATCGCCGCGGTGGACGCGCTCGAGGCCGCCGAAGTGCGCCTGAACATCACGCCGATCGAAGGTTCGGGCGAGGTGCAACTTGTCGGCGCAGAGCCCGGCAAGCCTGTCTCTCCCACCGTTGCGATGCCGGCTGCCCAGTCGTCGCTCAACCCCGGTAAGGTGACCTCTCGCCCCACTGGACGCGTCCCTGCTGTGCCGTCGTCTCGCTCAAGCGGTGCACGTCCCAGCCGCACGTCCCGTTCGACAGGTCGCGCCTCGGGCAGTCAGAAGAAGCCGCCGGCGAAAGAAACGGACTCGTCTTCGGTGATGGTGATCGCAGCGGTTGTGATCGCCATCGTTGCTGTCGGCGCGATCGCGGCCCATTTTGGCGGCTTCATCAAGATCCCGGGCCTGCCTTAGTCCCGGTCTCCCGCGTCGCTGGTCCGGGCCGGCGTGCCGTCCCCTATCCTTTTCGGTCCCCACCCTTTCGGTCTCCCCCCATGCAGCGCTCCAGTTGGTGTCTCGGCCGCCAGGCCGCCCTCTCCATCGCCATCGTGGCGCTCCTGACAACAGCCTGCGTCGGCGTCGGCGGTCAGGTGGTCGCGCCGAAGACCAAGGGCGAACGGCTCTATTTCGATGGCATGGAGTACCTCGCTGAGGGCGCTTTCCTCGAAGCGCAGCAGACCTTCATCGACGCGCTGAAGCTGCCCGCCTACCTGCAGGTCACGTCGTTGGCGCGGCTACGGCTCGGCGATGCGCTGTTTCACCAGCACAAGTACGAGCGCGCCGTCGAACAGTACGAGTCGTACGCGCGCAGGCACGACGGTTCGTCCAACGTACCCTACGCGCGGTTTCGAATCGCCCGGAGCTACTTCCGGATGATTCCAACCGAGTTCTGGTTGCTCCCGCCGGTCTTCGAGATGGACCTGACGTCGGCCGACAAGGCGCGCTACCACCTTGAGCGCTTCATCCGCCGCTATCCGCTTTCACCGTTCGCGACCGAGGCCGCGAAGATGCGGACCGCGTGCATCGATCTGCAGCTGGCACATCACGGATACGTGATCGCGTTTTACGCGGAGCGAGAGAAGTGGATCGGCGTCGTGTCCCGGATGCACTACGTCATGAAGCGTTTCCCGATCAACGCGCACACGCCCGAGAACTACGCGGTGCTGGCGGAGGCGTATCGCAAGCTCGGCTGGCGGCGACGTGCGCTCGAGATGAACCAGGCGATCGCGCAACGTTGGTCGCAGCTTGTCGTCGCCGCCCAGGCCCGCCAGGACGCGGCTTCGATTCGGGCCGAGATCGTGCGGAGGAAAGCGGCGGGGGAGCCGGACGCCGAAATGCCTGTCGAGCCGCCCCCGAGCGCTCGTTTCCGGCCTGAACGTGCGACGATTGCCGAGCAAGTTTGAGTAGCTAACGGTTGTGCCGCGGCGCAACTTCGACTAGAACGCGCGCCCCACGGTCGATCGATCGACCATCGCACGTCGCGCATGCCGCGCGGCGCTACGTAAAGGAGGCCCCATGGCCAACAGCAAGAAAGGCACCAAGCAGGTCAACCCGCCCACCCCCAAGCAGCGCGTCAACTCCGCGTTCGGTGGCAAGCATGGCCTGGTTGACGAGATCATGAACCTCATCGGCGAGTCGGACAGCGATCTCCGCTCGCGACTGCTGCAGGTGAGCAACACGCGCCTGATGTCGCACCACCACAACGCCAAGCGCATGGTGTCCAAGTTCGGCAGCAAAGACGGCGCGGTCGAAGCGATCTGCGCCGAGCGGTTCCCCAAGGGCAACGTCCCCGAGGGCTACCGGGCCAAGCTCGAAGGCTTCTCCGCGTGGCGTCTCATCGACGCGCACCGCCAGTCTCTCGACGCGACCAAACGCGACGCCAAGGCCGCGACCAAGGCCGCTAAGCGCAAGGCCGCCCGCGCCAAGCGCCGCGCCAAGGTCCGTGCTCGCCGCGCCAAACGCTAAGACAGTCGGCCGCCCGAAACGGCCGATTCCCTTACCCCTGCTACGTCAGCACGTCGCGCAACGCGCGTCCTGTGTGGCTTTCGTCGACCTTCGCGATCGCGTCGGGCGTGCCCACAGCGATGATGCGTCCGCCCGCGTCTCCGCCGTCCGGGCCGAGATCGATGACGTGATCGGCGACCTTGATGATGTCGAGGTCGTGTTCGACCACCAGCACGGTGTTGCCGCGATCGACGAGCTCCTGGAGCACGGCGAGCAGGCGTCGGACGTCTTCGAAATGCAGCCCCGTTGACGGTTCATCCAACACGTAGAGCGTGCGCCCGGTGCCGGGTCGTGCGAGCTCCTTGGCGAGTTTGACGCGTTGTGCTTCGCCTCCTGACAAGGTCGGCGCCTTCTGGCCCAGTTGCAGGTAGCCGAGCCCGACGCGCTCCAGCGTGACGAGGATTCGGTGCAGCTTGGGGTGATTGCGAAAGACGTCGACCGCCTCTTCGATGGTCATGTCGAGCACATCCGCGATCGAATGGCCCTTGTACTTGACCTCGAGCGTCGCGCTGTTGAATCGCCGCCCCCCACAGACATCGCAGGGCACGTAGACGTCGGCGAGAAAGTGCATCTCGATCTTGAGCACCCCGTCGCCCTTGCAGTGTTCGCAGCGGCCGCCTTTGACGTTGAATGAAAACCGTCCCGCCGCATATCCGGCCACCTTGGCGTCGGGCAGGCTGGCGAAGATGTCGCGAATACCGCCCCAAAGCTGGGTGTAGGTCGCGGGGTTGCTCCGCGGTGTGCGTCCGATCGGCTTCTGATCGATCTCGATGACCTTGTCGAAGTGATCGATGCCCTTGATCGACGTGTGCTTGCCCACCTCGCGCTGCGATTTGTGCAACTCACGGAGCAGGGCGGGAAGGAGCACACCGGAAATCAACGACGACTTGCCGGCTCCGCTGACACCGGTGACGACCGTGAAGCAACCGACCGGGACCTTGGCATCGACCGATTGCAGGTTGTTGTGCTCGGCCCCCTTCACGCGGAGGTAGCGGCGACTCTTGCGGCGCTTTTCCGGTACGCCGATGACACGAGCGCCGCTCAGGTACTGCCCCGTCAGCGACTTTTCACATGCGAGGAGGCCAGCGACGTCGCCCGAATAGACCACCTCGCCCCCGAGTCGACCTGCGCCGGGCCCGAAATCGACCACGTGGTCGGCCGCCTCGATGGTTTCGCGGTCGTGTTCGACGACCAGCACCGAGTTGCCGAGGTCTCGCAGGTGGCAAAGCGTCCGCAGCAGGCGCGCGTTGTCTCGCGGATGCAGGCCGATGCTTGGTTCGTCGAGGATGTAGAGCACGCCTGTCAGCTCAGACCCGACCTGGGATGCGAGTCGGATGCGCTGGCTCTCCCCGCCGGACAGCGTCTGGCCGCCGCGCTGCAGCGACAGGTATTCGAGGCCGACATCGCACAGGAAGCCGAGGCGCGCGCGGATCTCCTTGACCAGCTCGGCGGCGATCGTCGCGCGGTTGCCGATGAGTTGGAGGTCCTGAAACCACGTCGAGAGGTCCCGCACCGGCATGTGCGACAGCTCGTGGATTCGTTTGTCGCCGACGCGCACGGCAGCGCTCTCCGGTCGAATTCGCGTCCCGTCGCAGTGGCTGCAGCGCCGCTCGGCGAAGAAGCTCGCGTAGTAGGCGCGCATTCGTGGGCTGCCGGTTTCGCGCCATCGCCGCTGGGTTTCGGGCACCACGCCTTCGTGCCGCATCTCCCACGTTCCCGAGCCCCGCTTGCCCTTGTAGTGGACCTTGACGCGCTTGTCGGCGCCGTAGAGCAGCAGCTTCTGACTGGCCTCGGGCAGGTCCTTCCAAGGCGTATCCAGCGCCACGCCATACTCGCGTTCGAGCGCTTCGAGGCGACGGCGCGTCCAGCTCTCCTGGTCGACCTGTTTGGCCCACGGGACGATGCAACCTTGCGAAACGGAGAGCGTCTTGTCGGGCACGACGAGATCGGGGTCGACCTCAAGCGCGATGCCCAGGCCGTTGCATGTCGGACACGCGCCGACCGGGGTGTTGAACGAAAACGCGGGCGGTGACAGCTCGGGATAGCCGATGTTGCAGTGGTCGCAGTGGCGGGCTTCGCTGTAGTTCTTCTCGACGGTTTCGCCCTCCTCGCCGGGCCGGACGACAGTGGCGACGGCGACGCGCCCTTTGCCTTCCTTGAGCGCGGTTTCCACGGAGTCGGTGAGGCGCAGTCGGTCCTTTTCGCGGACCACGATGCGATCGACGACCAGATCGACGTTGTGCTTGCGCTTCTTGTCGAGGGTCAGGTCGGCGGTGATGGCGACGACCTCTCCGTTGATTCGGGCGCGCACGAAGCCGGATTTGAGCGCCGCTTCGAAGACGTCGGCGAACGTGCCTTTGCGGTTGCGGGCGATCGGAGCGAGCACGAGCAAGCGCGTATTTTCGGGCAGATTGAGGATGTCGGCGACGATCTGGGCGGGATCTTGCGTGCCAACGACTCGGCCGCACTTGTAGCAGTGCTGCACACCGGCGCGCGCAAAGAGCACACGCATATGGTCATAGATCTCGGTGATGGTGCCGACCGTGGAACGCGGGTTGTTGCTGGCCGTCTTCTGGTCGATCGCGATGGTCGGCGACAGGCCGCTGATGCGGTCGTAGATCGGCTTGTCCATCTGCCCGAGGAACTGCCGCGCGTAGGCCGAAAGGCTCTCCACGTAACGGCGCTGGCCCTCCGCGTAGAGCGTGTCGAATGCAAGGGACGACTTGCCCGAGCCGCTGACCCCCGAAAAGACGACGAGCGAACCCTTCGGCAAGTGTACGTCGACGTTGCGAAGGTTGTGTTGGTTGGCCCCAAAGACACTCAGGGTGTGGGCGTTGAAGCCGCTCCTGGTGCGCGTGGGCCTCGGATGCTGCTTCGCGGTCACGTCATTGCCTCCAACACGGCCCTTTCAAACGCTTGTGGATCGCCACCAAAGGACGCGAGCTGGGCGCTGTCCATGTCGGCCGCGATACGGCCACCGGCGAGGACGACCGCGCGATCGGCGACGGCCAGGGAGGCCTCGGCGAGATGGCTTGCGACGAGGATCGCGGCACCGTCGGCGCGGCGCTCGGCGATCAGCTCCCGCAGCGCGAGGGCCGAGGGGATGTCCAGCCCGGCGTAGGGTTCATCGAGCAAGAGCGCGGCCGTGTTGGCCGCAAAGGCGATGCTGAGCGCCGCTTTTTGGCGCATGCCGCCGGACAGTGCGTACATCGGGCGATCGAGATGGCCAGCGAGTCCCAAACGCGTCGCGACGGCTTTCACGGCGGTGCGGGTCTTGGCGGGCTCGAGGCCGCGGAGGTCGATCAAGGCGTCGGTGTGCTCGTTGGTGCTGAGAAAGTCGGCCAGCGGAGCGTCCTGGGCGACGTGCGCAACATCGATTGGCGCCGTGGCTCCGAGCGCGTCGATTCCGCCGGCTTTGACGACACCGTGGTCGGGCCACATCTCCCCGGCGAGGATGCGAACGAACGTCGATTTTCCGGCCCCGTTGGCGCCAAGTAGCACCGTCACCGTCGACGCTTCGAGATCGAGATCGATGCCGTGCAACACGCTGCGGTTGCCGTAGGACTTGCGAATGGCGCGGGCGGCCAGGGGCGCTGTCATACCGAGACCTCCCATCGCGCGAAGCCGACGCCCACCAGGACCAGAAGCACACCGAAACGGCCGATCCATGCACGCGCCGGGCTCGCTTTGCCCCGAGTTCCGATCGCCGCGGCCGCAACCGAAAGTCCAGCGCCGATCGCCGCGCCGAGCCACTGGTTCTCCGACCAGCCGAGCAGCAATACCGCCAACCCGGGCACACCCAGGCCGATCGCGAGATCGCCAAGCGCCCGTTCATGGCTGCGAACAGGTGCCGTCATCGTGTCTACCGCCGCCGCGACATGGGGCAGCGAACCGAGCAAGTCGTAGGCGCGAAAGACCGAGTACAAGCCGATGCCAAGCGCGACCAGGGCGACGGAAACGACCGAAGATCCGGGCTGCAGGAGCCACGCGGCCCACGCGACGAGCACCACGGACGCGACATGCGAGGCTGGGTAACGACGGACCCAACTTCGCGCCATGAATTGCAGCGCAGCGCGTCTTTTCTTTTCCCTTGCAGCGACCAACAACCACGCGCCCGGCTCGGCGACCGCCTCCGATCGCACGAATCCGCGCTTGAGCAGCTCGGCGACCAGCACCAGCCCGGCGGCTGCCTTGGCGCGACCAGATGTCACGTCGACCCGGGCGAACGTCGCTGTCAACACGGCGCCCGCGAAGGCGAAGACGGGCCAAATCGGCAGCCCGCTGGTGTTGCTCGCGACTTGCCAATCGCCGCTGCCGTTGAGCCACGCGATCGCAAGCGCGGTCGGCACCAATCCGAGGGCATAAGCCACGGCCGGCGCGTAGAGCAGGGGGGCGGTTTGGGCGGGGCCGAACGCGCCGCCGCCGCTGATGGCCCGCCACGCGCCACCACCATCGAAGACACGCACCAGCGCGCGATTTGTCGCCGCAACCGCGAGCAGGTGAACGGTCCACAAGCCCCCGACGTGCAGCGCCAGGGCGTCCACAAAGCGGCTATTTGCAGGATCGGAGAGCGCCGCGATCACCCCGAACAGCAGCGTGGGGACAACGGTTGCGGAGGCCAGAATCGTCGCTTCGGTCAGCATGCCAGCGAGAATGCTGGCCGGGGATTCACCGAGGCCGCGTCGGACAGCGTAGTGGCCCGGTGCCGTGACCAGCAGGAGCATTCGGAGCGGCACGAAAACGGCGGCTGCGGCGGTGACAAGCAGGACCGAGTCCGCGTTGATCGGCGCGTCGATCGCGGCGCCGGTGAGCTTCACGAGGTGGCCAACGGTCAACCACGCCGACAAGCACGCCCCTACGCCCCATGCCACCCACTCGATCGCCGGGATGCTGCGTCGCAGACGTCGGGTTGCGTTTGCCATGGCCATCGGCGCGCCTCCAAGCGGCGGGATGATGCCTTGCCCGCAGCCGCGTCACCAGCCACCATCCGCGCCATGGACGACGCAACCGCTACCACGCCGTATCCGAGTTTCGCGCTCGAAGACACCGACCAGGCTGTCGGGCTTTTTCGGGTCCTCAACCAGCAGGGCCAGCCCGTCGCTGGAGAGAACGCAGACACCGGTGTTTCCGACGACACAGCCGAGAAGATCTGGCGTTCCATGGTCCGGGTGCGCGTGATCGATGAGCGCATGCTCGCCCTGCAGCGCCAGGGTCGAATCGGGTTTTACGGTGCAGCGACCGGGCAAGAAGCTGGCGTGATCGCCGCAGCCGAGGCGCTCGACCATCGCGACTGGATCCATCCGGCCTTGCGCGAAGGCGGCATGGCGTTGCATCGCGGCTACCCGCTGCACACGTGGGTTTCGCACTGCTTTGGCAACATCGACGACCCGACATCCGGCCGCCAGATGCCGTGCCACTACGGGTCGCGTGAGCACAACTACATCACGTTGTCGTCGGTCATGACGACGCAATTCCCGCAAGCTGTGGGGACCGCGTACGGCATGGCGCTCAAGCACAAGGCGCCCGATCGACCCGTCTGTTTCGCTGCGATCGGCGATGGCGCGACCAGCGAGGGCGATTTCCACGTCGCCATGAATTTCGCCGGCGTCATGCGACCCGGTGGCCTTGGTTTGCCGCTGCTCTTCTTCTGCCAGAACAACCAGTGGGCGATCTCGACGCCTTTTGAAAAGCAGTGCGCTGCGCCGTCGCTCGCGATCAAGGCCCACGGCTACGGGCTCATCGGCATTCGCATCGACGGCAACGATCCGCTCGCCGTGTATCGGGTCGTCCGCGACGCTGCTCAACGGGTCCGCGAAGGCGGTCGACCGGTCTTCATCGAGACGCTGACTTATCGGGTCGGGGCGCACACCACCAGCGACGATCCCAGCCGCTACCGCGACGAATCCATCACCGATCAGTGGCGCGATTTCGATCCGATCCACCGCATCGAACGCTATCTGCTCAAGCGCGATGTGATCGACGAAAAGACAGCCGCTGCGTGGCGCATGCAATGTGACACCGAGCTCCGGTCGCTGCTCAAGGACGTCGAAAAACGCCCGGCTCCGCCCCTGGCAACGCTCTTTTCGGACGTCTACGCCGAGATCCCGCCGCACCTGCAAAGCCAGCTTGCGACGGCACGCAGGTAGCCGATTTTCCGCATGAATAGCGACGTCGCCGACGTCCTGCGCCGAGAATTCGGCCACGACGGCCTACGCGATCACCAGCAAGCCGCGATCTCGGCGGTTTTGCAGGGTCGCGCCGCGATGGTCGTGTTGCCCACCGGCGGCGGCAAGTCTCTCTGCTTCCAACTCCCCGCCGTTGTGCTCCATCGACAAGGCCGCGGGTGCGCCATCGTCGTGTCCCCACTCGTCGCGCTGATGCAAGACCAGGTCGACGCGCTGACCCGCCAGGGCATCAAGGCCAGCTTCATCAACGCAACCGTGCCCCGCAGGGAACGCCAGCGCCGGCTCGATGCCATGGAGCGCGGCGAACTCGCGATGATGTACGTCGTGCCCGAGCGCTTTCGAAGACCCGCGTTTCGCGCCGCCCTCGAGCGAACCGACGTCTCTCTTGTCGCGATCGACGAGGCGCACTGCATCTCACACTGGGGCCATGACTTTCGGCCCGACTATCGGTTGCTCGGCACCTTCACCAAGGCCTGCACGACGGTGAAAGGCAATCCCGCGCCGCTGATCGCGCTCACCGCCACCGCTACACCAGGCGTCGAAAGCGACATCATCGATCGACTCGGCATGACCGACGTTGTGCGCATCCGGGCGCCGGTCTACCGCGCCAACCTCCGGCTCGCTGTGGTCGGTTGTCACGGCATCACCGACAAGGCCGAGCACATCGCGGAGCTGCTCAAGCGCATCGGCGGCGCGGCCATCATCTACACCGGCCTCATCGCCCGCGGCGAGAAGCTACGCGCCGAACTCGAGGAGCGCGGCGTCCACCTGCGTTTTTACAACGGCGACCTTCCCGCCGGGCCTCGCAAGCGCTTGTCACGTGCATTCATCGCCGAGGACGAACCCGCGTTGCTCGCCACCAACGCCTTCGGCATGGGCATCGACCGCCCCGACGTGCGGCTGATCGTACACTGCGAAATCCCCGGCGCGGTGGAGTCCTGGGCGCAGGAGATCGGGCGCGCTGGCCGCGACAATGGTCCGTCCCTGTGCCTGGCGCTGCTCGATGATGACGACCTTGCGATCCACCAGCAGCACGTCCGTAACGCGCACCCCGACGCGGCAACCATCGTCTCGGTTTGGGAGGCGATCGCCGAGATGAACGGGGTCTCTGCCGGATGGACCGAGGCGCGTTTTCGACAACGGTTTGCCGGGCGCGACCGGCGCGATCATCGGGCGATCACTGCGATGAGATTGCTCGCATCCGCCGGCTGCATCGGCGGGTCTTTCGAAGGCGGCGACCTGCACGTGCTCGACGAACCAAGCGGCGAACTGGTGGACCAATCGCTCATCGACGCGCGCCGTTTGCGCGGCCACGAGAGGCTGCTGACGATGTTGGCCCTCTGGCGCCGCAGGTCGTGTTTATGGCAAGGAATCGCGGCGCATTTCGGCGAATCGCTCCAAGGTGACGAGGCTTGCGGCGCGTGTTCGGCCGACGTCGGGCTTGAGAGACTGCTCGAGGGTCTGCCGCACCGACACGAGCCGCTGGCCGAACGGGAGCCTCCCCGTCGCGTCGATGATTTGCCCTACCAGGTCGGCGACTGGATCCAGGTCGGCAAGCGCATGGGTCAAGTTGCGCGCATCGGAGGGCGCCCACAACGGCGTCAATTGCGTGTCCTGATGGCCGATTCGATGCGCGAGGAGAGGGTGATCGTGCACGCTGACGGCCCCTCGATCCGCAAGCTCTGAGGCTCAACGTTTGCCATGCAGCGTGTCGCCACCGCCGTCGTCGCAGTTGCCGTGTGCGCCGCAGCGCTCGTTATCGGAAGCTCCGCGCATGGTCACGACGGCGATATCAGATGGCGCACGCTGACAACGACCCACGCACAGATCCACTACCCCAAGACACACACCGCCTTCGCGCGGCATGTCGCGGACGTCTTCGAGGACGGCTGGCGGACGCTCACGCCGGTCTTCAACTATCGGCCCGCTACGCCGGTGCACGTCACCATCGACGACTACAGTGACGCCGCCAACGGTTTTGCGAACGTGAGGCCGTACGACCGCGTGCACATCCGCGCGTACCGGCCACGCTGGCTCGACGATATGGCCGGGCACGGCGACTGGGTGCGGCTATTGGTCTTTCACGAGCTCGCCCACGTGCTCCATATGGCCGATCACGGTGGCGTCGCGCGCATCGTCAACGCGATCCTCGGCCGCTCCTACTTGCCCAACCAGTACTGGCCGCGACTCTTCCTGGAAGGGCTCGCAGTTTGGGCTGAGACACACCGACTCGGCTTCGATCGCGCCGGCACCGGACGCATCGATAGTCCGCAATTCATGATGAAGCTGCGCGCCGCGGTGCTCGACGGGACCGTGCCCAAGCTGTCCGAGCTGACGGGACGCCCCCTCGACTGGCCGCGAGGCAACAGCTGGTACCTCTGGGGCAGTGTCTTGTTCGACTACCAGGTGCGTCATTTCGGCACCGACAAGCTCAAGCAGCTGCTCAAGGCCTATGGTGAGCGTCCCATCCCGTTCGCGGTCAACGCGCTGTATCGCCGGGTTTACGGGATCTCGGCGCAGGCGATGTGGGATCGCGCGATCGAGGAGCTTCGTCGCCGTGTACACATCGAGAGCCACTGGCGCGACCGCGCAAAGGTGCCGCCACGGTCCGCTGCTGAGGTGATCAAACAAGCTGCGCCGGACGGCCCTCCCGTGGCGGGATTGCCTGGGGAAGGCACACGCGTCACCCGCGACGGCGAGACGAAAGGCCGCATCCGGATGCACCCCGATGGACGGCATGCGACCTACGTGCAGATCCCCAACAACGGCCTGTCACGCGTGGTCGTGCTCGATCTTGTCAGCGGCAACAAGAGCGACGTATTCGTCTGTGAACTCGGCTGCCGAGAGCCCTTTTTCAGCGCCGATGGGCAAACGCTGCATTGGCTCGAAGCCCGCCCATATCAGCGTGTTTATGGTTTCCAGGACGCCTTCTCGATGCCGCTCGATGCCCGCATGCGGCCCCGGGGACCGGCGAAACGGCACTCGGTTGGGCAGCGCCTCCGCCGTTTTGGACCGACCAGCGAGCTCACTGGCCACGATCCCAAGCATCCCGCGCCGGCACCATCTACGAAGGGCTTGGATCCGCAACACGGTGCTGACCTCGTCGATCGCGGCGCATTTCGCGACCTGGTGCGCAACGGCTTGGTGATCGCCCGGTCTACGCGCGGCATTCGGAGCTTCTCGATCACGCCCGACGGTCGCCGCGCTGCCCTCGTCATTCCGCATGGCAAAGGCGATGAGGTCCACGTTCTTGATGTGCCCGCCGGCTCCGGGCTTGTCGCGGCATCCACGATCGAGCGGCCCACTTACTTGCCGCCGAAAACCGAAGTAACCGAGACGGAGTACAGCAGCTTCGCGAGCGTCTTGCCGCGGGCTTGGCGACCGATCGTCGCGGCCTCGGCGGATGGCGGAATCGAGGGCGTGACGCTCGGATTGCGCACGGGAGGACGCGACGCCCTGCGCCTGCACACGTGGGATCTGACCATGCAGAGCGACGTCGCGTTGAGGTTGCCGATGATCTCAGCTTCCTGGACCTGGCAGCGCTATGAACCGACCTGGACGGCCGCGGCCACCTACCTGCACAGCACCGCCTGGTTCACCCGTGGCTACCGCCTCTATCGCGTCGCCGATCGCCGTGCCATCGCCCAGTTGGGCGGCTCGTGGCGCTACCCCGTGCTGCGGGATGTGCTCGATTTTTCGGCCAATGTGCGCGCCGCGGTGACCACGCTTTCCGACGATATCGACCGCTTTCGCCGCCAGCTCGACCAGCATGATCCGCACGGTCCCGCGCCCCATGAGCCGTTTGAAGGACGCACAACCACCGTGTCAGCCGGTGTGTCGTGGAGCCGGCAGGAGATGTATTTGAACAGCGTCGTGCCCGAGCGGCTCCGGAGCCATTCGCTCTTTGTCAGCTATGGCAGCCGCTACCTGCTCAGCGAACGACCTCGGCTGCGGGTCGACATGCACGCCAACCACATGTGGCCGCTCGGAAAACACCGCGTCTTGCAGTGGCGAGCACGCGTCGGTCTTGGCCAGGTATTCGAGGACGAGGCCGCGCCGTATTCGATCCATGGGCTGCCACTCTTCAACCCCCAGTCGCTGCTTTTCGGCGGCGCCGGGAGCGATTTTTCGGTCGTGCGTGGCTTCATTCAGCCCGTCGGTGCCAAGGCGCGTAGCCTGCGAGGGCACGGCATGGGGTGGACGTCGCTGCAGGTCCACTGGCCGCTGTTCAATCACGGCGCCGGGCTGGAGCTGCTGCCGGTGTTTCTCGCCCGGAGCTGGCTTGTCGTCTTTGTCGACGCCGCTGGCTTTGTCGATCGCGGCGAAACGACGCGCCGGCAGCAATCGGGCACAGGATGGGTCGGGTCGGCCGGGCTCGAGATCCGCACCGGACTTGAAGCCGGGTATCGTTCACAAGGTAACATCGTGATCGGCTACGCGCGGGCCTTCGGGGACGTGGCGTCGAGCCAATGGTACCTTCGTCTCGCTCCGTGAACCGCGGCCATTGTCGTCAGCAACGACGCCGCGGATGAGGCATCCACCATGACCGAGCAAACCGGCCCCGCATCCGACGCCATCGCCGCGATCGACATGGTGCGTGCGCTGCGGCGTCGCGGTGACATGTATGCGGCGATCGGGCTCGTTGATGCGACGTTGGCGCAGCGGCGGATCGGGCAACCTGCGACCGTTCCCCTGGCCAATCACGCCGGCTGGCTGCACCTCGAACGGGCCCATGCTTATGCGTCGATCGGCAAAGTGGCCGAGGCGGATCGAGACGCGATCGCGGCCATGGCGCAGTTCGAGCGAGCGGACGATCGAGGCGCGCAAGCGGCTTCGTGTTTGCTCGTGGGCGATCTCAATGAGCAAGCCGGCCAACCGGCGCGAGCGGCGATGTGGTGGCAGCGAGCCCGATCCCTCGCCGAGTCGGCCGGTTCGACGCCACTTGCTGCCCGAGCGCTCGCGTCTTTGGCGCTCTCGGAGCTTCGGACCGGACAATTCGACAACGCCGATGTCACGCTCGCCGCCGCTGAAGATCGCGCCGCCCAGCCCCTCCAGGACGCGGTCGCCAAGCGCATCCACAAAGTCGCTGGCGACGCAGCTCCTGCGGGCCAGCAAGCCACCGGCGCGGAGCCCGAAAAGCCCGCGACGGGAACGGACCTGCGCGATCAATGGGTCGAGGATGCAGCGGCCGTGCAAGACCAGGTCGCGCGCGCCACGATCGCCCTTGTTCGTGCGCGCCAGGCCATCGCGGGCGGGGATAATCGAACAGCCAGGTTGCTCTTGTCCGTCGCCGCCGAAGCTGGACGGGAGCTCGGCGCCACGAGCCTGCACATCGACGCTTTGCGACTCGACGCCGCGGTCGCACGCCGAGAAGCGGATCCCCGAAGCGCGGTCGAATCGCTCACACTCGCGGCCAACGCGGCGCGGGAAGCGGGCCTGGAGGTCGCGGTCGCCGGAATCGAAGCCGAGCTGGTCCTGGCGCTCGTCGACAACGAGCAGTGGGACGAAGCGTTTGCCCTCCAGCAGCGGGAACCTTCCGCGGCGGTCGCCGCTTTGCCCGGTGTCGCCGCAGGTCGCCTCGAAGCTTTCGCCGTGCTGTCCCGCAAGGCTGGTCGCCTCGACGCCGCACACAAGGCCCTCGAAGACGCCGCTCGGGTTCGGGCCGCCGCCGGAGACGCCGCAGGACGGGTTCGAACCGTCGCCCTTCTCGCCAATGTTGCGCTCGCGGGTGGGAGCCTGGATGCCGCCGAGCAGGCCGCGTCGATCGCCGCTTCCGACGGACGTCGAACAGGTCGCCTCGACGCGGTCGTCAGCGCGGAGATCGCGATGTTGCGCATCCGGTTGCGGCGCGGTCGGCACGACGAAGAAACGATCGCGGCTGCCCAGACGTTGTGCGACGCGGCCGCGACCGTCGGAACAGTCGCCCAACGGGTGGTCGCCCTGGATCTGTGCGCAGCCCTGCAGCTTGCTGGCGGGGACGCTGCCGCAGCTGCGGAGACAGTGGAACTCGCCATCGCTGCGGCTAATGACCAGCCCCTGTTGCGTCTCCGGGCCGGTGCCTTGGCGCGGCGCGCAGACGTCCGGCTCGCCCAGGGTGCACCGCGCGATGCTGCCCACGCCGCCCGCGACGCCGCCGAGATCGCGCGTGAAAGTGAAGACCACGAGTCGCACGCCCGCGCCCTGTTCGTCGCTGGTCGCGCGCTGCGGGCCCTCGGACGGCATGACGAAGCCTTGCTCGCCGCCACGCACGCCGCCGAAGAGTCAGCCGCAAGTGGGCGCCCCGACATCGCCGGACACGCGCTGTATTTCTGCGGCAACAGCAACCTCGCCATCGGTCGTCATCGCGAGGCGCTGCTTGCGTTCGGCCGGGCGCTCGAGATCGAATCCATGGTCTCCCAGCCCCGCCTGCGTGGCAGCATTCTGCGCGGGATCGCTGCGTGTCAGCGCGCGCTCGGCGATGGCACCACCGCGATCAAGACGCTCGGCCAGGCCGCGGCGATCGACGACGAGTTGGTGCAAGCGCTGTGCCAGGTCGACGCGGCAACGATCGAGGTTGATCTCGGCCGACACGAAGCCGCGCTCGCGACGCTCGAGGCGATCGACCAAGACGCGCTCGATAAAGCAGGACTCGGCGATCTGCTCACGCTTCGGGCGCGCTGCGAAGTCGCGCTCGATAAGAAGACCGCCGCGGCTGCCACCCTGAAGGAGGCTGTGCAAGCCCACCGCGCCGGTGATCCACGGGGTTTGGGCGCAGCGCTGTACCTGCTCGGCCAAGTCGAGGGGATGCTCGGCAACGGCCAGGCTTGCGGCGACGCGCTCGGAGAGGCGCTCATCATCACAGCGCGCCTCGGCCTGCCGGAACGCCACATGATCCGCCGCACGATCGAAAGGCTGCACACCCAGGCCGGAACTCCGTAGTGTCTCGTCGCGGACAAGCCGATCCGACGACCGCGACACCAAAAACGGCCGCGCAGACCCATGAATGGACCACTGGTGTCTCGTTGCAAGGAAACGATCAATGGACGGCAACGAGATACAGCCGCGCAGCGGAGGTTGGGGTGAGGCACGAAAACGACGCTTTTCGGGCCGAGGGGCCTCCCCCGCGAGGCCCCTTGCAGATGAAAGCTAGTGGTCCGACATACGGCCGGCAACTCAGCAAAACTCCCAAAACGGACCACTAGATGGCGCGCTCCAGCAACGCACATGTTCTCGCCCATGAGACCGGCACGCTCACGCGCCGCGCCGGCATCGAATGTGTGCTGTGCTACCCAAACACCTACCGGGTCGCGGGCGCGTCCCTCGGCTACCAGGTGGTCTACCGTATCCTCAACAGCCGCCCGGAGCTCAGCTGTCAGCGCGCTGTATTGCCCGACGACGCCTTCACCACAGACCGCGCCCTGCCGATACGCTCCCTCGAGCACGGCATGGGCCTCGAGCAGTTCGACGCGATCTTGTTCTCGATCGCCTACGAGCTCGATATCCCGCACGTGGCCGAGATGCTTCGCCGCGCGTCCATCAACCCGCTCGCCGACGAACGCAGCAGCGATGATCCGCCTGTTATTGCCGGTGGCCCGCTGACGCAGAGCAACGTGCTCGCCCTAGGTGCGTTCATCGACATCGGCGTCATCGGGGAGGCCGAGGTCGCGCTGCAATCGCTGCTCGACTGGCTCCAAGCGGGGATGCCCAAGGCCGAAATGATGGCCCTCGCCGCGCAAACTCCGGGCTTTTGGGTGCCCACGATCCACGGCAACGCGGTGCCCGACGTGCTCGCGGTGTATGGCCAACACATCCCGGCGATCGGTCAGTGGTACTCCAGCGAGGCGGAATTCCGCGACATGGCGCTGCTCGAAACCAGCCGTGGGTGCCCGCGCTACTGCCGTTTCTGCGTCGTGCGGGCCCCGGTCTCGCCGATGCGCTCCCCACCCTTGCAAAGCGTCGTCGACGCGCTCGATCACGAACCCTATCTGAGCGCACCGCGGATCGGGTTCGTGGGCGCCGCGGTGAGCGATTGGCCGCATATCAAGGGCGCTCTGGCGGCCGCGGTCGAGCGCGGCAAGGGCGTTGGAATCAGCTCGCTGCGGGCCGATCAACTCGACGAAGAGTTTGTTTCGCTGCTCGCCGCTGGCGGCTTCCGTTCCATCACGATCGCGTCGGACGCTGCGTCTCAGCGGATGCGCGGCAAGATGATGAAGGGGCTGCGTGAACGTCACTTCATCGGTGCGGCGCGGTTGGCGCGAGAAGCCGGCATGCGGTCCATGAAGCTGTACGTGATCCTTGGCCTGCCCCAGGAGCAAGACTCCGATCTCGACGAGCTCATCGCGATGTGCCTGGCGATCTCGAAGATCATCCCGCTAGCGATGACCATCTCCCCCTTCGTGCCCAAGCTCCACACGCCGCTGGCCGAGGCGCCCTTCGAGCCGATCAAGACCCAGATGAAGAAGCTCAAGCGTGTGCAGCGCGCGCTTTCGTCACGGGTCGACGTGCGCTTTGATTCGCCCCGCTGGGCATGGATCGAGTACCGGCTATCCCAGGGCGGGATGGAGACGGGGCGCGCTGCCTGGCAGGCGTGGCAAGCAGGCGGATCGTTCGCGGACTGGAAGCGCGCTTTTGCCTCGATCGATCAGGGCAACCACGCCGAAGAGCGGGCCGCAGTTGGGGCCGCTTTGCAGCACGATCTGTGGCCGCTTACCGGCGCGCGGTAACCGCGTTCCAAGGCGCTACGATCCCGACCGGTAGCCGCAGGGCGACTGGCAAATCGGCACCATCGGGCAGTCGAACCGCAGGTGGTCGTCCGGGGCCACGTCCTCGAACGCGGCAGCTTCGACGGAGCCGGATGGCAACAGCTTGCAGAGGGTCCGTGAGATGTCGATCAAGCGCGCCTGGCTCGACGCGAAGTGGCTGTCGATGAGGCGCAATCGGTAGGCCATCATGCGGTTGGCGCGCGAAGGGATGAACGCGACCTCACGCGCGGCAGGCTGCTTCCACGCCTCGATCCGGACCATCTCGCGGATCAACCAGAACACGGCCGCGGTTGGTGCGCCGCGCAGCAGCCCCTGGCTCAACATGCCAAAGAGCACTTCGGTCGACGGCGCTTCGGCCAGCAGCGTTGGCGTGTCCTGTTTTCGGGCAAGCGCGCGACCGCCAATCACGGCGTCGAACAAGGCGGCACGAATCGCGCGGGGCGGTGCATCGCCCTGGGCAAATCCCCAGCGAACCGTGACCTCTGCCAGCGCCTCGGGACGGTCCAGCAACACGGCTGCGGGCCCGAGGCCGCCAACGCGCTCAATGAACAGGTCGCACAGCGATCCGTCGGGACGCTCCGCGGACAGGCGCGCCAGCAATCCAGCCATGAACAGGTGTCGCGCCGCTTCGGTGCGAGTCAGGCGCGTTTCCAGGCCGTACGCCACGAGCAATGAGCCGCCGCCGAGTGCCTTTTGGCGGCCGTGCTCGCGCAAGCGTTTGACCACTTCGGCCACGTCCAGCGCATCGTGTGTACAGCCAATCTCGATGGCGGAGGCGCGGACGAGTCGGCTCGGGGCGATGGTCTGTCGCGGCACGGGTGGGCGCGCGGCAACTTCGGCGGGATCGGCGGCTTCTTCTGCGGCGGGCTCGGCCTCAGGCTCGAACTGCGCGGCGTACTTCTCGAATATAGCGTCGTCGATCGGCGGCGCCTCTGGCGGCAGATCGAGCGCATCCTCTTCGCTGGGTTTGGGCGGGGCGGGCGCCGGTTCAGCGGGCTTCTTCGCTGCTGTTTTCGCCTTTGCGGCCGGCTTCTTGGCGGCCGGTTTCGTTTCGGCCGGCTTCTTGGCGGCCGGTTTCGTTTCGGCCGCTTTCGTTTGGGTTTGCTGTGCGGGTTGCTTTGCCGTCGCGGCGGCCTCAGGTGCGTTCGCGGCTGCCTCCTGTGCTGCCAACTCGGCGGCTGCCTCTGCGGCTTCTTCCTCTTCTTCCTCTTCTTCCTCGAGGAACTCGTCCACATCGATCATGCGCAGCCGCGGCACGATAGCTTTGCCTTCGTCGGTCAGACCCCAGCGGATCCCGATGAGCTTGATGCGCCCCGAGCACACCATCCACTTGATCCACGCCTGGAAGTCGGGCAGCCGGATCTGCTGGCCCGGGTAAACGTAGCTCGTCAGCATCCGGTGCAGCTCGTAGGTCGAGTGCAGGCGCCCGCCGCCTTCCATGTCCAGCGCTTCCATCACGTACTTGACGAGCAACGTGTTCTGGTCGAGCAGCCGTTCGAAGAGCGCCGTTTTCTGGTCCTCGAGCTCGTCGATCCCAAAAAACTTGGTGCCCCACGCGCCAAGCGCCGCTTTCTCGCCCTTCTTGTGGTGGATATCGAACAGGCTGAGCGCCACGCCGAGTGTGTCTTTGTTCCAGATCCCCTGCTCGCGCAGCCAGTCGCGAAAACCCCGATAGGTCAGGTCACTGCGGTGAACGTGACCGAGGATCTTGTTGCCCGTCGTCAACAGCGCCTGTTCGGGCGTGTCGGGAAAAACCGCATATTCGATACGCTGGACCATGCCACGCCCTCCATGAACGACTGCGCCGGCAGTCTATCGGGCATTTCTCACAAGTCCACACGCCCCCGTCGTCGGGGTGATCGGTCACAACTGTTTGAAACCATTGGATTGCGCCCAATTCGCATCAAGTTGACCACCGCCCTGCGCGCATCTAGCATGGCCCCGCATGGCTTCATGCATTCGTTCGCCCGTCCAAGCTGTCGGGCCCGTCGATGTCGGCGACTGACAATGTTGGCGACTGATGATGTTGGCGACTGATGATGTTGGCGACTGATGATGTTGGCGACTGATGATGTTGGCGACT
>Ga0114933_10000777_pt1 | contig 37460 bp, 24 predicted proteins | sample 4SBtaG_FD_89691 | JGI IMG/M metagenome (GOLD analysis project Ga0114933, IMG submission 89691) | Deep subsurface microbial communities from Kolumbo volcano to uncover new lineages of life (NeLLi) - 4SBTROV12_W25 metaG | ecosystem: Environmental > Aquatic > Marine > Volcanic | place: Kolumbo... | reverse complement strand
TGCGGCCGCTGCTTCGGCAACCTGTTCATCTGAGCTTTCTAGTAACGATACGTCTTGCCAAATCGAGTCAAGCTCTTCGGTATCCTGTTGGTTTTGTCGAACCTGGCGTGATGGATTCCATTTGCGAACACGACGAATGGTCACGGTGTTTAGCACGATGGACGCGATAAACGCAAATACGGTGAATTGCACTGCAGGATCTGAAACAGTCCATGGCTGTGCATCGAGAATGTTTGGATAGATTGCTGACGAGATTCCACGCACTGGGCTGGCCCATGTCGCAAACCCTTGTAGTGCTCCCATGAAACCATCCGTCGCACCACTGGCATAAATGGCTTCCCAACCGCCAATCCAGATTACGATTCCCAAGGTCATGATTGACAATGTTTGAAACGTCTTTTCTCTCCAAAATGCGGTCATACAACCAAGGCTTGCAGTTGCTAGTGCTGCGCTGGTTGTGATCAGCAGTACACGCACAACCTGATCGAGTGAAATGCCACCGAATAACCGGATCGTGAGAAATACGGGAATCGAGGCCATGACCATGACCAGCGGAGAGAGTAAAGCAGCGATGAGCTTACCAAGTACCAGTTCGTGATTCGAAAGCCGAGTAAGCAACAGTAGCAGAATGGTTCGCCGATCTTTTTCCTGAGAAATTGAACTCGCCGTACCGAATGCTGCCAGAAACATGATCAGAGCTAACTGCAGTGGAGCCACAATTTGAAACAGCGTGACGCCAAAGCGTGCCAGATCACCAATGTCGTCAATAACCTGCGTACCTGCCAATAACATCCATGCCGTGCAGGTGAGAATCAAAAGCGCCGTGACATAAATGGCACGCAGCGCATAATGTCGCGGTCTACGAGGTAGCGTGATCGCTTCGCGGTTAAATACGGGGCCAAGCATGGTGAATGAGCATGGTGAAAATGGGTTATGAATTACTTGTCAAATGCGGGTTCTCGTTGCCGGCTCAATAGTAGCACCAGAGCCTTTGTGCGAGCACAAAGCACGCGGTCGTACATGGAGTCAAAGTATGGCTACAAAAAGCAGCAACGTCTAACACTTGGAGAATGCGTATTTAGTTATTCAATGCTGCTTATTCTTATGTATCGAGTGATGGATTCGAAAAACTACACCCGATAACCTCTTATACATATACTTTGATCGATATGTTCGCGGATATTTGACCTGTTTTTTGCGTGTAAGAAATCGTTTTGCGACCGTAATCACATCAAATTTGCTGACATCATACATAGACGATAAGGTGCGATTGACGCTAAACTACTTAAAATAAAGCGTCTTCTGCGTGGAGGCTCTTTAATGGGGGGTGGTTTTGGTTAGTTTGCGCACGATCATCCCAAGGCTGTATTGAGGAGTTTAGGAGCGCGTCATGCAAAAGAGTTTGACCATCAGGATTTTGACATTAACCGCTGCAATTGTTGCTGGTTTGACTGTCAACTTGAATCAACTGTTTGCAAAGGACAGTGCGTTTGCGCCGATTCCTAAGCGATTTGCTTCGGTTGATGGAGATGAGATTCCCAGCTTTCAAAAGCACGTGACGCCGTTAATGGGGCGACTGGGATGTAATGGTCGGGCATGCCATGGTTCGTTTCAGGGTCGTGGAGGATTCCAACTTTCCCTGTTTGGTTACGATTTCAAAATGGACCATGATGCGTTGCTGGACGAAGAGAGCCCTCGCATCGACAAAGAAAAGCCACTTGAGAGTCTCATTTTGGTGAAGCCTACAGATGAAGACATGCATGAAGGTGGAGAACGCTATAAGAAAGATGGTTGGGAATACAACCTATTCCGTCGGTGGCTTGAAGCAGGTGCGCCATTTGATCAGGAAAAGATCGTCAAATTAGAACGCCTCGAGATCATTCCAAATGAAATCCTTGCACGCAGTGCTGGAGAAGAAACGCATCTTCAGGTTATCGTGCATTGGGGAGATGGTACGAGCGAAGACGTCACGCATCTGTGTCGCTATAAGAGTAGCGATGATCTGGTGGTTCAAGTTGACGAAGACGGTTTGGTGACGTCTGGGCAGCGTGGTGATACACATATCATTGTTTCATATGACAAAGCTGTTGTACCTGTTCCCGTTATTCGCCCAGTCACCAATAAGATCGACAAGCGATATCCAAAGGTTGCCATCCCAACGAAAGTGGACGAGTTGATCGTCGACAAGCTTCGTAAGGTCGGTATTGTTCCATCGGAGATTTGCAATGATTCTGAGTTTATTCGCCGGGTTTCATTGGACCTGACTGGGTCATTGCCAACGGCTGCTGAAGTTGTCGCATTTTTGGAAGATCGTGACACCAAAAAACGCGCTAAGAAAATCAATGAGTTGCTTGAGCGTCCCACCTATTCAGCATGGTGGACAACGAAAATATGTGACTTCACAGGAAACAATGATCAGCAACTGAACAACACATCTCCTGTCAGAAATCAGCCCGGTCAACATTGGTATGACTGGATCTACAAGCGAGTGGCGGACAATGCGGGTTACGATGATTTAGTTTCCGGGATTGTGCTAGCAACCAGCATGAACGATGGAGAATCGTACGAAGACTATTGCAAGCGAATGAGTGATATTTCTCGTGGCGACATTTCTTTCGCCGATCAGGAACACATGCCGTATTACTGGGCTCGCCGGGATTTTCGAGCCGCACCTGAACGAGCTATCAGCTTTGCTTATGCATTCATGGGAGTGCGAATTCAGTGTGCACAGTGTCACAAACACCCGTTTGATGTTTGGTCAAAACAGGATTTCGAAGAGTTCTCCGGATTCTTTACGGGAACGATTGCCGGTAATAATTTCCCGGGAGCCGAGGCCAGAGAAGAATACAACAAGATCATCAAAACATTGGGTATTGATAAGAGTCTTCGCGGTAACCAGTTACGGCGTGAACTGCCAGCGAAGCTAAACGAAGGAATGACGATACCATTCCCGGTAGTTTATAACCGTCCTCCAAGGTCAGGGCAGGGGGCTAATGCTCAGGTAATCCGCGAGGCAACCATCCTCGGAGAAAAATCCGTACAATTTGAGCGAGGTCAGGATGTTCGTGAACCGCTTATGAAATGGCTTCGATCACCAAACAACCGATACTTCTCCAGTGCATTTGTGAATCGGGTTTGGGCTAACTACTTTAATGTTGGCATTGTTGATCCGCCGGATGATATGAGCCTTGGAAATCCAGCAAGTAACAAAGCCCTGCTTGATTACTTGTCAGAACAATTCGTTGCACACGACTTTGACATGAAGTGGCTGCACAGGGAGATTCTCAACAGCGATGCATATCAACGAAGTTGGCATACAAATGAAACGAATGCAGGTGATTTACGTAACTTCAGCCATAGCATTCCGCGTCGACTGCCGGCAGAAGTAGCCTATGATGCAATCAAGATTGCTACCGCGTCAGATTCTCATGCAGAGACGATGCATTCTAAGATGAGAGGTCGTGCAATTTCGATCCCGACATCAAGTGAACGAGCGCTGCAATCTAACAATGGTGACAACTTTGCTCTGATGGTGTTTGGACGTTCGACGCGTGAAAGTAATTGCGATTGCGACCGAAGTGAAGATCCAACGCTATTGCAGACGATCTTCCTGCAAAATGACACCAGCGTTGATCAGTTGATTAATCGGCGTGGAGAGGGTTGGCTATCACAGGTTTCGCAAACTCATAAATTACCAATGCCAACAGTCGCGGTGGCTTCACCACGGAATCTACCGAAGCTCACTAAGGAGCAGTTGACACAGCGTATCGCGTCAATCAAACGTCAGATAAGCATATTCAAAGAACAGGGAAAAACCACGCAACTGAATCAGGCTCGACAACGACTTAATTTTGCATTGAAGAATTATGGTCACCTGTTAGAGGATGAATCCAGCAACGATGCTGATGTTCGCACCAACAGCGATGTGGACTTTAGCGAGTTGGTTAAACAAGCATACTTGAGAACACTTAGTCGATTCCCAACCGATGAGGAACTGGAACGATCGTTGGCATTTGTCGAAGACGCCGAATCTGAAATGGAAGGTCTTCGAGATGTTCTTTGGGCCCTGCTCAACACCAAAGAATTTATTGTGAATCACTAATGCAAGACTAAAAACCAAATAGCATACTTGCGGATTAGAGAAACTGGAAAGCGAGACTGACATGGCAACTCATAAAACATGTGATGGCGCAAAGCGACGCGACTTTTTACGAGCAGGAGCTGCAGGATTTGCAGGACTGAACCTTGCTGATTTTTCTGCACTGCAGGCACAAGGTGCAGTGCATCATGAAGGCACGGCCAAGGCTGCGATTTTCATTAACCTGCCAGGCGGTCCATCACACATGGACACGTTTGATCTAAAGCCAGATGCACCAAGTGAATATCGTGGTTCATTCAATCCGATTGAAACCAATGTGTCAGGCATGATGATTTCAGAGCATTTGCCTAAGTTGGCTCAGTGTGCTGATAAATACTCAATCTTGCGTGGCGTGCATCATACTCTGGGTGCTCACCGGCTTGGAAGCGAGTATGTCAACACGGGCAATCGTCCGCTAGCATCACTTGAGTATCCGGGCTATTCCGCTGTTTACACTCGGGAAACATATAAACCTTCCGATATTCCAGCAAGCGTTTCCATTCCACGTAGTAACCAACGTGCTGGATTCCTTGGGGTTCGTTACGCACCGCTAAATACAGGTAGTGTGCCACGATCCGGGCAACCGTTTACGGTGCGTGGAGTTTCTCTTGGGCGTGGATTAACCGTTGCAAAAGCTAACAAGCGAAATCAGCTGTTAAATGACCTTGATACAACGTTTGCGGGAATCGACAGTAATAGTCAATTACTCGAGGGGCTCGATGAATTCAGCAAACAAGCTCATGCAATGATTACATCCCCACGATCACGTGATGCATTTGATGTAAGCAAAGAATCGGAAGAGTTTGCATCGCAGTTTGGTTCTACGAATTTTGGAATGAGCTGTCTACTTGCTACTCGTCTCGTTGAATCAGGCGTAAAGTTCTGCACCATTAGCTTTGGCGGTTGGGATACCCACCGTGATAACTTTACCGCGCTTAAAACACGCCAATTGCCACAATTGGACGAAGGACTCAGTGCCTTGTTTAATGGCCTTGAGCAAAAAGGTCTTCTTGAATCCACGGTTGTGTACGTTACCGGGGAATTTGGGCGTACTCCGAAGATCAACACACGAACTGCCGAAGGCGGCCGCGACCATTATCCACGATGCATGTTCATGGTTATGGGCGGCGGTGGAGTTAAAGGCGGTCAGGTCATCGGCGAAAGTGATGACAAGGCAACTGGCCCGCTACACGCAGGATATTCCCCTGACGACGTGGCTGCTTCGTTCTATCATGCATTGGGAATAGATCACGAAAAGGAATACCATACGGCAACTGGTAGACCTATCACTATCGTTCGCGATGGAACGGTCATCTCGGATCTCTTTGCTTAAACTGATCTGCCGGGATTAGTTGTTGGTTAAGCTTACTGGCTTCCTGTCTAAGTTGGGCGACGCGTGCGCGCTGTGCGTCGGTCAAGACTTTTGCAACCTCTGATTCGCGATGCTGCTTTAACCAATCGAGCTGATTCTCTAGTTTGGAGATCGCTTGTTGGTAACGATACTGGATGTAATAGATCCGATATCGCTGTTGGGGTGTGACCACCTTGGAGAAGTGCGCTGGTAGCCTGCCTTTCGGGATTTGAGGCTGGATTACTTGTGGTACAGCTTTGCCTGGTTGTTGTGCTGTTAGAACAAGTGCGAGATTCATCACCACAACGGCCAGACAGGCAATGGCAATGTTCCTGGCATGGGAAGTGATGTGGATAAGAAACGATCGAGGTATTAAAAAACGCATACTTCATACTCCTATTAGTTGCATGAACCGACCGATCAAAGATTGCACCGATGGTTTACACGGTGAATGTCGGTTGGTAATTAGGAGTGAGTCGCTGCTGTTCGTATCGAAGGTTTGACGCGAATATGGAATTGGTGTCGCATCACTATTGTGACGGACGGTGGAAGTCTGACAATGATAAAAACACACAAGTGACAAAGCCCGGTGACAGCCATTTGTCACCTCCCCGTAAAAAACGAGTCATGGTGAATCTACTTATAGCGTTATCCGTAACAATCTTGCTCGTTACCCTGCGTGCGCGAGTGAAAGGTACAACGTTGCTTGCAAGTTGGATTTGGGCCATTGTGAGTATTTGGAGTATTGCGATTGCACGATTCTTCGAGAGCAGTCCGGAGGTTAGTTACTGCGCCAGCGTATTGATCTTTTGTCCTGTCATGTCGGCTTTAGGTGCCCGACGACCTCAAAACCGGGCATGGGAATTTATTACAGCATCGCTGTGGATCATATTGGCGTTACCCGCACTCGAAGTGCTATTTGCCAGACAGGGTGAATCGTTTGATGTGCGAGGATTACGATCCTGGTTTTTTGTCGTATTGATTTTTGTTTCTGTGTCCAATATCGCCTTATCACGTTTTTGGATTTGTGGGATTCTCGTCGGTATTGCTCAGGTACTTCTTGTCAGCGAGTTTCTTCCCACATGGTTTCAGTTCTCAACGGAATTTAGTGAGACGATAGCATTAGTAGTTGCAGCGATCGCCATAATATTGGCATGTTTGTTACGAGCACCGGATCGCTCCAGTCGGTCGGGAATCGATCGGATTTGGCTTAGATATCGCGATACATTTGGTGGGCTATGGGCTGTGAGAACCTGCGAGAGCATTAATGCTTACGCACGTATGCAGGATTGGGAAATCAGGCTCACGTGGGACGCCTTTGTAGCACTTGATGGTCAACCATGGTCAGATCACGCGGGGTCGTCTGACGAAGAATTGATGAAAAGAATCAATCTATTGCTCAAAAATCAGCTACACCGATTCGTCGACGATACATGGATAGAGGCCTGTTTAGAAAGCTTGTCAGATCACTAGTCGTTACAACCAGAACGGCTGGTAAACTAAATCCGGCGGTGGTTTTCTTGTCATCATTGCCCAAGGTGTATTTTTTATGTATGGTGAACTTACACGGCTTATTTCGCGAATTATTCAGATTCAAAGATTTTGTGATTTCAACCACTTCTCTGGAAAACCAGCCAGACGTGCGTTTCAAAACAGGTTTCACTCGGTGAGCCATTAGCTCATTGATAAGAGAAATCTCAGATTTGGTTTTCATAGCAGGGTCGGTTATGAGTAGGGACTTTTCCTCCAATGGTGCATCGTTCGGTTCAACTGTTTTTGCTTAGTGCAACAACGCTTTTATTCACATTTTGTGGGTGTAACAGCGAGAAATCCGGCGATCAAACGGACCTTCACATAGACCAGTCCGCACAGCAATCTGAAGATAGCTCGGCAAATGCACCACCCGTTGTCCAGCCGGTAGCAAAAGACGACCCCGCGTCTGTGGCGAAAATTGAAGAGATGTACGGCGAGTACAAAACAAATGATGAAGGAAACGTCACATTTGTCGACTTCACGGGTGCTTTCGGCGAGCCTGTGGATCTGAGCATCATGGCGGGTTTACCATCAGTTGAGCAGCTAATCGTCATTGGCAAGTCAGTCACGGGTGATGATGCACTTAAAAACCTGTCAGGGCTTACGCGTCTGAAAATCCTGAATGTTTCAGAGTCTGGCGTCACGAATGAAGGTATGCAACACCTTGCTAAAATTCAGTCGCTTGAGGATATCAATCTTCAGCGCACCAACATAACTGACGGTGGCTTGAAGACGTTGTTAGAGATTCCGTCTTTAAAGAGACTGCGATTGGTTCGTTGCAAGATAACCGACGAAGGCTTGTCATTTCTAAAAGACAGAACGAATCTTGAGATGCTGGATGTCAAAGAGTGTATTGGAGTCTCCGATGAAGGAATGGCGCATCTTGTCAATTTAAAGCGGCTTCGGTTTCTTCGAGTGTGGGGATCTAAAATCAGTGATGCAGGTTTGAAGCACGTTGAAAACCTAAGCGAACTCAGGTCACTTGGCTTAGATAATACGACCGTGACAGATGAAGGTATGAAGTCTGTCGGAAAGTTAACCAAACTCAGTGACTTGAAAATGTATGAAACGTATGTCACAGGTGCCGGGCTCGCACACCTGACAGAATTGAAGTCGCTAAAACAGCTGGTTCTACGGGGCACCAAGGTTACGGATGATGGCCTTGAACATCTGACAAAACTATCCAATCTGCAGTTGCTTGACTTGAGTGAAACGCAGGTGGGTGATGAAGGAATGGCTGCGGTTGGCTTGATCGCATCATTGAAGAATCTCAACTTGTGGTCAACGACGGTAACAGATGGCGGATTACAAAGCCTGGTATCTGTAACATCGCTTGAACGACTTAACTTGAATCAACTTGGTAATCTCACGGATACCGGCCTGGAGCATGTCAGTAAACTCAATAACCTGAAATGGCTTCATCTCGGCTCAAGCCCACAGATTACGGATGACGGAATTGAATTGTTGGCAGCATTGGAGTCGCTTGAGACGCTTAACGTGGAATTCTGCTCGGGCGTATCAGATTTCGGAACGAGCCAGCTGACTGAAAAGAACCCAAATCTAATTGTCGAGTTTTAACTGCATCGCTTGATTTAACACAACCAGACGCAACATACATGTTATTAATCTCTCTTGAAAAACTGAATGCAGTATCACGTTGGTACCGGTGTGCGGCGACTCTCTTATTCCTTATAGCAATCCAGCTTGCCACTGACACGGCAATCTATGCACAAGAGTCGGAGCAGGAAGATATTACCATTATCCGTATCGCTAATGACGGAGGCTTCAAGGCAATGAAGCCCAAGCGATGGACACTTCTTGAAGCTGAAGTCTGGAACAGAAGTGACCGCGATGTACTGATTGACATTTATGGCATGTTTGACAGTCGCGCAAGCAGGGAAACGACGGTTCAAATTGGGAGAAGCGTGTTACTTCCGGCTAAAAGCAAGCAGATCATTCCCTATCCGATTCGTATTCCAGATCATAAAATGACTTTGAAGTCTCTGGAAATGTCGGGTGTTGATGTTCAGTCATTAGTATTCGATAAGACAGATGGATCATCTCGGCGTGTAGGTGGCCCGTCCGGTGGAATACTCGAGCCGCGGGTTGTTAATACAGATTTCTCGTCACCGATTCTCGGGGTGCTTCCCTTTGTGAATCATGAAGCAAACGAGAACCGTCTGCATCTTGCATCGCGTGGCGTTGGCGTGGATGAGGTGCCGACACACGTCTTCCGCACCCTTCAGGCGATGAGAAAGCACTTCAAGTTTCGCGAGCGGATTTATCGCCCTGCAAATGCTGGCATTCCCCCTTCACCCGCTGCGCTTGATCCGCTGGATCAACTAGTGGTCGCAGATCCGGAATACTCAGATCAATTTGCAGTTCTAGATGAAATACGCGATTGGGTTTACCGCGGTGGCCGCCTTTGGATCATGGCGGATAGAACTGGTCTGGATCTGGCTCAAACCATATTGGGTGACACGGTGGATCTGGCGGAATTAGAGCCGGCCCGACTATCAGAAGTGACGATAGAAGAAGCGAACCCATCGCTTGGTTTTGTACCAACGACTTTTACTTATGAGAATCCGCTCACGATGCTGCGTGTCGTTGCCGATGGAGCTGAAGTTATTCATGAAGTAAACGGCTGGCCGGCGAGTCTTTGGAAAGACCTCGGTAACGGTAGTGTTTTAATTACAACACTCGCGTCAGAGGCGTGGTCGACCATTCCTCAAAATGATTTCATGCAATTGCAGGTGATACCTCAACAGGCATTACGCCGTCTCGGTGATCGCATGAATCTGAATTCCGCTCGTTTGTTTACAGCAACCGATGTTGTACAGTCGGATGACGATGATCCGACAGAAGATGAGTTAGAGATCGATCGGAGCCTTATGATTTCACAATCGTACGATAAGGAATCACGGCCGTTTGACGAGTATATCAGTCAGCGAATTGGTTATGAGATTGTTTCGCGTGGCCATGTTATGACAGTGCTCGGCGGATTTTGTTTGTTGGTGCTTGTGGGCTGTATTGTCTTGCTAAAGCGCGGTCGAGGTGAGCTCATTTTGATTGCTGGGCCAGTGGCGGCAGTGCTATTTGCAGGCTATCTGACGATGATTGGAAACAGTTCTCGCAACACATCTGGCAACATGCAGGCATCTATCCAATGGGTCACACTTGAAAATGACTCTAATACGGCTGCTGTCCGCGGACTTGCTGCGGTATTTAATACCGCTAAAACTAACGGCCAGATTCGATCCGTGGATGGTGGATTATATTGGCCGCAGTTACAGGGATTAGAAGGACAGGATTTGCGTATTCTGTTTTCAGATCTTCAGAAATGGCATTGGCAGAATCTCGAATTGCCTGCGGGACTGCGTAAGCTACCGTTCACTACGAATGTGACATTTGATCATGAGGTGTTTGCAAGAGCGCAGTTTAGCGAGCAGGGGCTGACTGGGGCTTATGATCTTGCGGCATTCGACAAAACAGAAGACAGTCTTTTGGTCATGCCAAGTGGCCGACGTATTTCGGCAGAATTGTCAGACGGATCTATCGTGGTTTCCGGCGATGATATAGGTGATGCTGTTACAGGAAAGTCACAGGTAGATGGAAATCTGGAGCGGCGGTTGCCGATTCTTGAACAACTGCTATCCAAGCAGGATTACAAGTTGCATATCCCGCTGGTAGAGCAACCATCAATCCTGACGTGGTCTAATCCAATTGACGAAGGATTTGAATTCCCTGAGCAACAAGAGCACGTTGGTGATGCCTTGGTGATGATACCAGTGGTAATCGACGAAACACCAGTTGGTTCAGCGTTTACCATTCCAAGTGTTTTTCTTTCATTCAAGAATAGTTCCGGTCCCTTACAGCCAACGCCGTCCAGTGCTTACAACAGTGTTGCCGGAGAATGGCAACGCATGACCAGCGCTCAAAAGATTTGGCTGAAATATCGTCTGCCTTCACAGGTGTCCCCGGCCAAGTTAAGTAAGGCGGTGATTCGATTGTCCGCCAAGGCCCCCGACCGAGAGATACAGCTTGTTGGTCAGGATCAGGGCGCTGTGGAGATTCTGGAAACAAAACGCGATGTTTCGACAACCGTAATTTTTGAAATTACAGATGAAAAGTACCTGCAGCGTGAAGAAGACGGAAGCTATCTGGTTGGATTCAACATCACTAATTCAGCGAGTGGCGATGATGTGTCGTCACCGTGGCAGATCAGTGATGTGCAGGTGGAACTGAGCGGAACAAAAACACAGTGAAGGCTGTCGATTGCAGCTGAACACGACAATTTAATTATTCTGAAAACAAACCGAAGGCACCGCAATGAGTACTAACGAGCCAGTCGTTGTCATTGAAAACCTAACGAAGAAATTCGGCGAGTTCACCGCTGTTGATGATATTACGATGAGCGTGGATCGAGGACGTATCCTTGGTTTCATTGGCCCAAATGGTGCCGGTAAGACAACGACAATCAAGATCCTGGTGGGCTTGGCACGACCAACGCTTGGCAAGTGTACGATTGCCGGCGCAGATTGCGTAACGGATGCAAAGAAGATCAAGCATCTTGTTGGATACATGCCGGATAAGTTTGGTGCATATCCAAACATGCGTGTCCGTGAGTATCTGGATTTCTTTGGCGCTGCATTTAAGATCCCGCCTCAACGTCGTCGGAATCATATCAACGATGTTCTGGAAATCACCAGGTCAACCTATATGCAGGATCGCTACGTCGAAACGCTCAGCCATGGTATGCAGCAGCGTGTGGGGATCGCGCGAACACTGCTTCATGACCCGGAAGTGCTTATTTTCGACGAACCGGCGAATGGTCTGGATCCTGAAGCACGTATTGAAATGCGTGAATTGCTGTTGCGGCTGGCAGATATGGGTAAGACGTTGATCGTCACAAGTCATATTCTGCCAGAGCTATCGAGGATTTGTGATGAAGTGGCAATTATCAGCGCTGGAAAAATCAGAGCGTCAGGTACGCTCGATGAAATCACCGAACAGCTTGGCCAAATGAGAATGGTCGAGATCGAATTGCGAGATGCTTCAGACGTTTCAAACGCAGTCAGTGTGCTTGAAGAAAACGTACCGGGAGTGGAATCCACCAGTTCTGAAAGTGAGAAGTTGATTCGTTTCAGAGCGAATCTGACCGAAGAAGCAATGCAGCAACTTCTCGCGAGCCTGGTCAACGGAAATGTGAGTGTTTCTCAATTCCATGAAGTGCAGACGGATCTGGAAGATGCATTCCTGACAGTTACCAAGGAAGATCGGGAGAAGATGGTCTAAGGCCAATTCACAGGACCAAAACAGAGCACAAACACAAACCATAAGATCAGACAATGTTTCAAAACCCCATCATTCACCGAGAACTCGTTGGATTGCTAAGAACGAAGAAAGCAATCGCAATTCAGGTTGCGCTTGTTTTCATGTTTGCAGTTCTCGTGATTTTGCGGTGGCCATTAGATCCAACTTCCGACCTTGACGGTGTGAAAGCCATGCAGGTCTTCCGCTTGTTTGGATATGGAATCCTAAGTGCCTTGGTTCTGTTCATCCCAGTTTTCCCTGCGACATCTGTTGTACGTGAACGCCACGCCGGGACACTGGCTTTAGTTTTGAACTCTCCGTTAACGAGTTTGAACGTATACATCGGTAAACTAACCGGCGTCATGGCGTTTGTCATTCTGCTGTTGTTCCTGAGCCTACCGTCACTCATTGCATGCCTTGGGATGGGCGGATTGGATCTTACAGCAGATGTGCTGCCGTTATACGGGTTACTCCTGCTTACCGCATTTCAATATACAGCGATGGGATTAATGGTCAGTTGTCTGGCCAATACAGTCGATTCTGCGTTGCGAATTACCTATGGTCTGGTTTTGCTAATGAGCATTCTTGTCATGGGACCTCACTTGTTTACACAGGGTACTGACACATGGGTCGCAGATTTTAACAGTTGGCTTAGGTGCGTCTCTCCAGTTCCCGCAATAATGGACGTGCTCGGACACGGCGACGTTGGATCTTACGGTCTGGGATCCAATGAAGACTCGGTTGGTCGCTATTGCCTGATCGCAAGTATTTCCTGCATCTTCTTCATTGCCCGCGCCATTTCACTGCTGAACTTTAAGTTGTTTGACAGAGCGCGATCACAAGGCACCATGACCCACAGTTTGTCTGAGCGTGCACAGCGGTTTCGTGATGTTTTCTTCATGGGACTTGATCCGCAAAGACGAAAGTCCCCCATTCCTCGATTCGTGAATCCAATTATCTATAAGGAATTCCGATCTCGCAGGTTCGGACGTGCACACTGGATCGTTCGAATGATGGCAGCGTGCGTAATTATTTCAGTCGCCCTGGCTATTGCTTCTACACAGGGCAGTGAAAAATGGGGACCAGAGATTATTAATGGCATCATGGCCAATCTGCAATTTGGATTGGTTATCCTCGTGACTCCAAGTTTAGCTGCAGGGCTTATTAGCAGTGAATTGGAGTCCGGCAGTTGGCGATTGCTGAAAATGACTCCGATGTCACCTTTTAAAATCTTCACCGGCAAGCTGATGAGTGTACTGGTAACGGTTGCATTGATTCTTATCGCGACCATTCCGGGCTACATCGTTTTACTGCAAGTTCAACGAGGGCTGATTGGCCAGGTAGGACAAATCGTAGTTTGCCTTATACTCACCGGCGCATTTTGTCTCACACTTAGCATGGCTATCAGTACGATGTGCCGAGTCACAGCAACGGCAACCTCGGTTTCATTCGGGTTACTGTTGTTGGTATTTGCCGGAACATTTCTTGTGTGGCTTGGACGTGGTAGTCCGTTCAGCAATGAGACAGTCACTACCATTCTTACAATCAATCCGTTAGCAACCGCTTTCGGAATTCTGGACGTGCAGGGATTTGCACAATTCCAAAACGTCATTCCAGTTGGAATGCCGTGGGGTGAAGACAATGAGTTCATGATGCCGGTCAATTGGATCCTGATGAGCATCTTAACCGTGGTATTCCTTGTGGTAATCACCGTGAGGCTTGATAAGCTCACGAAACCGGAATAGTAGCCTGTTGAAAGAGACTGAGATTTTATGAAATCTATTTTCCAAAAAACACGTTCCCGCGTAGGGATGGCAGTGATTTGTACTGTCTTGCTCAGCGGCAGCGCGTTTGGCCAGCGGGATTTGATTTACGACGACTGGCCGATGTTTGAGCAACCGGCATTACCCCAGATAAATCAGGTGAAGTTCCAGTCAGAGAAGCTTGTGCCACTTTGGATCGATTCTCTGCAGTCTGATAATCGAGAGCTGGCGCGACTGGCAGCACATTCAGTGGCCGTTGCTGCATCCCGCGGACTGACCGGATTGGAGCTAACTATTCCTCACCTTGTCAATCTGGTCACAAGTCAGGAACAACCGACAACCACTCGAAAAACGGCACTGACGGCACTTGTCAGGCTGGAAGCAAGTGAAAGCGGTCCGCAATTGCTCGAATTGCTACCCAGTTGCTCTATCGGAATGAGACAGATCATCGAACCAACGCTTGCTCAATGGCAGACAGACGGTGCACGTAAATACTGGCTTGAGGTGCTTTCCGATTCGAAGTCATCCGCCGCCAAACGACTAGCGATACGATGCCTAAGTAAAGTAGCAACGGCTGATGACGTAGAGTTACTTCGAGGCTACGTGTTGGATAAACGTGTCGGTGCTTCCAACAGAATTGCTGCAGCCAAAGGACTCGCTAATGCGGCGGATACCTCCTTTACGGATCTTGCTGCTTCACTTGTTGGTGATGGGAACCCAGACCCGCTAACGGGTCTTGTGGCTAGCTGGTTAATTCAAAATCCACCGGCAGAAGGAAAACTCGCACAGCAAGCTGCCATTGCACAGGCTCTTATTGCACAGGACGGGCCGGCGTCGATTCTCGCAGCTCAAGCATGGCTTAGTTGGGATACCGAAAATGCATTAGCAGCCGGTGAGGCATTAAGACGGCACGCTGAGTCTGATGTGAGACTGGCTTATGCCGAAAAGCTCGCAGGGGTTCCCGATGATGCGAGTGTTAATGAGCTGGTTGATATGCTTGATGATGTTGATCCAAGGAATCGCAAGCAAGTTAGGATTTGGCTGGAGGCTGCATGCGATAACGAAGCACTGGCACCTATTATTCGTGAAAGGGTCGTCTCAGTCCTTGCATCCGTAACCAAGGAGAATTGGTGGATTGGAGAGCAGGCAATTTATTTGGCGGTCAAGCTGGATGAAAAGAGCGTCACTCCCAATCTTGTGAAGTTATTACCAGGTTCTCGTCCGGAGTTATTTGTCACGGCTGCGTGGGCTCTGCGTGTACTCGATGATCGTGAACAATTGCCCCAAGTACTGGCCTATTGCACCATGTGGGCTCCTCACTTTCCGAAGGAAGAACTACCTCGTGACATAGAACATGAGATCAACGAACAAATGGCTCATTTGTTTCAGTGGTTTGGTCTTGTGAAGTATGCTGAAGCTACGCAGGTGCTTGAGTTATTTGTAAAGAAAAACGGAAACGTACGATTCCGAATTCGCGCTGCAGCTACATGGGCTATGGCTCAGATTCTTGAAGGCGATAGTGAGAATGAGCGATGGATTAAGTTGCTTCTTGAACGATTAAATGATGATGCGCCCATGCCTCCGGAATCTCCACTGGTGAAGCGAATGGCCGTCGTAGCACTGGCAAAAATGGGCGTCGACGATGACAAAATCGAACGAAATATTCGCGACTTGCAGGTATCCACACCTGAATATAGTGTGCTTAAGGATGGATGTAATTGGGCATTGAATAAACTCTACGGGGATCCAATTCCACCAATGCCGGATCAGCTTGTTGATAGCGGTCCATGGTTACTCGAACCACTGGAAGACCGCACACGCGGGCGATGAGCAAGTAAATCCTCCCGAACCGCAACTCCCGTCTGACGAGGCGGTAGCCGAGGATGACGGAGGATGCGGGCTCTGAGCACGCCGATAACCCATTTCTCTGTACAAAAGGCTATCATAGTAATATTGGACGGATTTAGATTTTGTAGCACGCGGTAATATTTAAGGTGCATATATGGCTCGCCTGTATGTTCTAGCAGCGATATTCGTAATTGGGGCAACCTCGCAACTAGCAGCGCAAGATGCAGGAGAGATCGAATTCTCACGAGATATTCGCCCCATTCTTTCGGACACATGTTACCGGTGTCATGGGCCGGATGAAGAACAATTACAGGCGGATCTGCGGTTGGATTTGCGCGACAACGTATTTGCTGATCGGGACGGTTATTCCATCCTTACTGCGGGCGACTTAAAGAAGAGCGCACTGTGGAATCGGGTTTCTTCGAATGACCCTGATGTGAAAATGCCACCAGAGGATGCTCCACGGCAACTAACCGATAAGCAACGTGATCTGATAAAACGTTGGATTGAGCAAGGTGCAGATTGGCAGGATCACTGGGCATTTGAGCCTATTGCGGATATTGAACTGCCGAAGACTACACGTTCTACTTGGACGCGATCAGCGATTGATAGTTTTATCCTGAAGCAACTCAATCAAGCTGGTCTGACTCCTGCAAGCATCGCGAGTAAAGAGACTCTAATTCGTCGTGTGACGCTGGATCTTACTGGATTACCTCCAACTCAGGCAGAGGTGGATGCTTTTCTTGCTGATCAGTCACCCGATTCATATGAACGCCTGGTTGATCGACTACTGGAGTCACCTCGATATGGTGAGCGTCAGGCGCTAGCCTGGTTGGATGCGGCTAGATTTGCGGACACCAGTGGCTATCAAACCGATGGTATTCGCCATCAATGGCGATGGCGTGAATGGGTAATCGACTCTTTCAACAAGAATAAGCCATTTGATGAGTTTACGATTGAGCAACTGGCCGGAGACTTAATTACCGACGCAACCCCCGACCAGTTGTTGGCAACTGGATTTAATCGGAATCACAGGGCGAATAGTGAAGGGGGCATCGTATTTGAAGAATACCTCGTTGAATATGCTGTGGATCGCGTTGATACAACCGCAACGGTTTGGCTCGGCCTGACGATGCAATGTGCCCGTTGTCACGATCACAAGTATGACCCGATCAGCCAGCGTGAGTTCTATCAGATGATGGCATTCTTCAATAACATTCCGGAACGTGGTCGCGTTATCAAATACGGCAATTCTTTTCCGATAATGCTCGCACCCACTCCCAAGATGAAAGATGTGCTGGATCAGTTTGATGCAGACATTAAAGCACATGTTGCTGAGGTAACAGAGGGTGTGGAGAATCTTCAGGATGCGTTAGCACTTTGGGACGGGAAAGCAGATAGCGAAAAGCCCACCGTCCATCGTGCATTGGCGATCCAGTTTCCATGGGATGATTCCATTGAAACAACCCGACATGATGCCAACTCGTTTCGACAAAGCGATTACGATGTGGAATTCTCCGGGGAAGCAGATCCGGAATTACTCAAGACGAAACATTCTGCTGAGAAGCCTTCTTTTGAGCCGGGAGTCTTCGGCAGCGCTTTAAAGCTAAACGCTGGCGAATTCATTGAGGGTGGAGCACTTTTGGAGCTCGCCGGTCATCAGCCCATGACGATGTCAACATGGGTGAAAGTAGACCAGCCTCAAACAAGTACAATCCTCAGCATTTCAGATCCGACTGGGACGAAGGCGGGCGGCTTCAGTATGAAGCTTGTGGATAATCATGTGCAAATCAATTGGGGTCCACGTTGGCTCGATGACTGTGTGATCCTGAAGTGTAAGACGCCAATCGATGCTGGAAAATGGAATCACATTACCTTTGCCGGTGATGGAACACAAAGAGCCGATGGATTCCAGATTTATATCAACGGACAACTGCAACAAGTTGAAGTGTTACTTGATATCTTTACCGGTACTTTCAAAACGTCACCGACTCTGAGATTTGGGAGCGAGTTAGGCAAGGCGACGTTTGCAGGTTCGATCGATGAGACACGCTTGTACTATCGCGTCTTGCGACAGGAAGAGGTCGCCATGTTGGCCGTCCCGAAATCGGTGAATCAAATCGATTCGCAAATAAACGATTTTGCGAGGATCGCAGAGAAGCTAAAGCGGATTGTTCACTATCTAGAGTACGTAGATAAAAGTGGGGTTGGAGACGCATTTAAAAACCTGGAGACGCTACAGCTTAAGCGGGATGCATTTGTTAGTACCGTGCCCACGGCCATGGTGATGCAGGAACGCCCTGAAATGAAAAAGACCTTTGTTCTTGATCGTGGTCAATATGACAAGCCAACGGATGAAGTGCAGCGTGGTGTGCCGGAAGCACTAAACACAAAAGGTCGCGAGCAATGGAAGGATCGACTTGATTTGGCTCAGTGGCTCGTTAGTAATGAGAATCCACTTACAGCCCGAGTCATTGTGAATCGGTTCTGGTACCAGTTCTTTGGACGTGGGCTGGTAAGGACTCAGGAGGACTTCGGTAGTCAGGGCGATCCGCCAACGCATCCGGAGTTGCTGGAATGGCTTGCAGGAAACTTTCGTGCAAGCGGATGGAATGTCAAATGGTTACATAAGCTGATCGTCACCAGTGCTGTGTATATGCAGGATTCGGCTGTATCAGATGATGTAATGCGGAAAGATCCCTTAAATCTATTGCTGGCTCGCGCACCGCGTCTGCGACTCCAGGCCGAAATGGTGAGAGATCAGGCATTAGCAGTAAGTGGGCTGTTAGTGGGAAATATCGGTGGACCCAGTGTTAAGCCATATCAGCCGGAAGGCCTGTGGAAGGAAATCGCAAGTCAGGCGTATACACGTGATTCCGGTAGTGCACTGTATCGCCGTAGTCTGTACACGTTTTGGAAGCGAACGGTGCCACCTCCCACAATGACGACCTTTGATGCATCAAGTCGGGAAACGTGTGTGCTAAGCCGTTCTCGAACCAATACACCTCTTCAGGCACTGGCGCTTCTAAACGAAGTTGCATTCGTTGAAGCAGCTCGTAACTTTGGGCAACGAATGTTGACCGAGGGTGGGAATGATCATCAGAGCCGTCTGAAATGGGGATTCCGAGAATTGACATCACGCTGGCCGACAGATGAGGAGTTGGTCATTATTAGTGCCTTGCTTGACCGGAGTTATAAACGGTATGAGGGCGACATGGATGCCGCTGAAGCGTTGATTTCAGTCGGTGATAGTGAGCCGCTTGAGGACATCCATTTTGTGGGGCTAGCCGCCTATACCCAAGTCGCAAGTTTGTTGTTGAACCTGGATGAAGTGATCAACCGGGAGTAATGAAAATGCAAAATAAAATGAACAACGGTGCAGTGAACGAATTTGAGCAAGCAGCATGGGAGTACAACCGCCGGAATTTCTTGCGGGCCGGTTCGGTAAGCGTGGCTGGCGCAGCCCTATCGGCACTCATGTCCGAAACAGCAGTGTCGGACGATAAAGCGGGCAAACGAGTAGGTGGACAGGATGGCATACCCCACTTTGAGCCAAAGGCTAAGCGAGTCATTTACCTGTGCCAAAGTGGTGCACCGTCGCAAATAGATTTATATGACTACAAACCTAATCTGCTGGATCTGTTTGATGAAGATCTACCGGATTCGGTCCGAAATGGTCAGCGGTTGACTGGGATGACTGCTGAGCAGGAGAGATTCCCTATCGCTCCGGCGCGGTTCAAGTTCGCTCAACACGGGGAAACCGGGACGTGGATCAGTGAGTTACTGCCGCACACAGCGAGCATTGTTGATGATATTTGCATTGTCAAAACGATGCATACCGAAGCGATTAATCATGACCCGGCGATTACCCTGATGCAAACCGGGACGCAGTTGGCCGGTCGGCCAAGTTTTGGCGCATGGATGTCTTACGGCCTCGGTACGCTGAACGAGGATTTGCCGACATTTGTTGCGATGACATCAGGTGATGGTGGCCAGCCACTTTATGACCGATTGTGGGGAGCAGGATTTTTGCCGTCGCGGCATCAAGGTGTGAAGTTTCGAAGTACCGGTGATCCGGTGTTGTTTCTTTCAAATCCACCTGGCGTGACGCGAGAAGATCGTCGTGGCCTACTTAATGACTTGTCGAGTTTGAACAAGATTAGGCTCAGGGAAAAAGGTGACCCGGAAATCGCCACGAGAATTGCACAGTATGAAATGGCATTTCGTATGCAGATGTCTGTGCCGGATCTGGTCGACTTTTCAGACGAGCCGGAACATGTACTAGAAAAATACGGCGACGATGTAAACAACCCCGGATCCTTCGCGGCGAATTGTCTGCTCGCACGGCGACTGGCTCAACGCGGTGTGCGATTTATCCAGCTGTATCACCGTGGATGGGATCAACATACCCATTTACCTACAGACATCGTTAAGCAAGCCAAAGCGACGGATCAGGCATCAGTGGCGTTAGTGAATGACTTGAAGCAGCAAGGTATGCTCGAGGATACTCTTGTGGTCTGGGCCGGTGAATTTGGGCGTACCGTTTATTGTCAGGGTACGCTGACCAAGACAGATTACGGACGCGATCATCATCCACGTTGTTTCAGTATTTGGATGACCGGTGCTGGTGTCAAAGGTGGTGTGACCGTCGGTAAAACAGATGACTTTAGTTACAACATCGAAGAAGATCCGATTCATGTTCATGACCTCAATGCGACTCTTTTACATTGCCTCGGAATCGATCATGAACGATTAACTTATAAGTATCAGGGTCGTCATCATCGTCTGACGGATGTGCACGGAAACCTAGTCGACAAGATTCTCGCGTGATTTAAGACTCACTCTCAATTCACCATTCTTTGAATTAATACCGCAGCAAGGATTAGCAACGATGACAGATTTTCAAGATAAACATGTATTAATCACCGGTGGCACCCGTGGGATTGGGTTTGCGTTGGCCAGTCGCCTTGCAACTGAAGGTGCTCGGGTCTCCATGAATTATGTGTCTCGTACCGAAGATGCGGAGAAAGCACTCGAGGAGATTAAGGCGGCGGGAGGCGAATCATGTATTGTGCAAGGCGACAACTCCTTGCCGGATTCAGCCGCTGCTGTGGTAGCACAAGCTCGTGAGTCACTCGGAGCGATTGACATGCTGGTGACAGCCGCTGGTATTAGCATCCCCGGGCCAGCTGATGAAATGACCTGGGAGCGTTGGAAAACCACGATGAATATAAATCTCGATGGTTCGTTCAATATGATTTATGCGGTGAAGGACGAGATGATCGAACGTGGGTTCGGCCGAATTGTCACCTTTAGTTCGATCGCCGGATTGCGAGAACGCGAAAACCAAGTCGCTTATTCAACGTCCAAGGCCGGTATTATTGCAATGACCCGTTGTATGGCACAGGCTTGGGCCCGTCAGAACATCCGAGTGAACTGTGTGTGTCCAGGGCTAACGGAAACAGAAATGGCTCACACTCTTGGGGCGGATGTTCATGCAACGATTATGGAAAATACGCCGCTTGGCCGAATCGGCGAGCCAAAAGAACTTGCAGCGGTAGCCAGATTTCTGCTGAGTGAAGAGTCCAGCTTTATGACTGGACAGACCGTGGTTGCAAGCGGTGGTCGGGTCATGATACCGGGCTAAGCTGTAACGGAAAAAGAAATAGAAACCAGACTGTCTTTGAGCCAGTGAATAGGGCAGTTGCCGGCCGTCACTGATAAGGTTGTGCTATCCTGGCCGTTTTATTATTGGAATGCTCCGAATGACCAACGTGATTGATGCTGATGTCTTATATGCTCCAAGTGATATGGGGCTGCGGCATTTACCTGAAGGACCTATTGGATATGGCAATGGATTTAGTTGGGTTGGGATCCAGCATGGCAATGATTCATTACATGGCAGCCTGAATTTGTTTGATCTGAAGTCTGGAGGTAATCGGTCTATCAGATTACCCGGACGGCCCGGTTTTGCGTTTCCGACTGCCGATCCGGATTGGTTTATCGCCGGAATTGAGAAACATGTTCATTTGTTTCAGGTATCCACTGGCAGGTGTGAGACGGTTAGCGATGAAATTGATCAGGACGTCGAAAATACACTGATCAACGATGGAATTCCGTTTGCAGATGGAATTGTCTTCGGAGCCAAAGATCTGGAGTTTCAAACCGAGAAGGCTGGATTGTATTTATGGCGGCTGGATCAATCATTGGTGCGATTGAGAGATGATCAGATTTGTTCTAATGGCAAAGTGATCATTCCGGATGGCGATCAATGGCAAATGCTGGATATCGACTCACCAACACAACAGGTTGTGCGTTATCGGTTGGACGCTAGCAACGGCACGTTGAGCGATGCTGAAGTTGTTCTGGACTTGACGGGCGAGTCAATTTTTCCAGACGGCATGGTTGCCACCCCTGATGGAAAAAGTGTGATCATCGCCTTTTATAATCCCAACGCAGCTGCATACGGAGTGGCACGGCAATTCGATTTGGAATCCCGGTCGATTGTCTGTGAATGGCGCACAGCCGCAGCACCCAGGGTGACATGCCCGTTACTGTTGGAAGTAGAAGGTGGTGTGAAGCTGGTGTTGACGACCGCTACCGAAGGTATGGAAGGTGAGATGTTCTCACAACATGAGAATTCCGGCTGTCTTTTTATTGGCAATACCGAATTCGAAAATGCCGTGAATGATCACCGATTGGATGTCCAAGCTTTGGTGGGGTGACGAAACAGCATCGTTGTGATAGGCTGAAAAACTCAGGCCATATGCTTGGTAATTCAGTTGCCGGTGGCTTGTTTCGTAATTCAGATAAAGCGAATAACTCTTTCTCAGGAAACGGTCTAATGAATCAACGCCCAGAAGAAGATGATGCTTTTGCAAAAGAGCTATGGGAAGAAGTTGACGACGACGATGACGTTGATGCTGACGATGATTCAGATGAAGCCGAAGATGGTGATGTAGACGACGGTTTTGATGGTGATATCGGAGAGCATGATGGCGACTCCGATGACGCAGACGATTCCGACGATGATGCTGGGGATGCTGGGGATGAAGACAGCGACGCCGAAGAAGATGAAGAAGAATCTGACGACGTAGAGGATAAGGACGACTCGGAAGAAGACTCTGACGACGAAGAAGATGACGAAGATGAGGACACCTCAGACGACTCGGAAAAAGAATCTGACGAAGACGACGCAGCAGCAGAAGAAGAAGAAGAACCACCTACCGAACCTGACCATCCTGATGCAATCAATGCACTAAAGGACATTGGTGTACGGCTTCTCTATAACAAGTTCGACGTGGTATTTCGTATTCTGTTTTATGACAACCACCGCGACGAGCATCTGGAGCAGATCCGTGGTCTTCCGAATCTCAAGGAAGTTTGGTTACTGGGAACGAAAGTAACCAAGAATGCTGCTGCTGAATTGCAGGAACGCCTTGGTGAAGACGTCAAAGTTTACTACGAGTAATCTAAGTACCGCTGTTTGAATCGTAGTAATCTCGATCAGCAGTTCACTAGAAAAACCTAATGATTAAGCGCCCTGATTGTGCGCCAATCGCATCTGTATATGTATGTGGGCGAGGTGTTTATATACCGATCCACAGACAACATTCCGGAGGAGAGGGGTGTTCAGACAGTCGGCACAACTATCTGGCACTCCACTCCTTTTTTATGCGCTGCGGCCGCTCAGAGTTCTACAGATTGTGACTGTTTCGCAATTTCGACTGATAGCTTAATATCAATTACTTACTTCTTGCGCCCATAGCTCAGTTGGATAGAGCAACGGACTTCTAATCCGTAGGTCGGAGGTTCGAATCCTCCTGGGCGTGCTCTTTTACATTCGCGGAACCGGAGCGACACACCAGTTAGCTCTCATCGCGATTTCGACGTACGGGAGATCTCGCCGTGCGGCTTTGCGAATTCATCGACCTGTTGCGAAGCAGTCGCGGTCCGCAGGATGCCGGCGCCCAGATTGATCGTTTTGCCGATGCGGACTGCATGGCGGTTAAGAAATGCATAATCAAGCAATGGCGTGAGGACTAAGTCACGAGCCTGCGACATGGAAATCATTCCTTTACCTGTTTGCGATTACAATAGGTGTCAGGTTGTTTCCTCGAAACATCACAGATTTTAAGGGATATCAAGAGATGAAAAACGTATTGGTTTTGCTGCTTCTGACGGCCTTCATGACAACGGGCCTAAACGCAGCAGATTCGCTGCCCCCGTTGAAGAAATCAATCGAAGACCCAGCCACCGGGTTAAACCTCCAGCCTGGGTTTGCTGCCGAAATGATCTACAAGGTGGATCAGAAAAAGTACGGCTCGTGGATCACCTTAGTGTTTGACGCTCAGGGTCGTTTGATTGTCTCCGACCAAGGTGGTGCAGGTGTCTTCCGCATGACGCTGCCGAAGATCGGCGAGAAGTTTTCGGAAGAGAACATCACGAAACTCGACCTGAAGAACTCTGTTCAGGGATTTCTATTTGCGTTTGACCATCTCTATATGATTCGATTCGGAACGCTGTCGCGAGCACCCGTGTTGGCTGACGGTGAGATTGGCCCGGAAGAAGTGATATCTGAGTTGAATGGTGGCGGTGAACATGGCCCGCACTCGGCGATCGTTTCGGAAGATGGGAAGAGCATCTACGTCATCGGTGGCAATATGACACAGACGCCGGAGCACGAGTTTTCGCGCATTCAGCAGAACTGGAAAAATGATGTGTTGTTGGGGCATTACGCCTATGGTCATAATGCTGGCGGCAAAGCACCCGCTGGCTTCGTGATGAAGTTTAGCCCCGACGGCAAGCGGCGAGAGTTGATGAACATGGGGTATCGCAACCCCGTCGATTTCTGCCTGAACCGTCACGGCGAGATGTTTGTTTACGACGCCGATATGGAATGGGACATCGGCGCGCCGTGGTACCGTCCGACGCGGATTAACCATGGTGTGTCCGGCGGCGAAAATGGTTGGCGAGCGACGACGCAGAAATGGCGTAAGTATTACGCTGATTCGGTCGGCTCCGTGGTGGATCTTGGCCCAGGTTGTCCCACGGGTGTGATTGCCGGAACCAGCGCCAAGTTTCCGACTCACTATCGCGACGCACTGTTTGTTTGCGATTGGACATTCGCGACGATGTACTCCATTCATCTGACGCCCAAGGGTTCGTCATACACAGCGGAAAGCCGGGAGTTCGTGTCCAACACGAACGGTTCATTGCCATTGACTGACGTGCAGATCGGACCGGATGGAAATATGTATTTCACCGTCGGCGGTCGTGGCGGCCAGTCTTATCTGTATCGCGTCTATTACAAAGGTAATGAATCAACCGAGCTATCCAAACTGGACACCACCGGCTCTGAAGCCCGCGCCACGCGTCACAAGCTTGAAGGATTTCATGGGCATGCAGATCCACTGGCGGTGGCAACCGCGTGGCCTTACCTGAGCAGCGATGATCGTCACCTGCGTTACGCCGCCCGCATCGCGATTGAATGGCAGGACACAGCGATCTGGGCAGATAAGGTGTACAACGAATCGAACGATCTCATCGCGATTCACGCACTGCTTGGCCTCAGTCGCCGCGATGTTGAAGGCAGCCTGCCCGCCATTCTCTCGCGACTCAATAAGGTCAACTTCGACGCGTTGAATAAGGAAGGCAAGCTTGCGTTGCTGCGAACGTACGCCGTCGCCATGAGTCGGCTCGGGATGCCCGACGAATCGCTGAAGAAAGCCTCGGGCGACAAACTCGACGCACACTTCCCAAGCAAGGACGACAATATTAACGAGGAATTGTGCCGCGTGCTCAGTTACCTGGAACACCCCAATGTCGTTTCCAAGACCGTGGCCTTGATGAAGATCACCAAGCTGAAGGCTTCAGAATACAACTCCGAAATCCTGAAGCGAAATGCAGGTTATGGCGGCAGGATTCTACAGTCGATGGCCAATTCCCCCAATATCCTGAATATGCACTATCTGTTTTGTCTCAAGGACGTCAAGGCTGGCTGGACGATAGACGATCGGAAGTTCTACCTGGGCTGGGTCAAGGATTTGGCGTCACGGAGCGGCGGCAACATGTACCGCGGCTACATCGATAAAATCCGCGAAGCAGCCATCAATTCCGTGCCGGAAAAAGACAGGCTGGCGCTGAAGTACTTAACGGGTGATATTAAGACCGTTGATCTCGCAACGCTTCCCAAGCCGATGGGACCAGGTGTTGAATGGACGGTTGAATCTGCGCACAAGATGTTGACCGAACAAACACTGATAGGCCGCAGTTTGCAAAACGGCAGGGAAATGTTTATGGCCGGTCAGTGTGTAGCGTGCCATTACCTGGGCAACACAGGCGCGGGTGTGGGGCCAGACCTTACTAACCTGGCCAAGCGTGCTGATTACAAGTCGATGCTGGAATCGATCATTAGTCCCGATTTGGTAGTGTCTGATCAGTTTGCACAATACAACTTTGTGTTGTCCAGCGGGAAAATTATTTCAGGACGCATCGTTTCTGAAGAGCAAGGTGAGATTGCAGTGATGACGTCCGGAGTGACTCCGGATAAATTGACGAAGTTAAAGCTAGCGGATGTGGAATCAAGAAAGTTGTCAAAACTTTCCATGATGCCATCAAAACTGATTAACGGTATGAACGCCGAAGAACTGAAGGATCTGATCGCGTACTTCGTGTCTCAGGGCAACCCGAAACATGCGGTCTACAAACGGCCGAAGACCATTAACCTGTCGGTGAAGCCTCTGAATATCGAACTCATGAGTGCGATCTACGGAGCGCCAGGCGACTCGAAGAAGAGTATGGACGTGCGCAAAGTGTTACAGCAGCAGCTCGATTTACGAGATTACAACTTTGCGATCAGCAATGAGCTCGTTGGCGGTGATCCCGCACCGGGGATCGTCAAAACTCTTACGCTTAAATTCACACTTGATGGCAAGACGATAACCAAAACCGTTCGAGAGAATGAAACGATTCGCTGGAAGTGATCGCTTCCGAATACACCCTTGGCTCGGCTGTGTGGGTTCATCTCGTTGACGCCTTCGCGACTGAAAAGATACCTTCTGAAAATAAACGTGCCCCAGCGGGGCTCAATCCAAGCAAACAACACGAGAAATCCGATGAAGAGTTGTCACGTCCTTGCTGTTGCTTTCGCGGGTTTCCTGTCGATGCCCTGGCACGTTCAGGATTCAAGGGCGTCGAACACAGATGCCACGTCCGCAGACGTGATCGTGTACGGTTCCACACCAGGTGGCTTCTGCGCCGCGATCGCCGCTGCTCGTGAAGGCGCTTCGGTCATCTTGCTGGAACCAACGGATCATGTCGGCGCGATGAATACCGGCGGGCTTAGCCACTGCGACTCGAACCAAATGGCCCGCAGCACTTTGATGGGGCTCTTCGATGAGTGGCACACGCGCGTGGTGAAGGACTACACCGATCGTGGGCTCAACGCTCCATACAACCCGGCGAAGAAAGACCATTCGCGGTGGACCTTCGAACCACATGTCGCGATGCGCGTGACGATGCAAATGCTCGACGAGGCTGGGGTCACCGTACTGAACGAACGTTATCTCAAATCGGTCACGAAAGAAGGCCCGCGGATCACGTCTCTGGTCACGAAGAACGGCACGTTTACGGCTCGGGTGTTTGTGGATGGCAGCTATGAAGGCGACTTGATGGCGGCTGCGGGAGTCGACTGGACGCTAGGTCGCGAAGGTCGCGACGAATACGGCGAATCTCTGGCCGGCAAACAGTACCCAAAGAAGAAAATGAACATCAATGGCTTTGATGATGAAGGCAAGCTGTTGCCACTGCTCACTACCGATGATGCCGGGGCTGATGACGTGGGTGACAGGAATATTATGACCTACAGCTTTCGGCTGTGCCTTACGACGGATCAGGAAAACCGCGTGTCCATGCCGAAGCCGGACAACTACGACCCAAGTCGATTTGAACTGATTCGCAGGTACCTGAAAGCTGGGGGCAACTCGGTTGGCTTCGATGCTTACGCGCTACCCGCGAGCCAGATCCTGGGGATCGGCACATTGCCACTTCCCAACAAAAAGTTTGATGGCAATAACTCGATTGGTCGCCAGTTCTCGACCGGCTTGGTAGGCGGGGCTAATGACTGGCACTCGGCTGACGAAGCGGGACGAAAAGAGATCTGGGAAGCACACAAACAGTACACGCTTGAATTTATCCACTTCCTGACAACTGACCCCGTCGTGCCGAAGGCCATCCGGGACAAGTACGCCGAATTCGGTCTGTGTAAAGACGAGTTCGCTAGCTACGGCCACTTCTCTCCAGCGCTCTACGTTCGTGAGTCGCGACGGATGCAAGGGCTGTACGTCATCAGCCAGAAGGACATCCTTGAAGAGCCAAAGAAGAATGACCCAATCGCGATCTCGTCGTTCCCGATCGACTCACATGACGTTCAACGCGTCGCATTAAAGGATGGGGGCGTAATCAACGAGGGGACGATCTTCCCTGTGCGGAACCAGAATTCGAGGCAGGGTTACGCCTACCACGTGCCGTACCGCTCGATCCTTCCGAAACGTCAGCAGTGTGACAACCTGCTTGTTCCGGTCGCGTTATCATGTACGCACGTGGGTATTTCATCGCTGCGGATCGAAGGTGCGTGGATGGTGATCGGCCAGGGAGCGGGTGTCGCCGCGGCACTCGCGGCGAATGACGACGTAGTGGTGCAGGAACTCGATTACGCGAAACTGCGAGAGCGATTGCTGGCTCAAAAGCAGGCCTTGGATCTGCCGGACGTATCCGACTTACCATCCTCGGACGGCTCGATTGTCGCGAAGTCGCTTCCGGGAATCGTTCTAGATGACATCCAAGCGAAGCTAACAGGCAACTGGTCTCGATCAACGAATTTCAAACCGCATATTGAAAACGGGTACATCTTCAGCGGTGAAAGAGGTGCGGCATCAAAAGGCGATGGCAAAGCGATCGCGACATTTCGATTCAAAGCGCCAAAGTCGGGTCGCTATCAGTTGCTCATGGCTTACTCGGCTCACGAAACCCGCGCGAAGAATGTCCCCGTGACCGTTACGTCTGGATCTCACCGCAAAGAATTTATGGTTGATCAGACCACTCCACTTCCCAAAGGCAAACACTTTCGCCCAATCGACTCGGTCGATCTTGAGGCTAACGTTGAAACCGTCATACAAATCAAGAACGCAGAAACCGTCGGATTCGTCATCCTGGATGCTCTGCAATTGTTGCCCGTCAATCCGAAATTGAAAACAAATGAGTAGATTCACTACAGCATGTTTGATTGTCACGTTGTCGTTTCAATTTGCTGCAACTGGCAATGCTGTTGAACAGTCTGGCAAACTCAACGTCCTGATGATCTGCATTGACGATCTCAACGACTGGACTGGCTTCCTCAAAGGCAATCCTCAAGCGATCACACCGCACATGGATTCGCTCGCAAAACGAGGTCGGATCTTTACTAATGCTCATTGTGCTGTTCCAGTGTGCTCCGCCTCGCGAGTCAGCGTCATGTCGGGAGTTGCGGCGACGACTCACGGTAGCTATGAACTCGGTCCGAGATACGAGCAATTGCCTGCTCTGACAAACGTCCCCACCATTCAGCGATACTTTAAAAACAATGGCTATTACACGCTGTCGGGCGGCAAAGTGTTGCATCATGGTTTTGGTGGAAGGTTAGCCGATGACATTGACCGATCCCTCGGTCACAAGAGAAGTCCTAGACCCAAACAGCCGATGAATCGTCCCGCTGACTGGAGCGGTGCATGGGACTGGGGAGCGTATCCGGCAAATGACGCCGAAATGGTTGACTTCCAACTGGCCAAGAACGCGGCCGAGGCGTTACAAGATGGTTTTGATAAACCATTCTTCATGTCAGTTGGCTTCTTTCGTCCTCATGTTCCTCTATTTGTTCCACCGAAGTGGTTTGAGCTCTACGATGCGAAAAAGATAATCTTGCCAAATGAACCGAAGTCGGACATCGATGATCTTCCGAAGAATTTTCTTAGCATCAACGACTATGCGGCTGCTCCGACTCATGCTGAGGTGGTCAATCACGGTAAGCAGCGCAGCTTGACGCATGCTTACCTTGCGTCGATCAGCTTTGTCGACCATTGCGTCGGCATCGTTCTGGATTCTCTGAAATCCAGCGCCCATGCCGACAATACCCTGATCGTTCTATGGAGTGATCACGGATTCCATCTCGGCGAAAAACAACATTGGGCCAAACGCACACTCTGGGAAGAATCGACGCGAGTGCCGCTGTTGTTTGCCGGACCAGGCATCAAGCCCGGCAAGACATGTGCCGAACCGGCCAGTCTGATCGACATTTACCCGACGTTGGTCGAGCTGTGCAAATTGCCGAAGAATTCGCAACTTGAAGGTGTCTCGCTCGTCCCTCAACTAAACAACCCCGCAACACCACGCGATCAACCTGCGATCACGTCGTCGTACTTTGGCAATCACTCCATCCGTAACCGCGACTGGCGATTAATTGTCTACAATGACGGGGCGGAGGAACTTTACGACCATCGAAACGATCCAGACGAGTTCCATAACGTCGCGGGCGACCCGACTCACAAAACGATCCGAGATCAACTCGCCCGCTGGTTACCAAAGAATCCGGCATTTGAGTTCAAAGTTAAGTCCGAGCGATCCCGCGCGGGTGCAAAATAAGACCTTGTTTGTGTTCTTCATTTAATTCCTAAACTTCACTCTTCAAACTTCAAGTACAGCAACGTGACCAATCTAATGAAACGACTCTCAATACTGATCGTGCTTCTGGTTTTTACCGCCACTGCCAACGCAGAGGACTTCCAATCTCTGTTTAACGGGAAAGACCTTTCCGGTTGGGCTGGGAAAACAGAATTCTGGTCTGTCAAAGATGGTGCGATTTTTGGCCAGACAACGAAGGACAAACCGACAAAAGGCAACACATTTCTGGTCTGGCAAGGCGGAGACGTTGGCGATTTCGTATTCAAGGCGAAAGTACGTTTTGAAGGCAATAATTCAGGAGTGCAATACCGCAGTGAGCTGATCGGTAAGCCTGAGGAATTTGTCGTTAAAGGCTATCAGGCGGATTTGCATCCTAAACCAGAGTACTTTGGAATGCTCTACGCAGAGAAGTGGCGAGGGATTGTTGCGCAGCGTTTTCAGCGGGTCTTTGTCGGAACTGATGGCAAGCCAAAGGTCGTAGGTGAAGTCGGTGACAAGAAACAAAATCTTGTCGAAACAGAATGGAATGAGCTGACGATCATTGCGGTCGGCAATCGTCAGATTCATCAGGTCAACGGCATCACGACGATGGACCTGACGGACAATCATCCGGAAGCCAAACGAAAGGGCATTCTCGCGCTGCAACTCCACGCCGGTGCGCCGATGACCGTCGAGTTCAAAGACATCGGCTTGCGTCACCTGAAAGGCAAGGATGCCGAGGACGCTATCGAAGCCGTCACAGAGAAGGCCGGCAACAAGGCGACTCCCGTAGAGCGGATCAAGGCTGCCAAGGGATTCAAGGTTGAATTGCTTTACTCGGTGCCCAGCGATACGCAAGGTTCCTGGGTCAACCTTTGCACGGACAATAAAGGGCGGTTGCTGGTCAGCGATCAGTTCGGCGGGATATATCGCATCACCCCACCGGCAAACGGAGAGACATTAAACGCCGCCGATGTGCAGAAGGTGCCAGTCAATATCCGTGCCGTCAACGGAATGGTTTGGGCATTCGATGCTTTGTATGTCGGTGTTAACGATTACGAGAATAAGATTCCATCTGGCCTGTATCGCATTACCGACAGTGATGGCGATGACAATCTTGACAAGGTTGAGATGTTGCGGGCGATGGATGCCAGAGGCGATCACGGAGTTCACGCAGTTGTGCCGAGCCCCGATGGCAAGTCACTTTTTCTGGTCACGGGCAACAGCACTAAGCCGACGGAACTCGCGGAATCATCTCAAGTCCCACAGACTTGGGGTGAAGATCATCTGCTACCGAGTTTCCCGGACGGCCGAGGCCATAATCGCGGAGTGCTCGCGCCGGGCGGGATCATTTACCGCGTCGATCCGGACGGAAAAAACTTCGAAGCATATGCCAACGGGTTTCGCAATATTTTTGATGCCGCATTCAATCGCGACGGTGAATTATTCACGTATGACGCCGACATGGAATACGACTTCAATGTGCCGTGGTATCGCCCCACGCGAATCTGTCAGGTCAGCAGCGGAGCCGAATTCGGCTGGCGTAATGGAGCCGGTAAGCGGCCAACGTTTTACTCCGACAATCTTCCGGCCGTGCTCGACATCGGCCCAGGGTCGCCAACCGGCATGACCTTCGGTTACGGTGCCAAGTTCCCGGCAAAGTATCAGAACGCGTTGTACGCGCTCGACTGGAGCTGGGGGAAACTCTATGCCGTTCATCTGAAAATTAATCCGAATGGTTCGAGCTACACTGCGACCAAAGAAGAATTCGTCACCGGAGCACCCCTGCCGATCACCGATGCGATCATTCATCCGGGCGACGGAGCGATGTATTTCACGATTGGTGGCCGACGCGTTCAGTCGGGGCTTTATCGCGTCACGTATGTTGGTGACGAATCGACGGAACTCGTTAAGGCGGCCCCGATGACCACCGATGCAATGGAAAAACGTCGTTCGCTTGAGTACTTTCACGGCCGTAAAGATCAACGCGCCATTACACACGCGTGGGACGAATTGGCACACGAGGACAGGTTTGTGCGATGGGCCGCGAGAACAGCGATCGAACATCAGCCGGTCGAGACATGGGCCGATAAAGCATTGAACGAGTCGGATCCAAAGAAACAAGTCGTCGCACTGTTGGCGCTGGCACGCGTGACTGGCGTTTGCCCACAGCACCGTACCGACGCTACTGCATCAATTGATACCGCGATGCGCGACAAACTGCTCGCTGCAGTTCTAGCGATTGATTTGCCGAAGCTTGACTCCACCAGTCAACTCAGTTTGCAACGCACGGTGCAGATTATCCTCAATCGCTTCGGGCGCCCTGACGATGCGACGATACAAAAGTTGATCGCCGCTCTCGACCCGTTATTCCCGTCGGAGTCCGCCGATCTGAACTGGCTGTTGTGCGAGACGCTTGCCTGGTTGCAATCGCCAACGGTCGCGACAAAAACGATGGAGTTGATCAAAGCAGCTCCGACTCAGGAAGAGCAGGTCCAATACGCACGCTCGATTCGAATGGTGAAAGTTGGCTGGACCGACGAATTGCATACGGCCTACTTCGAATGGTTCCTCAAAGCAGCAAATTACCGCGGCGGAGCAAGCTTCGAAAAATTCATCGAATTCATCCGCAATGATGCCGTGGCGTCTCTCAGCCAAGCGGAAAAGGAATCGCTTGAAGAAGTGCTGGCCAAGAAACCGGTTAAGAAGTCTGCACTCGAAAACTTCGGTGAGATTTTCGCCGGCCGATCAGAAACAAAATGGACGCTCGATGAGTTGTCGCTAGAAGCTCGCACAAACCTGAAACAGCGAGACTTCGCCAACGGACGCAAGATGTTCGCGGCAGCCGGATGCTACGCCTGCCATCGCTTCGATAACCAAGGCGGCATGACAGGTCCGGACCTGACGTCCACAGGCCGTCGCTATTCGGCTCGCGACCTACTGGATCAAGTCATCAATCCCAGTAAGGTCATAAATGACCAATTCTCCGCTGTTACAGTTATCACGGATGAGGGACTCATGCACACAGGAGTGGTTGTTAACCTAAACGGCGACAGCCTCATGCTTAACACCGACCTCACAGATCCCAACAAGCGCGTGAACATCAACCGCAACACGATTGAGGAATTGTTCGTCTCAAAAACCTCACCCATGCCAGTCGGTCTATTCAATCGGATGACCAAGGACGAAATCCTCGACCTGATCGCCTACCTAATCAGTGGTGGCGATGCGGGACATGAGTACTTTCGCGACTAACTCGGCGAGGTGTGGTACACACATTGCGTCATATATTATGCTCGCGACGGGAGTCAAAATTATTAGGCCGAACGAATAGCGAACTCGCCAGCCAGCGATCTGGCAGGGACTTATGTGCCTCAGGTCAACCGAGAGTGGTTAGCAAGAGCGTTGCTTCCGGCGTACTCGAATTGTTTGGAATAACTGCACGCGACGGTCTAAGTAAGCACAACGTTGTACTCTTTGTTTTGTTGAATAGTGCGGTCCGCTATGCTGCCCTGTGTTGTGTCGTACAGATCTATCTGAAGAACTATTATTTTCGGTAGACTCTATGTTTACAGTGAGTTTCGTCCCTATGTGGGACTCCTGCTGCGGGCGAACTCTGTTGTCCTTGATAAATGTTCAGCGCCATCGACTTTTTTCACGACCTTTAGAGAATAGATTATAGGAGGACTCCAATGTCTAAAACCCAAGTCAGCTCTTTTTTAATTCTCTTTTTTTTCGTCAGCTTCGTATCACACGCATGGTTTCCGACTGTGGACGGCAATGAGAGTAAACAGAGAATACCCAAAAGACTGTATGAAATGTTTGAGACGTTTGAACGGAGTTTTAACAATGCCGATGCTGATGGTTGCGCCAGCGTATTCGTTGAGGATGCAATTCTTTTTCCGCCGGATGCTGAGGTATTTCAAGGTAAAGAGAGTATCCATAAAGGCATGTCGATTTATTCGCTAGCGATGATGGCGTGAGCTATAAGGCTAAGAATGATCCACTGAAATCTTCGACTATGATTCTCAAGGATGACATCATAGTCGCACATAACTGGGGTACGGAGATTGCAACAAAAAATGGGCGGGAGACTAAACGACGTTATAAGTGGATGGTCGTCGCACAACGCCAATCTGATGGTTCATGGAAGACCCTTCGTGATTTCTTTAGTTATGATTCCCCTAAAGAGTAACGGTAAACGACTTGGAGTGTTCACCGGAATCGTTGATGAGGTTTGAACCAGACTTTGACAGTTCAGCGATGCTGATGTGAGGGGAGAGATGACGAAACTGCAGAAAATTACTATCCGCGAAAAGCTCTCTAGTTTCTCAGAGCACTGGTCGCCAAAGGTAATCGCCGAGCTAAATGGTCAGCATGTAAAAGTCGTTAAGCTACTCGGCGAATTCGATTGGCATTTTCACGAACATGAAGATGAACTCTTCTGGGTCATCAATGGTCATCTTGAAATCCATCTGCGTGACGGCGTAATTGAATTGGATGCCGGTGAATTGTGCGTTATACCGCGTGGCACAGACCACAAACCGATTGCCCAACAAGAGTGCCAGGTTGTTCTGTTTGAGCCAGCAGGCACACTCAATACCGGTAATCTAACTAATGACCATACCGTGGCTGATCCGGATACGATCTAAGGTTATGTTCATGAAAATTGAGTCTGTTACCAGCAACCTGTATTACATTCCGTTACCGGAGGTACTAACCGATTCAACCCATGGCATCATGGAACATTTTGCGTTGATTACGGTGCAAATACGCGACAGTGAAGGGACTGAGGGGCTCGGGTATACCTACACCGTTGGTAAGACAGGTGGTGCCGCTACACTGGCCATGCTCGAAAACGATATTGCACATCGGTTAATCGGTGACGACCCGGATCAGATTGAAACGATATTCGAAAAGCTATGGTGGTCGTTGCACTATGTTGGGCGTGGCGGGATTGCATCCTTTGCAATGTCAGCGGTTGATGTGGCACTTTGGGATCTGAAATCTAAACGCGCAGGCCAACCACTTTGGAGATTTCTCGGCGGAAGTGACAGTCGTGTTCGTGCTTATGCTGGCGGTATAGACTTGCAGTTACCGCTTGATCGACTCGAGCAGCAAACCCAAGCTAATCTGGATCGTGGTTTTCGTGCCATCAAAATGAAGGTTGGCCGAGACCAATTATGTGAAGATATCGCGCGTGTCGAAGCAATGCGGAAGTTCCTTGGACCTGACCTACCCTTGATGGTCGATGCCAATATGCGGTGGTCAGTTGATCAGGCGACCGAAGCCGTCCGGTCATTCAAAGAATACAACATCTATTGGCTGGAAGAACCCGTGATTCCGGAAGACTTCGATGGTCACCAAAAAGTGCTCGCTGAAGGTGGCGTGCCGATTGCAAGTGGCGAAAACCTGCACACGATCTATGAATTTGAAAAACTGATTTCGGCAGGAGGTGTGTCTTATCCGGAACCCGATGTATCGAATGTCGGTGGGATAACGACGTGGCTAAAGGTCGCGAAACTGGCAGAGAAGGCAGGGCTACCTGTAACATCACACGGCGTGCATGACTTACACGTCCACTTATTAGCAGCCGTACCCAATGCATCTTTTCTTGAAGCACATGGGTTTGGACTCGAGCGATTCCTTGAATTCCCACTAGAGATTGAGGAAGGATTTGCCACGGCACCGGATCGTCCCGGCCACGGCGTAAGTCTGGACTGGGAAGCACTCGCTTATCATCGAGGGTAAAGCTGTCGGGCTCGTACCGTATTGTTATGCAATGATGTCATTCATCGGCAGTCCGTGATGAATATCAAGTCGTTTTCTACCGAGGATTTCAAGTTGGTGCGAATCCAGTCCTAACTACCATCTGATGAAATGGCTTCGGATCTTTAAGTTAGTTCAGATCCAGAGATTCGATGGCAGGTTGCGATCCAATTTGGTTGTATATGTCGACCACAAGTTCCTTTGATGTGATCTTGCCGTCCTTGTTCAGATCAGATGTGCGCGTGTTTTTTGGGTTATCTGCTTGGTTGATTTCATCGGAGCTCAATTCACCGTCGGCGTTGGTATCAAGTTTGTCGAGTAAGAACTCGGCCAGTTGGCGTGCACGAGCCATTTGTTTCTGATCGATCTTTGGCCCCTCGGTTTCGTCAGTGTCCGCATCTGCATCAGTGTCAGCATCTGGATCAGCACCTTCCGTTTTAATCCGATTAATGACGTCGCGCAGCAGCGGCTTATGCTGAGGGGTGGACCATGGATGTGACATCGCCTTCTTGAGCCGTTTAGCTAGCGGAACGACTTGCTCAATTGGTGCATTCATCAATTCATCACGAATGGATCTCGAAATGCCAATGGGACTAATCGCAAATTGCTGGACGATTATCTTTCCTGCCTTATCATTATCCGCAGTTTTTGGCAGTAATCGCTTTGCCCCTTCTAATACGGTGATTTGCTTTGAGGTAATCAACGAAGTGATATGGTCCGCCTCATTTGCTTTTGTTTGAATACTACTTTTAGGTTCATTTGGACTAATCACCGCGATGTCGTGGGTGTACGCCCTTCTTGTACGGAAGGCATCTTTCAACATCTCAGCACCGACGCCTACGATAACTAGAACGCCAAAAATAACCCACGGGGCTATCAGGCATCCTTTGACTAGCCTGGAGGAAGACGATTGTGACCTGGAGCGACTTCGTGTGGTTGCCGTGGGTTTGTCTTTAGGCTTGGATTTAGACACTGAAAAAGGGTCAGAAGCAACATCATTCGTCTCTTTTTCGGCTCCTGAAAACTGCTCTGTAAAACCTAGGCCAGCGAC
>Ga0114933_10000773_pt1 | contig 37584 bp, 37 predicted proteins | sample 4SBtaG_FD_89691 | JGI IMG/M metagenome (GOLD analysis project Ga0114933, IMG submission 89691) | Deep subsurface microbial communities from Kolumbo volcano to uncover new lineages of life (NeLLi) - 4SBTROV12_W25 metaG | ecosystem: Environmental > Aquatic > Marine > Volcanic | place: Kolumbo... | reverse complement strand
TCGAGCTCCGACGTGCCGCTCGCGACAGGCACGCGGATCCCTCGCTGCGCCAGGTCGACATGCACGGGGGGCGGGGCCGGGGCCTCTTCAGCCTCCGTCCGGGAGCCGCAGCCCGCAAGAACGCTCGCGAGCAGCAAGGTGATTGCAAGCCGATTCATGCTCACTCTCAGTTAGGTCTGCCCCAGCCCTTCGTCAAAGGCAGAGAGCACCTTCAGCGAAACGTTCCAGAAAATAGAAGACGACCCGCATCGCATGGGGGGGATTTGCGAGGCGGGCCGTCAGATTTTCGATGGGATGTCGCTAACAGGGGGGGCGTCAGCTGGGTCATCCCACCGTACACCTTTTGTATTAGCGAACCCCGTGCCAGCCCTGATCGGGCCAAAAGTGGCTCTCGGGACCTTCCTGATCTCTCAGAGATGAAAACTCATCGTTCAGGAAAGAAAAAAAGTGGCGGCCCGCTTCGCTTGGGGGGGGATGCGAAGGGGCCGCCGAAGATTGACACGGCGGGCCAGCAGATCGGGGGGGGTGATACCGCCGGCCGTGTTGCCGTGTCGGCTCTAGCTAATGCTAGCGGCGTGCCAACCTTCGGATCGCCACATGTGGGCGGTTTTGCGGATCTTGGAGCCCCACGGGCTCTCAAGGCTGAAAGTACCGTTGCAGATCCGAAATCTCACTCCGGCGCCGCGTTCACGACCGCGAGGACTTCCTCGTCTGTCATGAGGCGCTTGGACCTCTTCGCCTCGGTCAAGATGGCCTTGGCCAGCGTGTCCGTGGGCTCGATGTCTCGCTTGCGACACCAATAGCGGACATTGCTCAGCCCGGACATCGGGCCGATGCAGATCTCCTGCTCCCGACCGAACTCCCCGGCCGGCACGCCCGAGTAGACCCGGTCGGCGAGGAAGGCATCTCCCTTTTCGAGGGCCTTGATGATCGCTGCCGCGTGAACGCCGGTGCCCGTTCGGAACGCATCTTCGCCGAACACTGGATAGTTGATCGGGATCGGAAACTGCGTCGCCTCGGCAACCTTCGAACAGAGCGGCGCGAGCTTCTCGAGGTTTCGCTCACCGAGCTCACCGAGCAGCTTGAGGTTGACCATGATCTGATCGAGCGAGGCGTTGCCGACCCTCTCACCGATCCCGAGGATGGTCCCGTGGGTGCGATCGGCGCCGAACTCGAGCGCCCAGATCGAGTTGACCACCGCCAGGCCGCGGTCGTTGTGACCGTGCCAGTCGATGCCCACCGGCTCGCCCGATGCGTCGATCAGGTTGCGCGTGAACTGAACGAGGTTCTTCACCCCGTCGGGGGTCACGTGCCCGACCGTGTCGCAGAGTGTCAGCCGCGCGGCGCCGTGGTCGATGACCGCGCGGAAGAGCTCCCAGAGCACGTCCGGACGTGACCGCGTGGTGTCCTCGGTGACGTAGTTGACCGGCAGGCCCTCTTTGACCGCAAAAGCGATCGCTTCCACCGAATGCTTTCGGATCAGCTCGACCGACCAGTCCTCTGCGAGGCCTCTGATCGGTGAGCTCCCGATGAAGGTCATGACTTCGACCTCGATGCCAGCCCGCTGGCTGACTTCGACCATCGGCTGAATGTCGCCAACGAGCGTTCGGCCGGCGCAGGTGGGGCGGATGGCGAGCTTCTGGTCGACGATCTCTCGGCAGAGCCGGAGCACGTCCCCAAAGGCTCGCTCGCCCGCTCCCGGCAACCCAACGTCGACGGTGTCTACGCCGATGTCGTTGAGCATGTGGAGGATCTCGAGCTTGTCCTCGATATCCGGGTCCACGACCGACGGGTTTTGGATGCCGTCGCGGAGGGTTTCGTCGTGCAGCTCGAAGGAGCGGTTGAGCACGACTCGACCTCGATACTTCTTCGAGTTCCAGTCGTAGACCAGCCGGCCGATGTCGCTGTCGTCGAGCTCTCCGGCCCGTGTGGAGTCCTGCGCCATACCCAAGCCTACGCTCGCTCGAGCACGAGCGCGATGCCCTGCCCGCCGCCGATGCAGGCGGAGCCCACCGCGATGGAGGTGTCCGTGCGCTGAAGCTGGTAGACGAGGTTCGCCGTGATGCGAGCGCCGGTCGCGCCGAGCGGGTGGCCGAGGGCGACCGCGCCGCCGTTCGGGTTGCTCTTCTCTTCGGGCAGCTCGAGCTCACGCTGGACGGCGAGCCACTGCGCCGCGAAGGCCTCGTTCACGTCGAACCAGTCGACGCCGCCGAGCTCGAGTCCGGCTCGGTCGAGCGCGCTGCGAATCGCCGGCGCCGGCCCGATGCCCATGAGGGTGGGCTCGACTCCCGCGACGCCCCACTGAACGAGCTTCGCGAGCGGCTCGAGGCCGCGACCCTTGGCCCACTCACCGTCGACCACGACCAGCGCGGCCGCGCCATCGCAGATGCCCGAGGCGTTGCCGGCCGTCACGACGCCGTCCTTCTTGAACACCGGGGGCAGCTTGGCGAGCGTCTCCATCGTGGTCTGAGGCCGGGGATGCTCATCGGTGTCGATGACCTTGGGGCCCTTGCGGGTCTTCATCTCGATCGAGACGAGCTCGTCCTTGAAGCCGCCGGACTCCTGTGCCGCCGCCCAGCGCTGCTGGCTCTTGATCGCGAAGGCATCGCAGTCTTCGCGCGAGATCCCGTACTTCACGGCCAGGTTCTCGGCCGTGACGGCCATCGGCGTCTTGCAGTAGCTGTCCGTCAGCGAAGCCCAGAGCGTGTCGACGAGCTCGGGCGGCTTCCCGAAACGCGCACCATCCCGCATGCCCCAGATGGCGTGCGGTGCCTGGCTCATGTTCTCGGTCCCGCCGCAGAGCACAGCCTTCGCGTCGCCGAGCAGGATCTCCTGCGCCGCGTTCACGACGGCCTGAAAGCCTGAGCCGCAGAGCCGGTTGACGGTCAGCGCCGGCGTCTCGATCGGGAGACCGCTCTTGAGGCCGATGTGCCGCGCACCGTAGATCGCGTCCGTGCTCGTCTGCTGCACGTTGCCGAAGATCACGTGGTCGATCTCGCTCGACTCGATGCCCGACTGCTCGAGCGCGCCCTTGGACGCGTGGACCGCGAGGTCGATGGCGCTCAGCTTCTTGAGAGCCCCACTCAGCGCGCCGAAAGGCGTGCGCTTGGCGGCCACGATCCAGATCTCTTTGTTCAGCTTCTTCATGGGGTCTCCAGCTCTGCGTAGGCGTTGGTGAAGATGGGCTCGTCCGGCCGCTCTTCGGTGGCGGCGCGAATGAGAAGGCGCTCTTCGGTGCGCCAGGCCGAGGTGACGATCGTCTCCCCTGGCCAAATGGGTTTACTGAACCGGCCGTAGAACGTCTTGAGCCGCGCCGGGTCGTTGTCGCACTCCTGGCTCAGGATCGCGCGAACGATGTATCCGTAGGTGCAGAGGCCGTGCAGGATCGGGCGCCCTTGCGTGACCTTCTCGGCCTTCATCGCGGCCTCGGGGTCGACGTGGAGCGGGTTGAGGTCAAACGCTCCGAGCCGGTAAATGTGAGCCTGCTCGGTCGTCGTAGGCCCAGAGACCGTCCAGTCCGGCTCGCTCTCCGGGGGGCGGTACTTGGGCGCGCGCGGGGGGCGAGGCCCGCCAAAGCGGCCGTCGGCCAGGTACATGATCACCCACTCGGTCTCGCAAACGAGCTCGCCATCGGGCGTGCGCGTCTCGGTCCGGATCACCGACTGCGCCATGCGCTTGAGGTCGTAGACCCCGACGACCTCTCCGACGGTGATCAGCGTGCCCTCGGGAGCGAACGGCTTGTGGAGCGTGATCTTCTGGCTGCCGTGAACGACGCTCGAAAGATCGCCACCGACGACGTCGAAGAGCTGTCGGCAGCCCTCGAAGGCGGGCACGACCGCGTAGCTCGGCAGGACCTTCGGTCCCCGCTTCTCGTAGAGGAAGTCGAGGTCCTCAGCGCGGGCCCCGACGCCGAGCGCGTAGAGGGCAACGTCCTGCCACCGATAGGTGTGTTCGATCGGTTCGGTCCGTTTACCCGCCGCGTCCGCGTTTAATCCCATCGCGGCTTACCTAGCACCGCCCCCGATACCTGGTCGAGTGAGCCAACTCAGCCAACTCGCCTGACGCGGAAATACTGTTAAGCTGGGAGCCTGTGTCGCCCGCTCGGACAGCGCTGCTCGTCACGATGCTCACCGCCCTGCTCGGCGGCTGTCCTGGGCCGACTTCCCCGCCGCCTCCCCCGGGCGACGGTGGACCGATCGTGCTCATGGATTCTGGTCCGGACACGCTGGACACGGACGGGGATGGGCTCTGCGACGCCACGGAGATCGCCTGGGGTACTGATCCCTTCGCGGTCGACAGTGACCTCGACGGGCTGACCGACCGCGCCGAGCGCGACTTCGGCTACGCGCCGCTTCTGCCCGATTCGCCCGGCCGTGATGTGCTCGTGTTCATGCAGGAAGGGCCCGGATCGACGGCGCAGCTGCCGATCGAGACGATCGTCTTTGGTCAGGGCGAGACCTACACCGGCGGATTCCAGGCGCTGCCGATCGCAAACCGGCTCGACTACGACGCAGCCACATTCCTCGAGCTCGCCCACGCCGTCGGCGCGACGCCACGGGAGAACGTCTTCGAGGTCCGTCCCGACGAGCAGCGCTTCGTGGGCGTCTTCGGTCGCACGCAGCTCACCTTCGAGGTCCGCTTCGCTTTCGGTTCAGCGACGCCGCGCGAGTGCGTGACTGCGTTCCCTTTTCGTTATCAGGTCAAACGTGAGGACGGCCGCACGGTCGGCTTCACCCGTTTCCTCTTTGTGCTCTTGCCCGTCGGCGAGCGACTCGAGACCGCGGAGTGGTGCGTGCCCGACGGCGTCTGCATCTGAGGCCGGCGTGTAAGGAATCGGTGGGTCGACCCGTTCGACCTCCATGACAAGACTGCCGATCTCCCTCGATCTCTGCCCCCAACGCTTCGCCGAGATGAGCCCCGAAGGCGACCGCACGCGCTACTGCGGCGCCTGCGACAAGTCCGTGCACGATCTCTCGGCGATGACGAGCGCCGAGGCGGCCGCGCTCCTGCACCGTCGCTCCGATCTGTGTGTTCGCTACCTCTACGACAGATCAGGCCGACCCGTTCATCGACCCACGCACCGAGCGAAGGCCTGGCTGGCGGCCGTCGCGCTGGCGGTGACGCCCGTGCTGATCGAGGCCTGTGGCGGGGCGCCACGAGGGTATGACTACCAGCCGGTGATGGAGGCCGAGTCCGAGTCCGAGTCCGTGTCCGAGTCCGTGTCCGAGGCCGCGTCCGAGTCCGGGTCCGAGTCCGTGTCCGAGGCCGCGTTCGAGTCCGAGTCCGAGTGCGAGTCCGCGTCCGGGTCCGCGTCCGAGTCCGGGTCCGAGTCCGAGGCCGGGTCCGAGTCCGAGTGCGAGGCCGAGTCCGGGTCTGATGTTGGGTCTGGCGGGTGGGGTGGGGGAGAGAGCGAGTGACCGGCTCGTAAGACCGGTGCGAGCCATGGGCTAGGGCTATGGGTGCCATGCGTTGAATGGCGTCTGAGCCCGACCTAGCGTGGCCGCATTCGATTGAACTTGGGAGGGACCGATGAACCGACGACTTACAAACGTGATCACCTTGATCGCCGTCTTTGCGCTCAGCGCTTGCAGCAACGAATCTGGCGGCAGCGGCCTCGTGACGGTGGCGACGGGCGGCACCGTGCTGGCCGGCTCGCACAGCGTGAGCATTCCGCCAGCGTCGCTGGCGGCCGACACCGAGGTCGTGCTTCAGACTGGCAACCTCGCTGACTACGCCCCGCTCGAGGGCGCGAGCGCTCAGGTGCTCGAGCTCCTGCCGGCCGGCACCGTGCTGGAGACCCCTGCGACCGTCACGATCGGCTCCGATCTGGTCGGCCTCGACGAGGGCGAGACCGTCTCCATCCATCAGTACCGTTCGGTGGACGGCGAGTCCTTTTGGGCTCCGATGGAGTTTGAGCTCCAGAGCGGCGGCTCCGCGGCCGTGCCCGTCACCGTCTTCGCGCCTCTGGCGGTGGTCGTTCAGGCCGCGTCGAGCATGAGCACCGTGCAGGGGACCCTGACTTGGGCAGGCGACGGATCGCCGGTCTCGGGTGCGACGCTCGAGCTCTGGCAGGGCAGCGTCATGCTCACCACGGCGACGACCAGCGAAACCGGGACCTACAGCTTCGAGGGCCTCGAGGCGGGCAGCTACTCGATTCAGGGCAACCCCGAGTGTGCCGTCAACGAGAGCGTCTCCGTGCCCAGCGGGACCGTGGTCACGGTCGACATCGCCATCTGCGGATAGGCCTTCGGACCGAGCGTCGGTGCAGCCCAGAGGTTGACACCGGCGCTGTGTCGTCTTAAATAGTGTCAAAGGGACACTAAATGACGACTGAGACCATCGACGCGAGGCACCTGCAGCCGCTCCTGCTCGGAGCTGAGGACTACGGCCTCGCGACCGACTTGTACCAGTTGACCATGATGGCCGCCTACCGTGCTCGCACGGACATGGCTCCGGGCGCGACGAGCACCTTTGAGCTTTTTGTGCGGCGCTTGCCCAAGGGTCGAGCGTTCTTGGTGGCGGCTGGCCTCGAGCAGTGCCTGGCCTACCTGCGCGATCTTCGCTTCGACGCGGAGCAGATCGCCTACCTGAAGGGCCTTCCGGTCTTCGCGAAGACCGACCCTTCATTTTTCGAGTGGCTGGCGGCGTTCCGCTTCGAGGGTTCGGTGGACGCGGTGCCGGAGGGCACGCTGGTGCTGCCCAACGAGCCGCTCGTGCGGATCGAGGCGCCGCTGGCCCAGGCGCAACTGGTCGAGACCTACCTTCTCTCGACGATCAACATGCAGACCCTCGTCGCCTCGAAGGCCGCGCGGGTGCGCATGGCGGCGGGAAGCCGAAAGGTCGTCGACTTCGGCGCTAGGCGCGCGCACGGGTTTGGCGCCGCCATGCTAGCGACCCGCGCGGCGTGGATCGCCGGGGTGGACGGCACGTCCAACGTGATCGCCGCGAAGAAGCTCGGCATCCCCGTGCTCGGCACCGCCGCGCACGCGTTCATCATGAGCTTCGAGAAAGAGCAAGACGCCTTTCAGTGCTACCACGCGCAGTACCCGGACCACTGCGTGCTGCTCATCGACACGTACGACACCCACGAGGGGTGCCGTCGCGCGGCCGCCATCGGGCCTTCTCTGAAAGGGGTTCGTCTCGACAGCGGTGACCTCGGTCAGCTCGCGAAAGACTGCCGCGTGATCCTCGACGAGCAGGGCCTCACCCACACCAAGATCATCGCCAGCGGCGACCTCAACGAGGACAAGATCACCACCCTGCTCGCCACCGGCGCGCCGATCGACAGCTTTGGCGTGGGCACCGAGCTGGTCACTTCGCGCGACCAGCCGACCTTGGGCGGGGTCTACAAGCTCGTCGAGCGGGTCGACGGGGGGCGCCGCATCCCGGTGATGAAACTCAGCAAGAACAAGATCACGTGGCCGGGCCCCAAGCAGGTGCACCGCGTTTCGGACGCCGACGGGCGCTGGACCCACGATGTGATCGACCTCAGCGACGCCCCCGCCCCCGCGTCCTCACGATGCCTCCTGCGGCCCGTCATGCGCGATGGCGTGTTGCTCGATAGTGCGTACGACGATCTGCAGGCGATGCGTCAGCGTTGCGCCGACGGCCTCGCCTCACTCCCCGATGGACTGCGCCCACTGCACGAGTACGACGAGCCACCGGTGAAGATCGGCCCCGCCCTACAGGCGCTCGCCGAGAAGCTGAAAGGAACCACGAGATGACCCAGACCCTGGCGATCGACCCATTGCAGACCGTGTTCGTGGACGTCGACACCCAGGTGGACTTCGTCGAGCCCAGCGGCGCCCTCTACGTACCGAGCGCGGAGACCCTCAAGCCGGCCTTTGCTCGCCTGCTCGCCGCGGCTCGTCGCCACGACCGCCCGGTCGTGGCATCCGCCGACGCCCACCAGGCCGACGATCCGGAGTTCGCGAACTTCCCTCCCCACTGCCTCGCCGACACGCTCGGCGCTCGCCGGGTGCCGGAGACGGAGCCCGTACAGGCGCGCGTGATCGCCGCCGACGGCGAAGACGAGCGCGGCGGCGGAGACACCACCGTGCTCGAGAAGCAGACCTTCGATCTCTTCAGCAACCCAGCGGCCACTCAGGTCTTCGAGGACCTCGGCGCCAAGACCGCGATCGTCTTCGGCGTCGCGCTCGACTACTGCGTTCGGGCGGCATCCCTCGGGCTTCGTGAGCGCGGCTACGAGACCGTGCTCGTTCGGGACGCGACCGCGCCCGTGACGCCCGAGGGTGGCGAGAAGGCCGAGGCAGAGCTGCGCGCGGCGGGCGTGATCTTCGCGTCTACCGACGACGTCGTGACCGCGTTCCCGTGAGCCACGAGGCCTACGATCCGAACTCGCAGCCGCACCCAGCGGTCGCGGTGGACGTGATCCTCTTCACGATCGAAGACGGCGCGCTGCGCGTGCTCTTGATCCGACGTGATCTGGCGCCGTTCCGGAAGCGCTGGGCCCTGCCGGGCGGCTTCGTCCGGATCGACGAGGACGTCGACGCGGCCGCACGCCGCGAGCTGCACGAGGAGGCGGGCGTGGAGGTCCGCTGGCTCGAGCAGCTCTACACCTTCGGCGACGTCGGTCGCGACCCCGCGCGTCGCGTGGTCAGCGTGGCCTACTTTGCGCTCATCGACGCTTCCGAACTGCAGCCCCGCGCCGGAGGCGACGCCCGCGGCGTGCGCTGGTGCGACATCGACAACCTGCCCAAGCTCGCGTTCGACCACGAGCGCATCATCCGATACGCGCACGAGCGGCTCCGCTACAAGACCGAGTACGCGCCCGTCGCGTTTCAACTCTTGCCGGACGAGCTCACGCTGAGCGAGCTGCAGAGCGTGTACGAGACGATCCTCGGCCGCGCGCTCGACAAGCGGAACTTCCGCCGGAAGGTGCTCGGTCTTCAGGTGCTCGAGGCGACCGGCGAAGAGCGGAGCGAAGGTCGGGGGCGCCCGGCGGCCCTCTATCGGTTCCGCCGCGATCGCTTCGGCGACCTCGGCGGCGGGGTCGTGCTCTCTTTCTGAGCCGCTTTGTGCTTTACCTCGGGGCTCTCGGCTGCGAGACCCAAGCCATGAAGGCCCTCAAACGGTTCATCGGGCGCACCTATCTGCGAGTGAACGGTTGGGAGGAGGCCGGCGAGCGGCCCGAGCCGAAGAAATACGTGCTGATCGCGGCGCCGCACACCACGAATTGGGACCTGCCCTACATGCTGGCGATCTCGTTTGTGCACGACGTGCCGATCAGCTGGGCGGGCAAACACACGCTCTTCAAGTTCCCCTACGGTTGGTTCATGAAGGCGCTCGGGGGCATCCCGATCGTGCGCACCAAGCGGAGCAACCGCGTCGAGTCCCTCGCGCGCCTCTTCGACAAGTACCCGAACCTGGTGCTGGCCGTGCCCGCCGAGGGCACCCGCAGCCGTACGGAGCACTGGAAGAGCGGCTTCTATCACATCGCTCGCGAGGCCGACGTGCCGATCGTCTGCTCGTTTCTCGACTACGAGAAGCGCCGCGGCGGGTTCGGACCGACGCTCTATCCGTCGGGCGACATCGAGGCCGATATGGACAAGCTCCGCGCCTTCTACGAGGACAAAGTGGGCAAGTACCCGGAGAAGTTCGGCCCGGTTCGGCTCCGAAGCGAAAAGATCGACGACAAGGCGGCGTGATGCGTGTGCTCTTCGTCGCGTCGGAGATGGCGCCGTGGATCAAGGTCGGCGGGCTCGGCGACGTGCTCGGGTCCCTGCCCGGCGCGCTTCGTCAGCTCGACGTCGACGCCCGGGTGTGCGTGCCGGCCCACGCCGGCGTGTTGAGCGCCGCGCCAGACCCGAAGCCGATCTTGCACTTCGAAATCCCCCACCGCGATGGCCCTGTCACCGCTGAGGTCTTCGAGACTCGAATCGACGACGTGCCCGTCTACCTGATCGGCGGTCGTCCGATCCCGGAGCATGGGCTCGTCTACACGGGGCGGATGGACGAAGAGGGCGAGCGGTTCACCTTCTTCTCGCTGGCCGCTCTCGAGCTCGCACGGCGCCTCGAGCCGAAGGTCGACGTGATCCACTGCCACGATTGGCACACCGGCGTGACCGCGTGGACGCTCGACCGTCGCCGCGACGTCGACCCGAAGCTCCGAGAGACCGCGAGCCTCCTGACGATCCACAACCTGCCCTACGCCGGCTACGGAGCGGACTCGGCGCTCTCTGGATTTGGCGTGGCCGCCGGCGACGATCCGCGCCTGCCTCCACATCTGAGCGGCGTGCCACTCGCCCTGGGCATCGTCAGCGCGGACGGCCTCTCGACGGTCTCCGAGGGCTACGCGCGCGAGATCCTCACGCCCGAGTACGGACACGGGCTCGAGCATCTGCTCGGGTCTCGACGGGAGAGTTTGACGGGCATCATCAACGGGCTCGACCTGAGTCGGTGGGATCCCGCGAACGACCCCGCGCTCGGCGCGCCCTACGACGCGGATGACCCCTCCGGTCGAGCGGCGTGCCGAGAGGCGCTCGCCCACGAGCTCGGCCTCACGCTCGATCGCCCCATCGTCGGCATCGTGAGCCGCTTGGTCGCTCAGAAGGGCATCGATCTGGCCGTGGCCGCGCTGCGCGGCGTCGGCCCAGTGGCCTGCGCCGCGATCCTCGGCGAGGGTGAGCCGCACGTCGAATACGAGGTGCGCTCGCTCGCCAAGGAGCGCCCGGGTGAGGTCTCGGCGACGATCGGCTTCGACGCGGGTCTGGCCCGCCGGATCTACGCCGGAGCCGACATGTTGCTGCTCCCCTCGCGCTACGAGCCGTGCGGCATGACGCAGATGATCGGCATGCGGTATGGCTGCGTACCGATCGCGTGCGAGACCGGCGGGCTCGCGGACACGGTGTTGGACATCGACCTCTCCGACGCGCCGACCGGCGTGCTCTTCCCGCAGGCGAGCGTACCGTCCGCCACGTTTGCGCTCCGGCGTGCGCTGGCGGCCAAGAACCGGCCAGAGGCGTGGTCGAAGCTCACCCAGAACGGAATGCGATCCGATTTCTCGTGGCGCGCGTCCGCTCGGGCGTACGTTCAGACCTACGAGCGTCTGCAAAAGCAGCGCGCAGGGGCGGTGCGATGAAGAAGGTGTGTGCGGTAATTCTGGCGGGCGGTGAAGGCTCGCGTCTCGGTGTCCTGACGGCCAAGCGGACCAAGCCCGCGGTGCCCTTCGCGGGCAAGTACCGGATCATCGACTTTGCACTCTCGAACTGTGTGAACTCGGGTTTCACGGACGTGATGATCCTCGCCCAGTACCGGCCTCACTCGTTGATCGAGCACATCGGCGGCGGTGGTCCGTGGGATCTGAACCGCGAGCACTGGGGCGGCGTGCGCATCTACACGCCCTACCAGTCCCGCGAGCTGGCCGACTGGTTCGTCGGCACGGCCAACGCGGTCCAGCAGAACTTCCTCTTCATCAAGGACCGCAAGCCCGATCTCGTGGTCATCCTCAGCGGTGACCACATCTATCGAATGAACTACGGCGACCTGGTCTCTGCCCATGTGGAGTCGGGCGCCTCGGTCACCCTCGCGACGATTCCGGTCACCCGCGAAGAGGCCCCGCGGTTCGGCATCGTCTCCACGAACGACCAGGGCTGGGCGACGAGCTTTGTGGAGAAGCCGGCAGATCCCCCGCCCGGCGCGGGCAACATGGGCGTGTACTGCTTCGACTACGAGGCGCTCGATCGCGTGCTGCTCGAAGACCACCTGAGAGACGACTCGAGCAAGGACTTCGGCAAGGACATCCTGCCGCGCATGATCTCCCGTGGGGAGAAGGTCTTCACCTGGCACTACGGCGGCTACTGGCGCGATGTCGGCACACTGGAGTCGTACTGGGAGGCCCACATGGACCTGCTCAGCGACAAGCCCGCGTATGACCTCAACGACCTGGGATGGCTGATCCACACGCGCTCCGAGAACCGCGCCCCCGCGCGCTTGGGGCAGGCCAAGGTCGTCAACAGCCTCATCACCCACGGCTGCACCATCGAGACGGGCGCCGTCGTCGAGCGGAGCGTGCTCGGGCCGGGCGTGTACGTCGCCAGCGGAGCGGTGATCCGTGACTCGGTCGTGATGAACGACGCGGTCGTCTCCAAGGACGCGCGTGTGCAGCGCGCCCTCGTCGACAAACGCGTGCGTCTTGGGGCGGGCACGAAGATCGGCGGCCCAGGCACCAAGCTCACCGTCGTCGGCAAAGGCAGCGAGCTGCCCGACGGCTTCGTCGTGCATCCGGGAGGCGAGGTCGCGCACGACGTGAGCCCCGAAGATCTCGAGGTGGACGAAGTGCCGGACGGCCTCTGCGTCTACACCAAGCGCCGGCCGTGGGACATCGGCCCCACCCGCCGCCGCTACTGAGACGCTCCGCGCGCGTCGTAGGACGACCAAGCCGCTACCTTCGCCGACACTCCTTGTGTCGAGGGCTACCTTGAACGTGGACAGCAGTAGAGGTTCGAAAGGTCGGTGGTGCCCCTCTTGGAGCGGGGGGCGAGCTCTCTTTGCGTTCTGCTTCGTTTGGTTGAGCGTCGTCCCAGCCTCAGCGAACCCGGTGCCGTACAGTCCACCAGGCGATGTGCGGGACGATCCCGACGAGGGCTGCACGCCTGAGCGCGAGAACACGTTCAGCTGGATGGAATGCCAGCTCTGCCAACGGCCCGAGCGCTTCCGAAACCCCTTTTCCAGACCCGAGCCCCCCGCGCTCCCGCCGGGCATCGATCCGCCTCCGGGGGAGGTGAGCTGCGCGCTGCTCGAGCGCCGAGGCCTGGCTCAGCGCTGCCTTGCGCCAGGCGGGCAAGCCGTGCATTGCCGGCGCCGGCCCGCTCGGTCTTCCCAGGAAGAGCCTGAGGTCTCCGAGTCTCCGGTCGGGTGTCACGTGGCACCAGCCGGGGTCCCGCGTGTCTCTTGGGTCTCGCTCGTGGCTTTGGCTCTTGCTCTCAGGAGGGTGCGATGCTTCAGGCAGGCCTTCTCGACCTGAGCTCTCCCAACGGCCAGGCACGGGCAGCCGAGATCGACGAAGGCTGCAGCGCCATGATCGACACACTCAGGGGGCGGATCGGAGGCTATGAACAGGCGGATATGGCCTACTACGAAAGAAGAGATACGAGCCACATCGTAGAGCGGATCGCTGCTGGCGATTCCAACCGGGTGTGGTCCGATGCTCCCGGGCGGCTCTAGGGAGCCCCTGTGGGTGGGAACGGCGAGAGCGTCACAAGGGCGCTGGCATTCGAAGAGCACGCAGCGGCGAGACGACCCGGGCACGCGGAGCGGGTGAGACGCATACACGAAGGAGGTTGCAGTTGAGCGGAGTGATGGACGAGGTGTCGCGCAACCGGGGTCGCGTTTTTGTTGTCCCAATGCTGGGTGGCGGCTTCGCCTATGGCGTCGTCACGAGCGGATTCGCACTCCACTTCTCGAACATCTACGACCGCGTGGCTGACTCGATGGTCGTGCCGCATGACCTCTCCGAGAGCGGGTTCTGCCTCTACGACGTGCAGGGGTTGAGCTTCGGAATGTTGAGGAAGAGCTTCGACAAGCAAGGCCCGTCCTGGGTGTGGTCCGACGTCGTGCATGGGCATGAGGGCGTGCGACCACGGCAGCGGTACGTTGTCATCGGCACGATGCACCCCAAGAGGTACGACCTCCTCGGCGAAGAGATCGTCGCCCACCTGCCCCCCGGGGAGGAGCACGGGTTCCCTGGAGTCGCAACCACGGGAGCGCCCTTCAACTCCGCGATGATCGAGATTGCCGTCAAGCGGCTGGACATGACCCCCAAGGAACTGATCGCCAAGTGGCGCGCGGGCGAATACGGGGATCGCGACGTGCTCTTCGAAGCGACGGCGAAGGTGCCTAAGGGGTACAGTCGGCGCCGATAGCGGAGACAGATGATGGATGAGGCTGTGTTCTGGGCGATGATCGAGAACGCCTGGTCCGCGCACCCATCGGTCGCGGCCAAGCGGAGAGGCCTTCTCGACATGAGCTCTCCCAATCGCCAGGCGCTGGCAGCCGAGATCGAGGAAGGCTGTGGCGCCATGATCGACACACTGAGGGGGCGGCTCTCGGAGCTCGAAGAACGCGACCTTCTCGAGTTCGACCGAATCCTCGAGCGAACGCTTCACCGCCTCGACCGCCGTGACATTCACAGAGTCGTTGACGGATCCGACGACGGCTTTCTCTACTGCCGGGGGTTCATCGTTGCGGTGGGGCGGGAGTGCTTTGAAGCTGTCGACTCGGATCCGCCTCGGGCTGTCACGGGTGTCTGGTGCGAGCCGATGGCGTATGTCTCCATGCGCGTGATGGACGATAGGTTCGGCGCCGACGCGTGGACGCCGAGCGAGATCAGCCGAGAGAGTTTCACGAACGCCACTGGCTGGAGATCGTAGGCATTGTAGTGCTCGTGGGTGCGGCGCGGCTGGCTCACCGTCGTCGGCAAAGGCAGCGAGCGGCCCGTCGGGTTCGTCGTGCACCCGGGAGGCGAGGTCGCGCACGACGTGAGCCCCGAAGATCTCGAGGTGGACGAAGTGCCGGACGGCCTCTGCGTCTACACCAAGCGCCGGCCGTGGCAGATCGGCCCCACCCGCCGCCGCTACTGAGACGCTCTGCGCGCATCGAGCGTCGGCGGCGTGCCCGTAGAGCGGCCGGCGCGGTGGGCGCTACTCACGCTAGCTCTCGTTACGCGTAGTCTCGGACAGAAGTGCATCGCACCTCGTCGTCGCTCGCTCGACCGCCGTCTGTGCCTGGGCCCGCATGGTCTCGAGCAGCTCGTCCAGGCGGTCGAAGTCGCCGTTTCGGCACGCCACCTCGGCCTCGGTTTGGTTGGGCAGAATCGCCTCGAAGTAGACCCCGAGTACCAGCTCGTCTGAAGCCACTGACGCTACGTGCGCGGCTTGGTTGAACCCGTGCGAGAAGGCATTGGCGCGGGTGAGCGCTTCGCTCAGGCCGTCACAGAAGGCCGTGGTCGCGTCGCCTTCGTGCGCTCGAGCCCTCGCAGCGATGCCGATGGCGGGACGGAGCGGTTCAGCGATCTGAGGGTCCTCGAGTCGCCCGCAGTACGCTTCGATCGCGCGGGTGTCGCGAGCCTCCTCCGCCTCGTCGCATGAGACGAGCAGCGAGACCAGCGCGAGCGGCACGAGGAGAGAGCGCATCGGCCCAAGTCTACCCATGCCCCGGCGGCGAGCCCCGGCGGCTTTTCGGAGGCCGCGACACAAACACAAAAACCCTGCCCGCGCGGAGCGCGGCAGGGTCGGTCAGATCCACAAAGGGAGCTGAAACTAGGCGCGGCCGCCAGTGGCGAGCTGCTTCTCGCGCTTGCGGCGACGACGGGCAGCTTCGGACGCCTTCTTACGGCGACGCACGGAGGGCTTCATGTAGTGGCGGCGACGCTTGAGCTCGCGGAGGATTCCCTCCGAGGCCATCTTGCGCTTGAGGTGCTTGATGGCGCGCTCGACGCCCTTCTCACCGACCACCACTTCCACCGGCCTGCATTGCACGGCTTCGGGGTTGGGACTGGTCGTAGGACTGGTGGTGTTCGTCATTGGGTCGCGGAAGGTTGCATGCGATTTCATCCCGCGCAAGTGCCTGCGGAACGTCGGCTGGATCAGGGTCGATGCGTGCTCGGAGGCGTCAGGTCCAGGTGCCTGATCTCTGGACTCACGAGGGTCTCGACCCGGGTCCAGTCCCCTTCGCCCGCGGGGGGATAGACGCACGCCCTGCCTGCTCGAGCCGCCCGCTGCACGTTCTGAGCGACCCGCCGAATGACCCGGCGCTCGTGCGCGACGTCGCGCTGGGCGCCTCGAGCCATGGCGGCCCGGACCCGCGCGGCGCGGAGGGTCAGGATGCGCGCGAAGCTGTTCACCTGGGAGAGCTGCTCATCCACGCAAGCGATCTGGGTCAGGCGACGCTCGCGCCGGCTCTGATCGAGCAGCATCAGCAGCCGAACCGCCTCTCGGTCGGCGTTGGCGAGCGCGACGTTTGCCTCTCTGTCGGCGCTCGGGGGATCGGCCATCGCGGTCCCTGTCCCGCCGACGACGATGGTGATCATGACTGCTACGAACCCTCTGGTGACCAAGCTCTTCATCTGACCTCACCGACTCGTTGCCAGCTGCGGGTCGAGAGTTCACGGACCGTCGCCCGCCATGCTCCGCTCTCGGCGCCCCCGAGGCTCCAGTGCATCCGCGGTCTGGGACGTTTGCCCATCGAAGCGAGCGGCACGCGCCATGCAGATGTCGGGCTCGTGCCCCGCCTCGCGTCACAGCCCCCCCGTCACACGCTCGAAGAAGACAAGCTCGCGCTTCTCGACACGCTTCTCACCCGTGATACAGCCATGGTGTTGTTGCGTCGCGCGACGCGTTTCGAGGCCGACGGAAACCTCTCGGCGGCGAGGGCGGCCTACCGAAAGATCGCTGCCCTCGACGAGCTCGCCGCGGTCGCGCTCACCCACTGCGCCCGGATCGAGCGAGAGCTCGGCAGCTTGCAGGAGTCGGTTCACTCCCTCACGGCCGCGCTTCATCACTGCGTCAGCGACCGCGATCGCTCGCACGAGCTCTACGTGGAGCTCGGCGACGTGCAGGCTCAGCTCGGCGACTACGTCGAGGCGTCCTACTACTATCGCCGAGCCCTCTGCTACGAGCCCAGGCGGGTCGAGGTGCAGCGCCGCCTGCGCAGCGCGCTCCGTCTTCAGAACCTGTGTTGAAGCGCCGTCTCAGGCGCTGACGCTGGCCTCGTCGACGGCATCCGACGCGCTCGCCGCCCTCACGACCAGGCCGCCTGCGAGGGTGCGATCGACGACCACGCTGTCCCCTGAGCCGAACTTTCCGGAGAGGATATCCTCGGCGAGCCGGTTCTCGAGGTGCCGCTGGATGGCGCGCTTGAGGGGGCGGGCGCCGAAGGTCGGATCGAAGCCCACCTCTGCCAGGAAGTCCTTGGCAGCGTCCGTGATCTCGAGGGTGATCTCGCGGCCGGCCAAGCGTGCGCGGAAGCGTCGGAGCTGAATGTCGACGATGGCGCGCAGGTTCTTCTGGTCAAGTCGGTGGAAGACCACCGATTCATCGAGTCGGTTGAGGAACTCGGGCCGGAAGCTGGCGCGCAGGTCCGTCATCACGGCCTTCTCGATTTCAGCCGCATCGTCGAGGCGCATGATGTGCTGTGAGCCGACGTTGCTGGTCAAGATGATGACCGTGTTGCGGAAGTCCACCGTGCGGCCCTGACCGTCGGTGAGGCGTCCGTCGTCGAGCACCTGAAGCAGCGTGTTCCAGACGTCCGGGTGCGCCTTCTCGACCTCGTCGAAGAGCACCACGCTGTAGGGGCGTCGCCGAACCGGCTCGGTCAGCTGGCCACCCTCCTCGTACCCGACGTAGCCCGGGGGCGCGCCGATCAGGCGAGACACGGCGTGTTTCTCCATGTACTCGCTCATGTCGAGCCGGATCATCGCCCGCTCGTCGTCGAAGAGGAACTCGGCCAGCGCTCGCGCCAGCTCCGTCTTGCCCACCCCGGTAGGGCCGAGGAAGAGGAAGCTTCCGATCGGCCGATCCGGGTCTCCGAGCCCGGCCCGGCTGCGCCGCACGGCGTTACTCACCGCCACGACGGCGTCGCGCTGTCCGACGACCCGCTTGGCCAGCTCGTCCTCCATGCGCAAGAGCTTGGCGCGCTCCGACTCGAGCATGCGCGTGACCGGAATGCCCGTCCATTTGCTCACCACCCGCGCGATGTCCTCGTCCCGGACCTCCTCCTTGAGGAACGAGCCGTCCCGCTGGAGATCGTCGAGCTTGGCCTGCGTCTCCTTCACGGCGGTCTCGACCGCTGGGATCTCGCCGTACTGGAGTCGACTCGCCTTCTCGAAGTCTGTCATCCGCCGCGCGCGCTCGAGATCGAGCCGCAGCCGTTCGACCTCGCGCTTCTGGTCGCGGATGGTCTCGATCAGCTCCTTTTCGGAGAGCCACTGGGCCCGCATGCCCTTGGTGTGCTCCTCGAGCGTCTCGAGCTCTTGGTTCACCTCGTCCCGCCGGCGGACCGAGTAGGCGTCGTCCGAGTCCTTGATCGCCTGCTTTTCGATCTGGAGCTGCGTGATCTGACGCTGCGCCCGGTCGATGTCCACGGGCAGCGACTCGATCTCCATCTTCAGCCGACTCGCCGCTTCGTCGACGAGGTCGATCGCCTTGTCGGGCAGGAACCGGTCGGTGATGTAGCGGTCGCTCAGCGTGGCCGCGGCGACGATCGCGCTGTCGTCGATCCGGATGCCGTGGTGCACCTCGTAGCGCTCCTTGAGGCCGCGCAAGATCGCCATCGTATCCTGCACGGTAGGCTGCCCCACCAGCGCGGGCTGGAAGCGTCGCGCGAGCGCTGCGTCCTTCTCGATGTGTTTGCGGTACTCGTCGAGCGTCGTGGCTCCGATGCAGCGCAGCTCTCCCCGGGCGAGCGCTGGCTTGAGCATGTTTGACGCGTCCATCGAGCCGCCCGCGGCGCCCGCCCCGACGAGCGTGTGCAGCTCGTCGATGAAGAGGATGATCTCACCCGAGGCGGCTTCGACCTCCTTGAGCAGGGCTTTGAGTCGGTCCTCGAACTCTCCGCGGAACTTGGCTCCCGCGATCATCGCTCCGAGGTCGAGCGAGAGCAGCTTCTTTTCCTTGAGGCTCTCCGGCACGTCGCCATCCACGATCCGCTGAGCGATGCCCTCGACGATCGCCGTCTTGCCGACGCCCGGCTCTCCGATGAGCACGGGGTTGTTCTTGGTCCGGCGGCTCAGCACCTGCATCACGCGGCGGATCTCCTCGCCGCGGCCGATCACCGGGTCGATCTTCCCAGCGCGCGCGTCGGCCGTGAGATCGTGCGTGTACTTCTCGAGCGTCTGGTACTTGCCCTCGGGGTCTGGGTCGGTGACCCGCTGGTTTCCCCGAACGGCGCCGACCGCTTCTTCCAGCTTCTTCTCGGAGACGCCGAGCGTCCTGGCCAGCTCGTCCTCAGCGCGGACGATCGCGAGCAAAACGTGCTCGGCCGAGGTGTACTCGTCCTCGAGGCGCTCGGTCTCCGTCCAGGCGTTGGTCAGGACCGCGCGAAGGCGCCTCGAGATCGTCGGCTCCGCGCCGCCTTTGACCTTCGGCATCGCGCGCAATTTCGCGTCGAGAGCCTTCGCGACGGCGTCGAGATCGGCGCCCGCCTTCTGCAGGATCGGCGCGGTGATGCCGCCCTCCTGCATCATCAGCGAGAGCAGGAAATGTTCGGGGTAGAGCTCGGGGTTGGTGCCCTTGGTGGCGAGCTGCTCGCTCGCTCCCAGCGCCTCCCGAGTCTTGCTCGTGAGTCGGTCCAATCGCATGCCAGGAACCTAAGCATGACGGGCCTGGGATCAACCGCTAAATGGCACGCCTTGGCACATTCGAGGCCCTGCATCGGCCGCTGGATGAGCCCAAGTGTGTCAACGCACGCTCACCGGCCACCCGGCCTTCTGGACCTCCCCCGCTTCCCCGCGGTATGCACCCGCGGTGCGCTGCTTCGCGATCGAGAGGGTCCCGGTTCTCCTGCTGTTGATGCTCGCGTGGGGTTGTGGCGAGGCGGAGACGGTCGACGCGCGTTTCTCCACGCCTGAGCACACGGTCGCGACGCTCTTTGCCACGCACGGGCTGGCGGATGAGAGCCAGGCTTCGATCCAGGCTCGAATCGCCGAGCGCGGCTCCTTCGAACTCGCAGATCAAGAGACGTGGGCGCTCTGTTTCACGGACTTCGATCAGCCCGGCGGCAACGGGATGGCGGGCTACGTGCTCGGCATGCTCGCGGCGGCGCGAGACCAGCTGCGTTACGAGCTGGCGGGGGACACCGCGTATGTGTTCCCGCGCGCTGGGCTGCGGGTCGTGATGCACCGCGGCGAAGACAGGGCGTACCGAATCGTGTTGCGCGAGAGCGTGCCGGAGCAGGTCCGCCGTGGGCTCCTGCAGGTTCAAGAGAACGCCGAGCGGCGTCGCGTGCCCGGGCCCTGATGCCTCGCTGGGCCAACGTCGACGCTCTGCTCGCTGGCCGCGTGCCCGTCGTCTACCTGCTCATCGCGGCCTGCGTGCTGATCTCGCTCGTTGGCTTCTGGGCGCTCGAGCGGGACCGCTGGCGACCCTACTTCGTGTTCATCCCGAGCCGACTCGCCAAGGGCAAGGGTTGGATCGGCGCGCTCGTCTCCCACTTCTCTCATGGGGACTTCGGGCACCTCTTCCTCAACATGGTCGCGCTCTACTTCTTCGGCCCTGGCGTCGAGGAGGCTCTCGGGCCCCTGCCGTTCCTGGCGATCTACGCCGCCAGCGGGGCCGCGGGCACGCTGGCGGTCTTCCTGCTCCGGCGAAAGAACCCCAAACACTCCGCACTCGGGGCCAGCGGCGCCATCGCGGGGGTGCTCTTCGCTTCGGTCGTCATCACGCCAACGTCGAGCGTGTTTCTCTTGATCTTCCCGGTCCCCATCCCCGCACCGATCTTTGCGGTGCTCTACCTCGTGTTTTCATCGATCAAGATGGGCGGTCGCGACGGCGTCGCGCACGAGGCGCACCTCGGCGGGGCGGTCGCGGGGCTCGGACTCGCGGGCCTCCTCTACGAGTCCCACTTCGATCCCCTGATTCGAGCGGTGGAGCGCCTGCTGAACTGAGACGCGCTCAGCGCGACTCGCAGACGTAGGGGTTGTTTTCCGAGCAGGTGTGATCGGACCACTCGCCGTAGTCCTCGAAGCCGTTTGAGCCATCCTCGATCGCGCCGCAGTCGTGGGCCCGGTTCGAGGCGTTGGGCTCCCCCGAAGCCCAGCCGGAGAAGCTCGACGAGCCGAACGACCAGACCCACGTGCCCTCGGTCGCGCGGTCGCTCACGCCGATCCACCAATCGTCGACGAGGTCCATGCCGAGGCCCTGGCGCGCGAAGATGTTCTCCTCGCTGTCGTTGATGGTGATCAGCTCATACCCGAGGGCGCGACACGCGGCCTGCGCGCCGGTCCACGACTCTCTAGCCGTGCAAAACAAGTAGGCGCTTCCTCTCAGGTGGCGGAGGATGCATGGGCAGCCGGCGCCGTCGTCGATCGTCCCGTTGCAGTCGTCGTCGACCCCGTTGCAGACCTCAGCGGGCAGGAGCGCGTCACAGGGGCCGTAGGTGCCGCCGACGCAGACCGAGGTGCCCATGACCGGGCCGCAGCCGGACGTCGCAGTGCAAGAGAGCGAGAGCATCTCGTCCACCATGCCGTTGCAGTCGTTGTCGACGTTGTCGCAGAGCTCCGGCTCCGGAGGGCCCACCGAGCACGCTCCCCAGACCCCACCGGTGCACGCCTCGAGGCCCTCTCCGCAGTCATTGCTGCACGGGCGCGTCACGTCGTCGTCGATGAGCCCGTTGCAGTTGTTGTCGATGTTGTCGCAGACCTCGGTCTCCGGCTCGGGCACCGTGCATCCGCCCCACGTGCCGAGCGTGCAGGTCTCGACGCCGGTGCCGCAGGCGTTGCCGCACATGCGGGTGAGCTCATCATCGGCGATCCCGTCGCAGTCATCGTCGAGCCCGTTGCACGTCTCCATGGTGGCGACGCAGCTGTCCGGGATCGGGACGGCCGAGTCGACGCCGGCGTCGTGGCCCGCGTCCGATCTCCCCGCGTCTACGCCCGCGCCGGCGTCCAGACTTGGAGGCGCCGCGTCCCTCAGACCGGTGCCCGACCGGTCGAGGAGACAGCCGCTGCTGAGGAAGGCCAGGAGCACGACCCCGAGCGCTCTCGGATTCGCGCTCAGCAGCTCCCTCCGGTGCACACGCGGTCGAGGTCACAGGCGGGGCCCGTGCCACACATGCACGTGCCCGCGTTGCAGTTGTCGGTCGAGGTCCGGCAGACCGCGCCGCAGAACCCGCAGTTGTTGGTGTCGTTGGCGAGGTCGACGCAGCCGCTCGAGCAGCAGTCCATCCCGGCCGCGCAGGGACCGATACCCGGCTCCCCCGCGCAGTCGCAGGCGCCGTCTTCGTTGCAGATGTCGGCGCGCGAGCGCGGGCTCACGTCCGCGCAGCCGTCGCAGCACTCGGCGTGCTCGTCGACGCGACCGTTGCAGTCGTTGTCGACTCCGTCGCACATCTCAGGCGCGCCCGGGACCGTCCCGAACGCGGGTCGGACGTCAGCGCGGCTGTCGTCGCAATCGCACATCGTGAGGTCATCCCCCGCGGCGCATGCAGGGATCCCGTCCATGTCGGTGTCGCCGCAGCTCGTGTCTCGGCCATCACAGTTCTGGTCGATCCGGTCGCCACAGATCTCGATCGTCGGCACGCAGCCGCCCGGTCCCGCGTCCGTGCCCGGCCTCGGCCCTCCGTCGGTGCCCGGAGGCACGGCCGAATCGGTCCCGGGGGGTACCGCGCCGTCCATGCCAGGGGACACCCCGCCGTCGCCGCCGGTCGTTCCGTCGTCGCACCCGAGGGTGAGCAAGGCGGCCGCGAGAAAGACGGCGGCCCTCATCGGCGCCGGCGCCAGAAGAAGAGGGCGAGCGGCGCGAGCAGCAGGCCGTACGCGGGCAAGCCCTGACCGGGCTCCACGCGGCACGCGCAGCCCGGAGAGCTGCTGCCCGGCGGCGTACGGCCGCCAGCGTCCATGCCGCCCATCATGCCTCCGGCGTCGGTGCCGGGCGCCACGGTTCCGGCGTCGGTGCCGGGCGTCACGGACCCGGCATCGGTGCCGGGGCTCACGCCAGCGTCGGGGGTCGGCGCGGTGCCATCGACACACTCGCCCGCGGTGCAGATCTGCCCGGCCGGACAGACGGCGCCCTCACAGGCGTCGTAACAGGTGCCTTCGCGACAGTAGAAGCCGGGGTCACAGATCGTGATGTCGCAGCCGACCGGCGTGCAGGAGCCGTCGGCGCCACAGATCTCGTCCGCGCCGCACGCGCGGCATGGGCACTGCGGCACACAGGCGCCGTCGACGCAGACCTCGCCCATCTCACAGGTCAGCACGTTGCAGAGATCGATGCACTGGCCGGCCACGCACTGGCGGCCCACGGGACAGCTCACCCCGTCGCAGGCGCCGACGCAGGTGCCGCCCGAGCAGCGCTCGCCAGCCGGGCAGGTCACGTCGAGGCAAGCCGTCTCGACACAGATTCCGTCTCCGTTGCACTCCTCGCCTGCGCCGCAGCCACCCTCGAAACAGGGCGGCACGCAGGCGCCACGGATGCAGACCTCGGGCGCGCTGCAGAGCTCGCCGTTGTCCACGGTCCCGTCACAGTCGTTGTCGATGCCGTCGCAGCGCTCGCCGCTCGCGGTGCCGATGGGGGAGCAGACGGTGTCGCGCCCCACACACTGGGTCACGCCGAGCCCGCAGGCGCCGACCTCGCCGGTGTCGCAGGGCGTCCCGGTGCCAGGGCAGTCGACCATGCCGCCGCGCACGCTGAACTGCCAGATGCCGGGCATGCCGACGTTCGAGGTCGTGCAGACGTCTCGGATGGCCGCGGTGAGCGAGCCCGGAATCGCCACGAAGTCGACGCTGTTGCCCGCGTCGAAGCCGGCTTGGGCGGGCACGCAAGTGGTCTCGTCGGGGTCGCAGATGCCGCTGTTGTTGCTGTCGCCCGAGGCCCGTCCAGCCTCCCACTCGCAGCGGTTGTAACGAAACTCGACGTCGAAATCCCCGGCGCGGCAGTCGAGCGCGTTTCGCAAGATCAGCTGGAAGTCCATTTTCACGCTGTCGTTCTGCGAATACACGCCGACGTTGTGCCAGGTGACGACCATCATCCCCGGCTGCAGGTGCCAGAAGACGCCGTTGTTGTCGGGTGCACCGCCGCCACGGGTGTCGACGTCGCCCCAGTAGGGCGCGATCATCGGCTGGTCAGCGACCGGGAAGGCGTTGGGCGTGTAGGTGAAGAGGCGGTCGTTGAACGTGATGTTGCCGTTGTTGTTCACCCAGACCTGACTGTACGGGCCGCCGAAGAAGGTGAGCCCTCCGGGGAACGCGGCGGTCAGATCGATCGGGTCCGACGAGCTGTCGTCGTTGGCCGGAAGCACGTTGGCGCCGTAACCGATGGGGCCACCAAACGTATCGAGAAGGGGCACGGCGTGCGCGGTGGGCACGGCCAGCACCGCCAGCGCTGCCGTCATCGCGACGGGCGCAAAGGTACGAATCAAGGACTGCATGGGGGGACTCCTCGCGATCACCCTACCGGTCAGCGCGGGTTTCGAGAAGGATCCGGCAAGATCTAGCCTGTTTGTCGCAGTCGCGAGATTGCCCTGAGGGTCAGAACGACGCTGGCGAGCGCGAGCCCGGCCCCGCCGACCTCCAGGGCAACGGCTGATTCCGGCCCCACCCACCCGACGGCGCAGAGGAGCCCACAGAGCCAGAAGGCCAACTTGGCCGGAAGCTGACGGGACTCGCGCCCGAGCAAGATCATGCCGAAGCTGACCGAGATCGCGAGCAGCAGGAACTTGCCGTGGGCCGCGGTGCGCGCCCAGAGCGCGTGAGCGTCGGTGACCTCTCCGCCGACCGCGAGCAGGAGCGTGATGTTCTCGACCGCGTCGAGGAGTGCGGCCACGATGATCAGGCTCGCGGCGAGTCGCCCGCCGCGCCCGGCGCGAAAGAACGCGCCCGCAAAGACCGTCGCGTAGAAGACGAGGTACGGAAAGTCGATCCCGAGGTGAAAGCGCCACAGGGCCACGGAGGTCGGACCGTGAATCACCTGGTTCAGCTGCTCCCCGCTGACCGCCAGCTCGAGGCAGAGGATCTTCGTCGCGTACGTGCACGCGGGCTGAACCTCACCGAGCTCGATCTTGGCTAGCGTCATCACGATCGCGATGACGACCAGCCCGAGACCGGCCAACGCGACCGCCCGATCGATGTCGCGGGTCTGCTTGGGTGCGAGAGCGCTCAGCCGATGCTCCAGCCGCCGTCGACCGTGAGCACCGATCCGGTGAAGTAGCTCCCGGCGTCCGAGGCGAGCAGGAGCGCAGCGCTCGCGACGTCTTCGGGCTTGCCGATCCGCTTGAGGCTGGTGCGGTCCATGACCAGCTTGAAGATCTCGTCGTTGTCCTTGAGGGCGGAGGCGAACTTCGTGTCGATGAGCCCCGGCGCGATCGCGTTCACCCGGACGTCCGGTCCGAGCTCCACGCTCAGCGTTTTGGTCATCGACACGACGGCGGCCTTGGTCATCGCGTACACGCCCTGGAGCGGCATCGCCATGAACGACGCGACCGACGCGATGTTCACGATGGAGCCGGTGCCCTTGCGACCCTGAATGTGCCGCACGACCTCGCGCGTCGCGGCGAAGTAGCCCTTCACGTTGACCTCGAAGGTCTTGTCCCAGGCCCAGTCCTCGATGTTCATCATCGGCCCGAAGTACGGGTTCGTGGCGGCGTTGTTGACCAGCACGTCGACCTGACCGAAGCGCTCCACGGCGGCGTCGACGAGTGCCTTCACCTCATCGACTTTTCCCGTGTGCGCGGCGTGGGCAAACGCTTCTCCGCCCGCAGCGTTGATCTCGTCCGCGATGACGGTCAGCGGCTCGATCTTCCGCGAGGCCACGACGACCTTCGCTCCGGCGGCGGCGAACTGGCGAGCGATCTCCGCCCCGATGCCTCGGCTCGCGCCGGTGACGATAGCGACCTTCCCGTTCATTGTGATCATGGCGTCGCACTCTAGTCAGCGGCGCAGCGGATTCCCAGCGCCCTGCGCGGGGACCGAGCTTCCCTGCTACACCTCTGGGGCCTCGCCGCCAACGGGTCAGAATTCCGTCACGCACGCCGCCACCTTGAGCAAAGCAAACGCAGACTACATCTCGGAGCTGAGGGCTCAGGACCCCTTCACGGGCTACCGGGTTCCCATCGAGGAGACGGGCGGGTTCGCCAAGGTCCGGTTCGTCATGCGGGGCGAATGGGCCTTCTACGAAGCGCACGGCCGGGCGACGTTGCTCGAGGCTTTTGCGGGCCGTGGGCTGATCCATCGAGGCTCGATCGAGCGCTGGGACGATGGCTCGAAGATCAGCGAAGCGGACCGAGATGTGATCGTCGAGCACGTCAGCGCCGCTCTCCGGTCCGCCGGCAACGACGTGATCCGCGTGGTCTGACGCACCGTCTCCGCCTGGGGATCGCTGACCACGTCTCGGGAGCCCGGAGGGTTCCGCTCGGGTCGACGGTCCTCGTTCATCGAGCGTGATCCCCCTGCCGGAGTCGCCGGCATGAACCTTGATGCACGCCCGGCCGTGCGGGTTGTTCTCGGTTTGGCGTTGGCGGTGACCTTGGTCGGTTGCGCCGACGGTCAAGGTCCCATGGTCCGCCGAGGCGGGGGTGGGGCCTGCGGCGACGTGGGCGACGCGTGCTGCGGCGCCGGCTTTTGCAACGAGGGGCTCGCGTGTGTGTCGAGCCTCTGCATGGCCAGCTCCTGCGGCGGTGAGTTCCTGGGATGCTGCGCGATGGGCCGGCCCTGTGGGCCCGGCTTGATGTGCGTCGACGACCTCTGCCTCGGTGAGCTTCCGCTCGATGGCGGGGTGCCGGCGTGCGGGATGCGGGGAGAGGCCTGCTGCGGCTCCACGCCGTCCTGCGGCGTAGGGCTGGCGTGTATCGCGGGGTCTTGCCGTGACGAAGGGCCGTGCGGAGCCACCGGGCAATCGTGTTGTGCAGGCGAGACCTGTGAGAGCGGCAACCTCTGCGTCGACGGCGCCTGCCGGTCCGAGGTGCCGATCCCCATGTGTGCGCCACGGGGCGGAGCGTGCGCCGTCTCGTCCGATTGTTGTGAAAGGTCGTGCTCCATGGGGGTGTGTGGAACCTCCACGACGCCACCTCCCTCACCGCCGTCGACGGACTCCTGTGGGTCTGCGTTCACCTGTTACGACTGCACCGTGCGGGCGAATTGCGGATTCTGTGACGGCGCCTGCGTCTTCATCAGCGATCCCGATCGTGCACCCTGCAGCACCTTAGAGTGGACGATCTTGGAGTGCTTCTGAGATTCTGAGCGGGATTTGCGACCCCCGCTTTCCGAGCCGCCCGCCCCTCGACCGACGGTCCTCGTGGTGGGAGGCGGCATCTTTCAACTCGACATCGTGCGGACCGCGCGTGAACTCGGCGCGCTCGTCGCCGTCGCTGATCGGGATCCCAACGCTCCCGGCCTCGCGATCGCTGACCATCCGCTGCCCATCGACATCGTCGACCTGCCGGCCATGATCGCGGCTGCGCGCGAGCTCGGCGTCGACGGGGTCGTCACGGCGGCGAGCGACGTGGCCCTGCCCGCCGTCGCCGCCATCGCGGAGGCGCTCTCCCTGTCGGCCTTGAGCGTCGCCGCTGTCGCCCGCTGCCGCGACAAGCTCACGATGTTCGAGACCGTTCGAGCCGCCGGCCTTCGGGTGCCCGATACCGTCGCCGTGGTCGACGATGAGGCGGCCGAACGCGCCGCGATCGCCGTCGGGGGGTATCCGGTCGTCGTCAAACCAAGGGCCGCCGCGGGAGGACGGGGGGTGAGCGTGGTGCGCGACCGTTCGGCCCTCGGGCCGGCGCTGGCGCGGGCTCGACCCTACGATCGAGACCGACAAGTCGAGTGCCTCGTGCAGCGCTTCGTGGGCGGCCACGCGCTCGGCGTGGAGGCGTTCTTCACCCGGTCACAGCTGACCGCCGCCTTCATCATGGACGATCAGTTCGTCGACGGCTTTGTCTCACCCGTCGGACACTCCCTTCCGAGCGACCTCGACGACGAGGCCCGCGTCCGCGTCCGGGAAGACGTCATGCGCTTCGCGCAGGCCCTCGGACTCGAGGATGGCCCGGCGAACTTCGACCTTCGCTATGACGAACACGGCTGCACCCTGCTCGAAGTGAACGCTCGCCTGGGCGGCAACTCGATCACCGACCTCGTGCGAGCCACCCACGGCGTCGACCTCAGCGCGGCCACGGTGCGGGCCTGTCTCGGTCAGGACCCAGCGCCCGAGCTTCGCTCCATTCGCACGACGCCCACCGCGACCCGGCTCGTGCTCGTCAGAGGGCGTGGCGTAGCCGTCGTGAACGACCCGTTTTCGGCCATCGAGGATCGCGCGCACGTGCTCGTGGTCGAGCTCACCGTCGGCGATGGGGATCCGCTCGCGATGCGCGTGGACGAGCACGTCATCGTCGGTCGCTGCATCGTACAGGGCGACACGCCTTCTTCTGCTGCAGCGCGCGCGGCGCGAGTGGCTTCACTCATCGACGTCGGAGTCCGCGGTGGATGAGTCCAACGCCGGTTGGTGGGAGCGACGGGCCGCAGGGCTCGATCACGACGACGAGGTCCTGCACGGAACGGTGACGACCCAAGCGGCCGTCGTTCGCCTGCGCGATCAGCTCGAGAAGGCGCACATCGCTCGCGTGCTTCCGCTCACCCCCGAGGCCAGGGTGCTCGATCTCGGCGGCGGCGCCGGTCGCCTCTCGCTCTGGCTCGCCCCCAACGTCCGAGAGGTCACGCTCGTCGAGCCGAGCGAGGCCCACTTGGACGTTGCGCGGCGTCTGGCCGGGGCTCGCGGGATCGACAACATCACGTTCGTAGGCTCGACCGCCGACGCCTTCGAGCTCGAACCCGCCCGGTATGACGCGATTCTGATCGGCGGCATGCTCACGCACCTGAGCGACCCAGCGATCGAGGCGCTGGTCGAGCCACTCGCGTGCGCCCTCGCGCCGGGTGGTCGGCTCGTGATCAAGGAGCCCGTCTCCACCGACGGGCGTGATCGCGTCGACGAGCGTCGTGAGCAAGGAGAGCTGCTCTATGTGGCTCGGTTCCGCCGCCGAGAGCGCTACGTCGAGCTCTTCGGCGCTCGTCTCCCGCTGCTCTACCAAAGAGCCACCTTGGCGCACCCGATCCCCTTCTTCCTCGGTGGCACCAATGAGGCCGCGGAGGCCACCGGCGAGAGCTCATCGCGCTGGATCGAGCGGCTGACCCCGCTCTGGGTGCGGATGGATCCTTGGCTTCAGAGCATCGAGCTCGCCACGCGGGCGACGCCTGGGCTGCGTCACCTGCTCGCTCCAGTCCCTGTGCTCCAGGACCTCTACGTCTTCGGAGCGGCCGGCGCCGATCGGGTCGGAAGCGACGCACCGGGCCTCAGCGTCGTTGTCATCGCCTACAACGAGGCGGAGTGCCTCGAGCCGGTGATCGCAGAGTTGAGCGCTCACCTCACCACGGCGGCGATCGACTTCGAGTTGGTCTTGGTGGACGACGGATCGAGCGACGGAACGCTCTCGATCATGGAGCGCCTAGCGGCCCGCGACGCGCGGGTACGCCTCGTCCCGCTCTCACCGAACCGAGGCATCGGCGGCGCCCTCCGCGCAGGCTTCGACGCCGCACGAGGGGAGCACATCACCTGGGTGCCGGCGGACGGTCAGATCGGCCCGGACACCGTCGCGGAGCTCTACCGACGTCGCGGCGAAGCGCCCATGCTCACCACGATCTACGCCTCTCGCGCAGACGCCTTCTACCGCCACATCATCTCGCAGACCCTCAACCTCTTCATCCGGGTGCGCAGCGGCGAATTGGCCAAGAGCGGCGGCAACTACCTCTTCGAGCGAGCCGCGTGGATCGCGCACGCTCCGCGAGAGGACGACTCGATGATGATCAGCACAGCGTTTCGCAAGAACCTCCGGGACGCCGGTGTAGAGATCGTCGAAGTCTCGATCAGCGCGCGCGCTCGCGTCGCCGGCCGCTCGAAAGTCCTCAACCCCAAAACGATCCTCCGCACGCTCCTCAGCGCGGCGAAGATCAGCCGCTAGGAGCTCCTTCGCGGCGAACAAGTCAACAAGTCAACACTACGTCCCCAGCACCGGGGACGTAGTGTTGACTTGTTGACTTGTTGACACGTTGGCTTGCTCAACTCGGCGGTCCCACGACGAACGGGCTCACGTCGATCGGCCCGTCGCTTCGAGAGAGGGCTTCGGCGAGCGCTTGCAGCTCCGCGGAGGCGGGCTGGACCGCCAGGCCACGCCGCACCGCTCGTTGCGCCGGTTCGCGGGCGCCCACCGAGGCGTAGTAGAGGGCGTCCATGTAGTGAATCCAGAGAAGTTGATTGCGCGTCTCGCGAAGCTCGACCGCGTGCTCACCCAGGTTCGCGTAGAGGCGCTCGATGATCGCTTCATGTGGCGCCGCGGCTTCGGCGACGTCGGTGTCGGTGGCTCCCGAGTCGAGGACTTCGTAGTAAAGCCCGGCGGGCACGAGCGTTTCGTAGAGTTCGACCGGTACGCGCACGTCCATCTCGACGAGGAGCGGCCGGCGCGTGGCGAGGCTCTGAAGGTCCGGCTGCCGCAGCTCTCCCTCCAAGAGGTAGCCTCGCAGCAACTCGGTGACATCCGGGTCCCGTGCGACGAGCGCGTCGACGACGCCGGGGTAGCCGAGGAAGGGCATGGGCACGATGGTGACGTCAGGGCGGGCCCGCGCGCTCGAGGCAGCCGACCAGTGCCGGAAGACCGTTTGAGGATCGTGGGCCAGCACGACCGCGTTTGCGGGCAGCCGCCAAACGCGCTCCTCGTCGAAGTCGTCGGTTGCGTGGAACCCTGCCAGAGAGGCGCGATCGGCGGTGTGATAGAGCTGCGCGAGGCCGAGCACGGCCACGCCGAGCGCGACGGCGAAGGCGGCGAGTCGAGGCGTGCCGTCCTTCTTGTGGCCGGCCCGCGCCAAGAGGATCGCGATGAGTGATGTCAGGATCGCGCTGGCGGCGGCGAGTCCAGGCAAGAGGTAGCCGAGGATGTCCGGGTTGCTGCGCACAGATCCGAGCCACGCGCGCGCACCCAAGCTCACCGCGAGCACCAGGCCCCAGGTGGTTCCGATGCGGCGCGCCCCTGGGGTGCGAAGCAACGCGTAGAGCGCGAGTACCAGGAGGCCGAGAACGCCGAGCGACCGGACGGCGATGCCCAACTCGTCGTCAGAGCCAAACGGGCCTCCGAGGTTCTCTCCGAGGATCGCGAGCAGATCCATGAAGCGCTCGCCGAGTGGCTGAACGGCTTCGGTCCCCATGTCGTGTGCGTAGACCTGAGCGCTCACCACCCAGAAGATGCGCCCGGCGTCGGTCGGGTCGCCCAGGTTGGCCGGGGGGTCGGTGGCCGCCCGCACCGGCAGGTAGACGTAGCTCGCGAGCCCGACGGCCACCGAGAGGCCCGAGAGCCAGAGCGGTCGCGTGCCCCGAGCACGAAAGACACGGGCCAGGGTCGGGGCGAGCGCCGGGAAGGCGAGGAAGGCGACGAGGTGATGGTTTGCCAGGCCAAGGCCCAAAGCGAGGCAGGCGACATAGAGCGGGCGCACGTCGTGGGTCGGCCAGGCAGCCTCGAGCGCGATGATGCGCTCGATCGCGATCATCACCAGCAGCGCTTGCAGCGCGTAGACCTCTGGCCGCACCGCCTGAAACCACCACGCGTACGAGCACACCACCCACCAGGTCCCGCCGAGGGCCAGCGGCACCGCGACCCGGTCGCGGACGACGCCGAGGCTGCGCACGGTCGTGTCGATCGCGCTGTAGAGGAAGCCCGCGGCGGCGCTCGCGCAGGCGGCTTGACCGAGCGCGACCCGAAGCGGGAGCGGGCCAAACGGCAGCAGCGTGAAGAGCTTCGCCAGAAGCCCCGCGAGTGGATGTCCCGGCGGGTGGGCGATGTCGAGGTTGATGCCCTGAGCCGTCAACTCACCGCCATCGAGCCAGAAGTCGTGGGCGGACGCCGTCGCGAGAAAGGCCGCGAACGGAAAACCCACGGCCAGCGCGATCGCGACGAGGCGCACGTTCGGATCGCGTTCGCCAGCGGAGATCAAACTCACGAGGCCGCATCATACTGCGGAGCCGCGCCGAGACGACAAAACGCGATCCAACACCCCTCACCGCCCGCCCTCGGAACCGGTAGCGTTTTGGATCTCCTCCGCTGTCCCGTATGTCTCTTCAGTGCGCGCTGCATCCCTCGTCTTTCTTCTCGTGGTGGCATGCGACGCGCCCCTCGGGACCGGGCGCGACGCCGGGGTCCCCTCCGACGCGGCGCTGGACGGCGGCTCACCGGATGACGCTGGGCCCGATGCGGGTCTCCCGGATGCCGGTCTGGACGGTGGCCCGGATGCCGGCGCCGACGCAGGCGAGCCCTTCGTGCCTCCGACCTCCGCCTTCTTCGTAGGGAACAGCTTCACGTTTGGGGGCCCTGTGCCCACCCTGGTCGAGGACCTGGCGATCTACGCGGGTTGGCCTGAGCCCAACGTCGAGTACCGCGCCGTTCCAGGTCGCACCTTGGGCTGGCACCGCGCCGACGATGATTCGGAAGGCGCGGTCGCTCGAATTCGAGAGGGCTGGGACGTCGTGGTCCTTCAAGAGCAGTCGACCCGACCGACTGATCAGCGCGGCGATCCCGAGCGTTTCAAGGACGACGCCACGTGGTTCTATGACCAGATCAAGGCGGCCAACCCAGACGCCCGCGTGGTGCTCTACGAGACCTGGGCGCGGCGCTTCGATCACGAGTATTACCCGGGCAGCTTCAGCGACCCGGCCATGATGCAGGCCGAGTTGCGCTTTCATTACTACGACGCGGCTGAGCGCTACATCCCAGCGTTCTCGACCGCAGCGCGCCCGGGCGACGTGCAGGTCGCGCCCTGTGGAGACGCCTGGGAGGAGCAGCTGGCCGTAGCGGGCGAGCCGCCGCGCCTTCACGCGTCCGACAGCTGGCACGCCTCAGCGGCTGGGGCCTACCTGAATGCGCTCGTGATCTACGGGACCATCTACGGCAGCCGCACCGATGGCCTGGTTCCCCTGCGCGGTCTGGATGAATCGACCGCCCTCGCGTTGCAGGCAAGCGCGGACCGCGTGATCGGCGCACGAGAGCGCGGGCCCGTGTTTGGGCGGCCGCTGGCCATGATCGATGGCGCCGAGCTGCGCCTCGATTGCGGTCCGCTCTTCATCGACGGTTGGCCGGCGCTCACGGAGACGCGCGGCACGGTCGGCCCCCTGTCGACCCTCGGCGGCGACGCCACCTCGGTCCGCATCACCGCCTGGGAATTCGACGGCACGCAAGAGGGCGGCAGCCTCGACAACGCCTTCGGCGTCGACGCCGACGTCAGCCGAGACAGCCTCTACGTGGGCACCTTCGACGGTCACGCCGCCGCACTGGAGCGCGAGGCCCGCGTCGTCGTGCGCGGCTTGCCGCCGGGCCGCTACCGCGTCGAGATCTTCGCCTCCCGCGACGGCACCGACTCCGGACGTGGTCGCCTCACGCGCTACACGATCGAGGGCGCGCACCGGGATCTCGACGTCGCCGACAACGCGGATCGACAGGCCGTCTTCGAGGAGGTCTCTCCTGACAGCCGCGGGGAGGTGCTCATCCGCGTCGGGGTGTCTCCGGAAGGCGGCGCGCGTTTCGGCTACATTGGGTTCGTGCGACTGACGCGCCAGACGAGCTGAGAGGGTGGGCGCCCCTGCGACCCAACCCGTCGAAGGAGATCTCTGATGATGAACACGCGCCGCTGGTCCCTTCTGGTGTTTCTGGGCACCGGTCTCTTGGGTTGCTCGGGTAGCTCTTCGACCGACGCCGGGGTTGCGGTCGACGCGGGCGCTCGCGTCGACGGGAGCGCTCGGGTCGACGCGGGTTCGATGTCAGACGCGGGGCCAACGGACGCCGGGCCAGCCGACGCGGGTGCTCCGGCGACCGACCCCGGCGTAGGCACGGGTTCCGCCACCACCATGGTCGAACAATCGGTGGACATCGGAGCGACGGTCCCGCTGACGATCTATCTGCCCTCCGACCCATCGCCGGCCCCGGTGATCGTCTTTCATCACGGGTTTCAGCTCGGCCCCTCGGACTACGCCTCCTACGGCGAACACCTCGCGAGCTGGGGCTACGTGGTCGTCATGCCAGAGATGCCCGGAGGCCTCATCGGTGGCCCCAACCACCGCGAACTGCGTGCCTACATGGTCGCTCTGCTGGACTGGATCGAGCTTGGCGAGGGACCGCTCGAGGGTCGGGTCCTCGTGAGCCAAATCGGCCTCGCAGGTCACTCGCTCGGGGGCAAGATCTCACTGCTCACGGCGGCAGGCGATGCGCGTGCGCGTGCGGTCTTTGGCGTCGATCCGGTCGACGCCGGAGGAGGTCCGCTGGGCGGCTCAGCGGAGGACTTTCCGTCGGTGACGCCGGAGCTCATGGGCGACATCGCCGCGCCCATCGTGTTGCTCGGCGAGACCACCAACGCGAGTGGCGGCGCCTTCGGCATGGCCTGCGCGCCCGAGGCGGACAACTTCCAGCAGTACTACCTGCACGCCACGAGCCCGGCGCTCGAGATCGAGGTGCTCGGGGCCAACCACATGTCTTTCCTCGACAACCCGGACTGTGGCTTCACCTGCTCGGCCTGCACCGCAGGCTCCGACGAGCCGGCCATGACGCGAGCGCTCACCCGTCGCTACATGACCGCGTTCTTCAACGTCGTGCTCCGTGGGGAGACGGCGTACAGCACCTATCTGACCGGCGACGCGATGGCGACCGACGTGACCGACGGTTGGGTGCTCAGCCAGGCCAAGAACGCCTTCTGACGTTCCGTGGCGGCGGCGCTCGCCGACCCTGCGACCTGCGCTGAGCCCGCGGTCGCGCCGGGGTCCAGGCTCGCTCGACCGAGCTCCCGAGCTTCACTCGCCGAGCCTCACTCGGCGGCGGTGGCCATCTCGACTTGCTCGGCCTCTGCCTCGACGGCCGAGATGCTGAAGAGCACCCGCGCGCCGCCGCCGTCGACGTCCTCGATCCAGGCGCGGCCACCGTGCGCCGTCGCGATGCGGCTCACCAGCGAGAGCCCGAGCCCGAGCGAGGCGCCCGCGCGGTGCTCGCCGCGGTAGAACGCCTCGAAGACGCGCTTGCGCTCTCCTGGTGCAAAGCCAGGCCCGTCGTCTTCGACGAAGAAGACCACCTCATCCGGCTCGAACCGGATCACCAACCGCCGAACCCCGCCGCCGTGGTGGTTGCCGTTGTTCAAGAGGTTGGCCAGCGCCCGCCCGAGCAGCGTCGGGTCGGCCTCCATGAGCGCTCTCTCGCCCTCGACCTCGAGCTTGCAGATGTCCACATCGACCCGCGAGAGCGCGTGCTCTGCCACCTGAATCGGGTCGACGGCCTTCGTGTGCAGTGTGCCGAAGTCGAGCCGCGAGCTGGCGAGCAGCTGGCTGACCAGCTCGTCGAGCTCCAGCACCTCTTGCTCGATTTCGTTGACCACCTTCTCGGTTGGGTTCTCGCGCCCCATCTCGATCAGGAGCCGCAGGTGACCGAGCGGGGTCCGGAGCTCATGCGAGACCGCCGCGAGGAGCTCGCGCTGATCGGCGAGCTGCTTCTCGATGCGATCGAGCATCTCGTTCATCGTGGCGCCCAGCACTCCCAGCTCACCGTCGTGGTGGGGGTGCAGCTTGGTGCGGGCGCTCAGGTCCCCCTCGGCGATCTTGCGCGCCATGTCCTCGAGGCGGCGCAGCGGCCGCATGAGGCGCGCCGCGAAGATACCGGACGCACCCCAGAGAATGGCGATCGCCAGGAAGAGCACCAGGATGAAGCGCCAGCCGCCCCAGCGATAGGGTTCGCCGCACGCCTCCATGCTCCCGAGCATCGCGCCGTCCTCGGCCCGGATCGGAAGCTGGATCCAGGGCTCTTCGCACATGCCGCCGTGCCGAGAGATCAGCGCGCCAGTCGCGTCGAAGAGCGAGACGTCGAAGTTCAGGTCCGCGTGCATGTCGCGGAGCATCGCCTCGCGCGCCGGTGCGTCGTTCCAGACGGCGGCGACTCGGTTCGAGGTGAAGTGCTGGAACCCCTCTGCGTCGCGCTGAAGTCGCTCGGTCGGCGAGAGCAGCCGGAAGACCATCACCACAGCGAGGGCGGTGAAAACGATCGAGAGGCCAAACCACAGGAAGATGCGGCGCTGCAGCTTCTTCTTGTGGCGCCAGCGGCGGTGAATCCGCTGCCGATGCACGTGCATGCACTGCCGACTCTTCACGTCACGCGCTGCCCTTCACGAACACGTATCCGACGCCTCGCACTGTGCGGATTCGGCTCGGGGTGCGCGGGTCGTCGCCGAGCTTGCGGCGGAGGTGCGAAATATGCACGTCGACGGTGCGCTCACTGACCACGACGTCGTCTCGGCCGGCCTCGCTGAGCAGCGCGTCTCGCGGCACCACCCGGCCGGAGCGCCGCATGAGGGCGACGAGGATGTCGAGCTCGAGGCCCGTCAGGTCCACGTCGGCGCCGTCCACCTTCACCGACCGCGCGCCCACGTCCACCTCCACACCTGCGATGGCGATGCGCTCACTGTTGGCGGTCGGTTGGGCCCGGCGCAGCACGGCCCGCATGCGAGCGAGCAGCTCACGTGGGCTGAACGGCTTGGGCACGTAGTCGTCGGCGCCCAGCTCCAGTCCTACGACGCGGTCGGCCTCGTCGCCTCTGGCGGTGAGCATGATCACTGGGATCGAGTTCTTGCCGCGGATGCGTCGCAGCACCTCGAGACCATCCATGCCAGGCATCATCACGTCCAAGAGGACCAGGTCGTAAGTCCCGCGCCCCAATGCGTCCAGCCCGCTCGCCCCGTCGCGGGCCGATTCGAGGGCCACATCGTGGTCTCCGAGATAGCTGACGAGCAGCTCGCCGAGGCGGGCGTCGTCGTCGATGAGAAGGGCGCGAAGTGCCATGGGTGGGTGCTCGTAGCGTAGTCGACGGAGGTGCCGAGCGCCGAATCCGTGTGACGGATCCGGCGCTCGGAGGGCTTACCAGTGGCCGCCGGAGGGGCCTCGGGGCGCTCGTCGAGCGTCGTCCGGGCGGTAGGCGGGTTGGGAAGGTGGTGGGCGATCCCAGGCCTCATCGGCGCGCCGCGAGCGTTCCGCGGCGTCGACGCAGACGTCGGCGACGTGGGCCTCGAAGTTGGCCTGTCGGCGCTCGGCGCGCTGGTGCCAGTTGTGGGACATGGAGGCGAAGCCAGTGCTGAATCCGAAGATGGTTCCGAAGCCGAGCACGGTGATGAGCAGTCGTCGTTTCATGATCTTTGTCTCCTCTTCCGTTCCGCTCTTCAGACCCAGCCTCGGTACGGGCCGCCCCATCCAGGGCCGCCTTTTCCGCTCTCCAACATCGACGCGAGGCGCTCGCGCTGCTCCACGTCGAGGGACAGGTGCACCCGACCGAGGGCATCGGCAAATGCCTTCTGCGCCTCGCGAAGACGGTCGTCGTGGCGCGCGAAGAGCTCGCCGAGGATCGTCTCGTCCAAGGAGTCGGTTCGGAGCAGCTTGGCGATGTCGTTTCGCGATGAGCGCCCCTCACGTCGCAGGTCCTGAGCCTTGTCGAAGAGCTCCTCGACCGCGCCTCGGATCTCCCGCTCTTGCCCCGGCGTGGTCTCGAGCCGGTCGAAGAAGAAGCCGAGGAAGCGCGCCGGACCGCGCCCACCGCCGCCGCCGCCGCCGTGCCAGCTGCGACCTCGATGTCCACGACCGCGTCTACCGCAGCCGCGTGACCCACCGCGCATCACCGAAATCAGCAATGCGAGGCAGAAAAAACCGATCAAGAAACCGAACATTCGTCGTGACCTCCACTCAGGGTTGAACTGATGAGGTGAACCTGGGGACCCTCTGTGAAGGAGATCCACGGGTGGCCGTGAAGAAGTGTGAAGACGAAAGAAATCGGCGCCGACGGTGGATCGGAGGCCTGGCTGCGTTGATCGCGGCGGGC
>Ga0114933_10000772_pt1 | contig 37599 bp, 30 predicted proteins | sample 4SBtaG_FD_89691 | JGI IMG/M metagenome (GOLD analysis project Ga0114933, IMG submission 89691) | Deep subsurface microbial communities from Kolumbo volcano to uncover new lineages of life (NeLLi) - 4SBTROV12_W25 metaG | ecosystem: Environmental > Aquatic > Marine > Volcanic | place: Kolumbo... | reverse complement strand
CGACGCCGAGCTGTACGCGAGGCGATCTTAAGCACGCTCCAGTCCTTTTCTGTCATTCAGCGAACCCGAGGCGGCCGGCCATGGACTGCGCACAACGCGGAAAGTGATTTGTGAGAAGCACACTCTGGTGCTGCTGGGCCGCAAGCAAGAAGAGTGAGGCCACTCCCCCACCCCATGCGAGCAGGTCCCACTTTTCTGGGATGAACACTGCGGCGACCGCCACCACACCAATGCTCAAGCCAAGGCACTCCGAGTTCCGGAGTGCCTTCTTAGCTTCCGTGAAGCAAACTTGCATGTAGGGTTTCAGTCTCTTTGGTTCTTGCATCCGCTTCTCCTGGCAACTTCCTGTGGAATTCCGCTTGAGGTAACCCTAGCAAGCACCTCTACACATGTGCACAGGTGGTTCAAGCCAGAGCGCCAGTTCATCGTGAGATGTGCGAACTAGCCGCCGGTGGACACCAGAGAACTCCCCTGCGGCACCGGTTGAGAGCTTGAGCAGATGACACCCGAGCCATCACCGGGTAGCAGGGTCGTCTCAGTGATCGGTGGGCTGGACTCCACTAGAGTTCGCCAGCGTCACGAGCGCCCCAGAAGCAACCAGCCGAAACGACGATGAAGTCAAGAAGCGGAACTCCGAGCAACTCGCCCGCCTGCTTGAGGCGTTTGCAGACCGTGCGGTCCTCGACGGAAGGTGTCACGTCTCCCGACGGGTGGTTGTGCGCGCAGATGATCGCGGCAGCGTTGGCGAGGAACGCTGCCTTGAAGACTTCTCGGGGGTGAACGAGGGAGCTTGTGAGGGTGCCGATGGAAACTACTTCTGCGGAGACGACGTGGTGCTTGGCATCGAGGTGTAGGACAACGAAGTGCTCTCGATCCTTGTCGCCAATGAGCGCCTGGACTGCCGCAGGCACGTCGGTCGGCCCGGTGACTGTCGGGGCGTCCGCAACGTGGCCCGCTTGTTGGACCGCGACCAATCGCAGGCGGGGTGTTGTGTATTTCTCATTCTGGCTGGTGTTCGACATCTTGCTCTTCGCTGTTCCTCGGAGAGGCCCATTCCCCTCGCCCAGCGTTGGGGGGATGGGCTCGCAGAGAACGCGACAGAGCAGCGTCAAACATCCGGCACAGTGAGTAGCCACTCAGCCTGCGCTTGGCCTTTGTCCAAGCGATGAGGTCCCGGCCCGGTCGTCCAGTGGACTCAATGTCCGATTGCGCCAGCACAGCGCTCGCACAAAAGGAGTGTTGCACTCTCGGATGGCAGGCAACGGGTTGGCTCTCAGCGACAGCGGATTCGCTCATTCTTTCGGCACGCACGATTCCAAGAGTCCAGAAGTCTGTAGATCTGGTGGACTGGGTGGCCAGAGGCATTGCTGACGCGAAAAAGTGGGCGCAGTGAAATCAAGTAGATGGAGGACCTCCCTGCGGTGCTCAACGACTGCTTCAAGCAGGACCCGACGGTTGCTCAGCCAACAAGACAGGCCAGCGTTCAAACCGAGTTTCCACGGCTTACAACAACACCTTTCGGGACAGGCAGATTCGTGCAATTCTCCAGGAGTAACGAGGAATCCATGCCTCGGCTGAAAACAGGAGGGGTATGCCAACAAACTACGTCATTGGCGGCGGCAAGGGTGGAGTCGGAAAGAGCACGCTTTCGATCAATCTCGCCATTTTCATCGCCAGCGAAGGGCAGAGAGTTGTCGTCGTCGATTGCGACACGCGGCAAAGGACGTCTGCCAAATTCTTTGAACGCACGAGCCGCTACTCGATAGCATCGGAGACCGTCGAGAAAGATCTGCTTCGCAGCCTCAGCGAAGATGATCGGGCTCTCTCTGATGATGCCTACGGGGACTTTGACGCCGTAGTGTTTGATGCACCTGGCGACATCGACATTAGCAAGCCACTGTTCCGCATCGCCGATGTTGTTGTCCTTCCAACAAGACCGCAGTTCCCCGATGTTGAAGAGCTCGCAGAAGCAGCAGTAGTGCTCGGGGCTGTTCGAGATGCCCGCGGTGGCGAGCATCCCGAGGCACTGGTTGTCCTCACGCAAGGGTCCCCCCGGACGAACACCGCGAAAGAGGCGATGAAAGAACTGGAGGTTGTCCAGCGCGACCTTCGCATTCCGGTCTCTCTCAACCAGGTTCACTATTCGGTCAAGTTCTCCGAAGCGTACTCGGCCTACGTTGCGGTGTCCGACCTGAAGAGAGTACCGCCCAAGCCAAGGGCACAGATTACAAACGTCGTAGAGGAGATTGTGAGATATGGAGCCAGAGCAGAACAAACCAGGACAACGACCAGCCAAGCTTGGCGGCCTCGGGGCCAAGCTTGCGAAAGCAAAGGTGGAAGAGACAAAGCTCCATCGGAAGCCGCAAGCATCGTCGCTGGAATCGAGTGAAGCACGAGCAAGGGGTGGCCTCGACGTTGTGTCGCAGAATGCACCGGGCAAACCCACGCAACCCGCAACGCCTCCCTGCGCACCTGTCACATCACCGAAGCAAGCAACGGTGAAGATGAATGAGCGCATGCAATTGGCATGGGCACTCATGAGGGCGACGAGCGGCCGAACGCTGCAAGATCTGCAACATGCGGCCTTCGACGAGTTCCTGAAGAAGCACTGGGCGTACGACCTGGTAGATCTTCATGCACAAACCACGGCTCGCCGTGGAACCGCTCGCAGAACCTTGTAGTCCGCGAGCGATGGTAAAGAAACGAATACGCTTTTCTCCGACGCGCGCCCAAGAACGGTTCATCAATCGGGTAGAGGGGATTCGGTTAGATCCCAAGTCAGCCCCCGTCGACTTGGCATTCATAACCCGTGAGCTCGTTCTTGCGACTCTTCCCCACCGGCAACCAAACTTCGTGAACGGTAGACCTCCCCCAGTTTGGAGCCGTTCCAACGGGCACTACACGCTGTCCATTCAGCCTGGCTACACAAGAAATGCCCAAGGTCAAATGGAGTGCGTCGGATATCCCTGCGGCACCATCCCTCGCCTATTGCTGCTGTTCCTGAACACCGAAGTAGTCAGGAAGAAGGAACGTGTGATCTCCCTCGGAAAGGACCTTCGCACCTTCATGCAAAAACTTGGCCTGAGCCCAGGGACGGGTGGTGGCAAACGCGGTGATGCCGCCCGCCTGAAGGATCAAATGAACCGCCTTTTCCGATCGACCATTAGCTTCGACTACAGTGATCAGAATCGGGCTAGCTTCGTGAACCTGCGTATCGCCGACGCTGCCACCATATTTTGGGCGCCGCATTCTGATGACCAACCATCTCTATGGGAAAGCGAAGTGAGACTCAGTGAGCCCTTCTACGAGGCACTCAAGAGCAGCCCTGTCCCAATCGTTCCGGATGCCATAGCCGCCCTCAAGGGTTCCTCCTTGGCCCTTGACCTGTACGTGTGGACATCCTGGATGAGCTACCGTGCCCAGCAACGGCGCAAAGGGTTCACTGTCTCATGGAAAGTCCTCCTCACCCAGTTCGGATCGGGGCACGGTTCATCCAAGAACTTCAAGCGCGATGCGAAGAAGTATCTCCGCAGGATCGAGCTCGTTTACCCCGAGCTCCGAATTGGATACGGAATGGGATACCTCATCATCGAGCCTGGTAGCAAACCAGCCGTCCTCGCCATCCCAAAGGAACCAAGAGGATGAACAGCAGTAGGCCGAGCGCCGACTGTGCGTAAAGCGCATCGCGCTTTTCCACCGGCGGCCGAAGGCTAACTATTAGATCTTTCTTATCTGTATAGATAGGGGTAGCGATTCACCCCAGAAGGGGTAGCGATGCACCGTCGGCATCCTTCTAAGCCACTGGAATCACTCGACCGTGAAAGGGTAGCGATTCACCGTGAACAACCACCGTAACCCCCGGAGTTGTCCACAGGCTTCAGAGTACGCGTGGTGATGCTCGCGGCCCCCACCGCGAGCTGCTCGCAAACAGGCAGAAGACGAGGAGGAGCCGACGTCTTCGCTGTTTGCATGCAGCCAAGCCAGCCGCGGTAACCCCGCGCAATGGCTGCTGCTCCCGTGGATTGCGGGCCTCAAGGCTTGCAGTCCCAGAGACGCGGCGCGTCTACACCCGGGCAAGCATTTCAATGCCCGGGTGTGAATATGAATCTACCCATCCCTAGCCTAAGTCACATCTCATCTGTGGGGTTCCATACCAGGGAGAGGCGAGACAGGGGGACGAACCCTCGTTCCCTGCGATGCGAAAAATTTGATTAGCCCCTGGAGCCGTGAGACCGTTTCTCAGTGGTGAACGGGGACGGAAGGAGAACCATGAAGATTGAAGCACCTCCCCCCCGGCGAAGTGTAGAAGCACTCGCCGGTACCACTCAACGAGAGCCTCGGGGCCTCGCGCTAACGCGAGCCCACCGAAGGCACTCGGCCCGGGCGCGCAGACCACCTGACGCCAATCTGCGCCGCCCCACCTTGTGGGGAGGCCCACCCCGGGTGGCAGATTCGAGACTGAGTGCCTTCAGGGAGGTCCCCTAGCGAAACAGCCCCGAACCAACGATCAAGAGAAATGAGGAGCATCGAATGACGACCCCGAAGTGCCGTGATAGGGAAACGACCATTGCCTTCCGGCTAGGCCGCCCCTACACCGACCGCCTAGAGGCTAGCGCTCAAGTCACCGGGCTAAGCCGTGGACAGTACGCACGCCTCATTCTGGTCATGCACTTCGAAGATACGGCCTTGCACCGATTGGAGGAGGCACTCATCCAGCTCAAGCGCGAGGTCGCCGACCTCAATCAAGACTACGCATCAGATCGGCGGGCAGATCATGGGGAGGAGGATTGACCATGCTCTCCATCGGACTCATCGGCATTCACCAGGAGCGGTACTACACCGAGCTTTCCAGAGAGGACTACTATACCGAAGGTGGAGAGCCGCCTGGTCAGTGGTTCGGTTCCGGGGCAACGCACCTAGACCTGATCGGAGAGGTCGACAAGGTTCAACTGGCAGCGCTGTTTCGCGGCTTTGCACCCGGCGGAGACGAGCGAATGGTGCGGAATGCCGGAAGCGAACAGCGGCTGGCCGCGTTCGATTTGACCTTCAATGCCCCCAAGTCGGTTTCGGTTCTGTTCAGTCAATCCGGCTCCGAGCACCGTCAACTTATCCAGGACGCGCAGGCCGAAGCCGTGAAGGCAGCTCTCGGGTTCATGGAACAAGCCGCCGGGCAGATTCGCCTCGGCAAGAATGGCGCGGAGTCTCTCCCCGCAGGACTCACCGTAGCGACGTTCGAACACTCGACCGCCAGGCTGGTTCCCGGAGAGTCAATTCCCGATTGCCACCTCCACACGCATGCGGTCTGCATCAACACAGGTATCACCACAAGCGGCAGTTCTGCGACCCTCGACTCGAGGGAGATCCTTCGCCACAAAATGACTGCTGGAGTCCTCTACAGGGCGGAGCTCTTTAGGCAAATCGAAAGCAAGCTCGGAATGACCGCAGTCAGGGGAGACAAGTTCTGTGAATTGCGAGGGGTCCCAAAGTCGCTCATCGTGGAGTTCTCGAAGCGTCGCCGTGTAATAGAAGATGAGCTCGCTATGTGCGGGATCACCTCGTACGGGCGAGCGACAGATGATGCCGCCCTGAAAACGCGAACCACGAAACCGAAGGTAGACCGCGCGAAGTTTTTGGAAGAGTGGAAGCGAATCGGCAACGAGCATGGCTTTGCTGCGGATGACGACTTCTTCAGAGTGGCGATGGCCTCCTCCCCCACGCGCGACACTAGCGCCCTTGTTGCCGAAGCCGTTCAACGTGCCGCGGCCAAGGTCACAGCCGGGCAGGCGCACTTCGCGGAACGCGAGTTCATACGGGCTCTCGGTGACGAGCTCGAAGACAAGGGAGTCGGTGCTAAGGAGATCCTCGAGGGCGCCAGGTGCTTCATGCGAACCCGTGATGTCGTCCCAGTTGGGGAAGTCAAGGGTGAGGGGCGCTTCACGACCCGCGAGATGTTGGAGCTCGAGCAAACGATGCTCGCCGAAGTAGGTGAGCTAGCTCGTCGCCCGCATCGAGTTCAGAAACGCTGGGTCGATGCGGTACTCCAGCAAGAGAAGTTCGAGACTATCCGCGGGGAGCAGAAAGCAGCTCTTGTGCATGTCACTCAAGGCCGCGCGGTCTCAATCGTCCGTGGCATTGCAGGCTCGGGGAAGACCTACATGCTGGAAGCTGCTAGGAAGGCTTGGGAGGCTGAGGGCCTTTCCGTAATTGGAGCGACTCTCTCCTCGAACGCCGCGAAGACACTCGCAACCGAATCTGGGATCCACAGTTCGAGCATCGCCAAGCTGCTCTACGACATCGATCACGGCAAACGAGAGCTCACATCCAGCACGGTCCTCGTCATCGACGAAGCCGCTATGGTCGGAACCCGCCAGATGGCACGGTTGGTCAGCCTCGCTCGAGGAACAAACAGCAAGCTCGTCCTCGTCGGTGATGACCGCCAACTCCAAGCAATCGAGGCCGGTGCCCCTTTCGCCTCAATGCGAAAACGCTTCGGCGCCGCGGAGATGCGGGACATCCAGAGACAGAACGAAAAGTGGGCTCGTGATGCCGTGCTTCATTTCTCGCAGGGTGACGCCAAGGCGGCGCTCAAGAGCTTCGCGGACCGTGGTCTTATCCATGTGCTTCCAACCAAAGTTGAGGCCATTCGCCTCCTGACAGATGATTACCTTGCTTCAGCTCGGGAAACCGGTTTTGCCGAGACACTAGTTCTGACCAGCACTCGCGCTGAGGCTAGGAGAATCAATCGAGAGGTGCAGCTGCGAAGGAGGCTTGCAGATGAACTGGGCGCAACTCGTGTTGCACTGGAGGGCGAGGTCTTCCACGTTGGCGACAGAGTTCTCTTCAAGAGCAACTCGAAGAAGCTTGGAGTCTTGAATGGCGACCGGGGCGATGTCGTCAATGTCACGGAACACGGCATGACTGTTCGACTCGGCGACGGTGCACGGGTGACCATCCACGAAGATGCCGCCGCCCTGGTGTCGCCACAACTCGGGTATGCGAGCACAACTCACTCTTCCCAGGGCGCCACGGTTGACAAGGTTCTGGTCCTCGCGGGCGGCTCAATGCAGGATCGCGAAGCGACTTACGTACAAGCTTCACGGGCTCGTATCGACACTCACATCTACACGGATTCTTCGTCAGCAGGCGGTCCGGAACATGAGGCGCTCGCCCGTGCCATGGAGCGTTCGAGGGCTAAGGACCTTGCATCAGATGTCCTCGAGGACAGGCAAAAACGGGAGCTGATCGCCACATGATGCTCCTCCCACAAGCCACCGCGGCTCTACTTATCGCTGCAACATCCATCATCTGCCTTTGCTCTTTGCCGCGGAAGCGAAGCCGAAGAGGCAGGACTCTTCTCGCTCTCTGGAAACGCTCCCTGAGCAAGGAACCTGGCGTCATTTCATGGGGCGGAGTACCGCTGCCAACGGGAGCCGAGAACTCCCACTTCCTGGTCGTCGGAACAACAGGAAGTGGAAAGTCCCTCACCCTTGGCATGCTCATGCGCGAGGCGCTGGATGGAGCGAGCTTCGGAGATGACAAGCGCGCACTCATCTACGACGCCAAGACGGAAGTCGCTAGCCTCCTCGCGTCTCTCTCACTCGCCATCCCCGTCGTCTACCTGAACCCGTTTGATAGGCGATCCTCTCAGTGGGACATGTCGGCCGACATAACTAGTCCAGCTTCAGCCCTCCAAGTTTCGTCCATCCTCATCCCCGAAGAGCAGGGCAGTTCGAACCGCTACTTCACCGATACGGCTCGTGACATCTTGCGCGAAGTCATGATGAGCTTCGTGTACGTTGGATGCGAATGGACCCTGCGGGACATCATCCTTGGCATGCGGTCGAGAGACCGACTCATCGAGGTACTGGAGCGTACTCCCGAGGGAACTGACCTACTTGGCCTTCACGCTGGTGACTCTCGCGCCTTCCAGAGCGTGCTTTCCACAGCCAGGAGTAGGCTCGCGCCTTTGGAGCCAGTCGCAGCACTTTGGCACCGCGCCAAGAACAAGGTGAGTCTCCATGATTGGGTTCGTGGGGAAATTGTGCTGGTACTCGGGAACGACGAGTCAGCACGTACAGCCATGGATGCTCTCAACCAAGTCATCTTTCAGCGAGCAACAGAGCTTGCCCTCAAGCAGCCGGACTCATCCTCGAGGAGAACCTGGTTCTTTCTGGATGAAGTTCGGGAAGCAGGAAAGCTCTCCGGTCTTTCCAGTCTCATGAACAAGGGGCGATCTCGGGGATGTTGCGTGGCCCTTGGATTTCAAGACATCCACGGGCTCAAAGACGTGTACGGAAACGAGGTTGCTTTGGAGATTGTCGGACAGTGCTCCCAGAAAGCGCTCCTCAGAATGGAGTCGGAGGCAACCGCCAAGTGGGCGAGCGCAACGATCGGGCAGTACGAGCACGTAGATGTGTTGCGTGCGCGCTCGGGCTGGCAGCTCAGCGTTTCCGAGCAGTGGCGAACTGCCGATCTTGTCATGCCGAGCGAGCTCCTCGGCATCGCTCCGACATCCATGTCCAGTGGACTCACCGGGTACTACCTGACCCCGCACGTCGGCGCGTTCCGGAGGACACTTTCGCTCCTCCATCTTCTGGGCAAGCCCCCATCGCAATCGAATACAGCGCCCCCGGTGGAACCGCACTTTGTTGAGCGCCCTGAGAACGAGCAGTACCTGGAAGCCTGGAGCGCCGAGGACTGCGACCGGCTTGGTTTAGCGCGCGATCCGACGCCTTCAGAGGGAGATGTCGCCGCCCACCGCCTGGGCACAAGCAAAGCACCTGAGTCCCGGGATGGTGCTACCTCATTTGACCAGGACGATTCGCGCCGCGCCTACGGGCAGCGCATCGGCCAGGGCACCCAAATATCACGACTAGAACCAAAGGAGTAAGAGAATGGACCCACTACAAGACAAGTCGACACAAGGAGAGCCCCTCTCCGAAAAGCAGGCGAAGGCGGACGAGGCGAGTGCTTCTGAGCCGCCACCAGGAAAGGGCTCTTCCGAACAGGAGAGCCCGAAACCAAGCAATGAGTACGAGGATCGAGTCGAACAGCGTCGCGAACGCCTCGAGTCCGCGGCTGCGAACGCCAGAGCAAAATCCGAAGCGCACTACGAGCGCTCGAACGATGCTATTCAGCACATCCCGCTTGGACAGCCGATCCTGCTTGGACACCATTCCGAGCGCCGTCATCGCCGCGACATCGAACGAAGCCACAACGCGATGGACCGCTCGCTTGCTGAATCGAAGAAGGCAGAGGACCTTGAACGCCGAGCCTCACGGGTAGGCAAAGGAGGTATCTCCTCGGATGATCCGGAAGCGATCAAGAAGCTCGAGGACAAGCTTCATACGCTCGAGGGAGTTCGCGAAACGATGAAGCGCGTGAACCGAGAGTTCAGGAAGGGAGGATGGGACGCCGTGTCTGGCCTTTCGGAGTTCGCGAAGGGAAAGCTCGGCGCTGACATGGCACGAATGCCCTCGCAGGGAGAAAGTCCCTATCCGTCCTATGCACTCAGCAACCTCGGAGCCAATATCCGCCGTGTACGGGCTCGAATCGAGGAACTAGCCGCATCGTCCCAAGAACCCGAGCGGGAGGAGGTGTGCGGAGCTGGGTTCGTTCTTGAGGAGTCGAAGGAACACAATCGCATTCGCTTTGTCTTCGACAAGAAGCCGAAGGAAGAAGTTCGCAGTCTGCTTAAGAGTGAGGGCTTCAGGTGGTCGCGGAAGTTCGGTGCGTGGCAGAGGCAGGCAACCGCAGCGGGATGGGCGGCAGCCGAGCGTGTTCGCCTCGACCTGGATGACCCGGAGGAGAGTGCGTTGGAACAGCTCGACGCCAAGGACCAAGAGCAACAAGACACCCTTTCCTGGGTACGAACGAATGGGCGCGATGAGGTCATCGCCCGAATCAGAATCGGTTTGAACGGTCGTTCTGACCGCCCTTGGTCTGTCACGGGTGGTCGAGGAACGTCACATGGCTGGCTTCAAATTGAAGCTCCACCGAAGCGGCGCACATTCGATCATCGGCCAACGGATGAAATCAGGGGCGACGGCCTTCCCGCCTACGAACTCATTCACGTCGGGAAGGACGGCAATCTCATGGGGCCTGACGATCGCGTTGAGCTCGCCCGCTTACTGGGCTTCCCCGAGGAAGACTCAATCCCTCATCAGGGAGTGAAGGTGGCATCTGGCCATGACTACTATGCCGAGTTCATTGACCGAGCAGAAGGTCGCACTCCGCATGTGACAGGCACGCCATACTGGGACTAGAAGTCAGCGGCAGGATTCGGAGCATTCGACACGGCGAACCGATGCAACCGTAACCGCCGCGAACTGGCCGCGAGCCCTACTGATTGCCAGATCTGGACGCGGCCAGCTCCACAACATCATCGCTCCCACCCTGGCGGTGAACCTCGAATGTTGATGCAGCGCGAAGGTCTTGGCTGCGAAGCTCAAGCGTGAAGGGAAAGAACATCGGATGCCGGGCCGCGTGATCTACTTGAACGGAACCTCCTCCGCGATGGAGCAACAGAGCCTCCAACAGTAGTTCCGCGCACGGTCCGGCAACAACCTGTGGCATGGCAATGGGTACAAAGATGCCCCTCTCTTCCGTGCTCTGTAATCCCCCCCACCGTGCTATCGAACCAGTAAGCCTCTGCACGATAGCTTTCAGGGTTGCGCGGTCACCCCAGCCCTCTTGCATGCGCCTCGTGAGTTGAGCAAGACTGACATTGTCCTGAAGCGTCAGAAGGCGTCCCGTGTGCTCTGTCAGATCCCCAAAGAAGCTGTAGGTTGCGATCATCATGGCCCAGTGGATGGGTAAGCGCGCATTCCCCGATGTCTCGCGAAGCAAGCCAAGTGCACGATCCCTAAGAGGGACGCAGGTCGGCGGCACCTTTGACCAGATGTGGCATAGGACGGTCACCGTCTTTCCTCGGTTGGTGTTGTACGTCGTCCCGCTAACGACCCCGTCGAGGAGCTTGTAGATGAATGCACGCACTTCTGCCTCCGTGGCCCCAAGTGCCACGCGATCCGCAACTGCGTCCAGCCACTCGAGTTCCAAGGGACGATCGAATCCAAGTACTTTGCGCGCTGTCATTCCCTTCCCCCGGTGATGCGGACGAAGGGCACTATGACCTCTTCCATCGCGATACCCCCGTGCCCAACAGCTGTCGTGTTGGACCGCAAGAAGGCGCTACGCCCAGGTGCCAACAATGGCCTGTAGCCTTCGGGGATGCCGGTCTGCGGCCATGCGATGGTCCCCTCGAAATCGCGCCTGACGTCCTCCCTTGTCAGGTCATCAGGGAAGACATGAGCCCGTTCACCGCGCTCGTCGGCGATAGCCCCCACCTTGGGCTTGCCCATTCCGTGGCCGGTGATGTTTCCGTGGTCAGATGTAACTAGGACTTCGTACTCGTCGGCGATCAATGCGCGGACAAGGTTAGTGAAGCAGCCTCGATCAGCCCAGTCTCGAACTACCCCATGCAAACCGCTACTGCCGGTCACGATCCCATGCATGGTTTGGTCTACGGTGCCGACGACAACTCCCAAGTATTTTGTGGAAGGCCGCTGCGAAACGCCCTTAACCCTCTCCAAGAAGGCAGCGTCTGGCTCCTGGCTGTTCTGGCGGATGTACCCGACATCGGATGCCAGAACTCCGCGATTCTCCCAGAAGCGCTTCCAATGCGCTGGCTCTTTGTGCGTGGAGCCGAGGCTGGCTTCGAAGAAGATTGGGGCTTCCCCCGCGAAGATGGCCTGCCGCGACACGCTGGTCAGAGTAGGCACCCACGCAAAGGCTGCATCTTCGTCGATTTGCACCGAGGAGCCCATCTGGTCGATCAGAGCCGCGCGGACGAGGACCCACTGGTCTAGGGCAAGCCCGTCGACAACGACCAATGCCAAGCGCTTCGCCTGCTGTGACCCTAGGCCAGCACCATGGGCCATGTGGTGCGCGATGTGGTGCACCATGGCGGGACGCTTAGCTGGAGACAGATTGTGCAAGGATCCGAAGTGGCTAAGCATCCACTCCTGGAAGCGCAGCTCCGTTCGATCATGAGCCACGTCACACTCGTCGCTCGATATGGGTAGAGCATCTCCGCTGTCGGCCCAACGTAAAGCCAACCATTCCGCCCATGCGTACGAGTAGTCCACCCAGTCCCGATGAGTGGCATCGGGCTCTGGCAAGGAACTCTCAAGCCGAGTGTGCAAGCGTGCGAACCGCTCGGCCCGGTCCCCGCCCTCATCGACAAGGACACCAACCCTCATCCACTCGCGGGGCAACTCGCTTGCTGCGACGGCATCGGTCGGCACTAGCGCGCTCTCTTGGAACAGGCGATCGATGTAGCCCCACACGTCGTCGTGTCCGAAGGGGAGCTTGTCGGGCCCACTGAATTGAAGGCCATAGGCCGGGGCATCCTCGGCGACGGAGTCAGAACAGCCGTCGACTTGACCCTTCAGGAAGATGGGCCAACGCTCCTGGAGGAAACTCAGGAAAGCAGACCTCGACGGAACGATGTCTTCCAGGGGCCACTCATCCCAACAACCTGTTGCCCTCAGCTTCCCGATGAGATGCAGGTCCAAGGCAGCTGGTAGTCGCCTCCTGCTGTAGTGCCGTCTAAGCAAGACACGGAGTAACTCAGGCGGTTTGCGTACGAGATCTGGTACGACCCCGAAGACATGGTGCAACACGAAGTCCCGAGAGGGGTTCACACCTAGAGGTGGGCCTTCACGCTCGACCTCGGCGCGGTACAAGTCGTCGTAGTCTGCTGGATCCAGCTCCCCGATTGCCATGGGGGCAAGCCGAGGAAAAATTTCCCCGATAGAAATTGAAAAGCACCGCCCCTGGCTTTGGGCGAGCTCGAGCAGGTCAAACGGCAACGAGTCAGTAGCGCCCATGGGAGTCCGTAGAACAACAACCAGGTTCGTCTCGCGGCCCTCATCCCAGAACTTCCTGTAGCGACTCTCGTAGGCAAACCTGAACGCGATATGGTCATCGAAGGGAATCAGCTCGAAGCCTCGCGTTCGCAAGGCATCCAAGACATGTTCCTCTGTCAGAAGCTGATCTGGATCCGCGACGATCGTCAGGCGTGTAGCCTTGGCAATGTCACGGGTGAAGTGCTTCAGGATTGGCGCGCGCCAACCCTCAGTTTTTGTAGCCTGACTCATCCGACGCGCTCCTCGGGTGCGACTCTCAAGATGAGCAGCGCGCTAAGCTCTGGGAGTGCGGACTCATGGTCCGCGAGTTCGGCGAGCCACTTGGCCCTCTCCTGATTCAACTCGCGCAGTCGGTGAGCGCGCACCTGGGGCAAGCCGATCCTCTCGATTGCTCGCTCACGGGATTCGAACGCGCTTTGGCCGCGCTTCTTTCGCCTAGAAAGAACATCACGGTGAGAATGAAGCAGTTCCTCAAACAGCGACTGTCCACTCTCTTCGGCCTGCCGTCTGGCCTGCTCGTAAGTGGCTCCCGCATCACTCCCATCCGGAAGCACCGCGATGGGAGCATGAAACTGGTCTTCCAAGTCAATCAAGCGATCCCAGACAGCTCGAGCGGTGGGAGCAAGCATCCGCCCTTCGTCTGTGCAAAAGAGCGGCATCATCCGGTGAGTCCGGCCATCAGGCGTGCTCAGCGCGATCCTCCACAAGGACCAAGTACCAGAAACTTTGTCAGAGATGTCGTTGAGGATGAGCGATGGGACCGGCTGCCCAGGAGCGAATCGCGGCAAGCTAGAGGAGATGCCTCGGACATGGGTATCCTCGACCGAAAGAAAGTTTGCTCCGGGAGCATCGGCTTCATTCCGATCAAAAACCACACAGCCCTGCACGTCCCCATTCGGCCATTGCAGCCGAAACCCAATATCATCAGGTTCAGCACCGACGCCTTCCTCGGAGCGCGCGCGCAGGTAAGAAACGGTCATGCGCTCCGTCCAGTAAGGCAGCTGGTGATTGGCCACACGTTGCGCAAGACCGGAGTCCAGAGTCGTCGTGGCACCAAGCACTCTCGAGCCATCCTTGGAAGCAGCGGCTCGCTCACGGATACGCTCCGCCATTTCCGTAGCACGGGCCTCGGCATCTTCTGGAGTGAGTACCGCGCTCAAGTACAGGCTATCGAAGTCAACCCCTCCCTCCTCGGAGTCCAAGACGTCCGCGAGCTTGTCCACTCCGAACTCCTCCAGGATGCGCTGCAATTTCTCTTCGAGAACCTCTCGCACCCTGAGTTCGACGGTGTCTTCCAAGGCGAAGTTCTGAGCTCGTACGACGTGTTTCTGCCCGATGCGGTCTACCCTGCCTATGCGTTGCTCGAGCTTCATCGGGTTCCAAGGCAGGTCGTAGTTGAAGATCACATGGCAGAACTGGAGGTTCAGGCCCTCCCCTCCTGCATCTGTTGAGATCAACACACGAGCCTTCTCAGCAAACGCGCGCTGGACAACCTGCCGCTCGTCAAGGTTGAGCGAGCCATTCAAGCTGACAACCTCGAACCCGCGCTCGGTCAGGAACTCTGCCAGCATTTGCTGAGTCGGAACGAACTCAGTGAAGATTAGGACCTTCAGATCAGGGTCTCCTTCCTCGCGCTGTAATTTGTGGATCCAGTCGAGAAGCGCCTGCGCCTTGGCGTCCGGCCCCTTAGCCTCGCACCGCCGAGCCGCTGACAGCAAGAGCTCGACCTCGGCTCTCTCGTCTTTGAGCCCCTTGAGTTGACTGCTCAGGATGGACTCCATCTGATCCTGGGAATCGAGGTTGGCCCACTCCTCGCCCACATCCTCGCCGAACAGACTCAGCTGCCCCGTCGGAAGTTCCAGGTTGGCCAGGCGGCGTTCTAGCGCTATCCGAATCGCGCGAACACTGGACGTGACGAGGCGCTGCATCAGGATCATGAGAAACCCGATGGCCGAGTTCTTCTCTCGGCGGGCCTGGTTGTAGCCCTCGCGAACGTACTCGGTGACCGCGTCGTACAGGACCTTCTGATCCTGGGACTCCCCGCCCCAAGCTACGGAAACGAGCTGAGTGTGACGCGGCTTAAACAGGGGCTGCCCCTCCGCATCGATGGCGTTCCGCTTTTCTGTCCTAATTACGAAGGGGCTAACCGACTCCCGGTTGATCAGGTCATCGTCAGGGAACGCATCTTCGTCCAGGAAGCTCAGGATGCGTCGGAACGCGTCCGTCTTGCCCTGGTGAGGCGTAGCCGACAGCAAGAGAAGGTAGGGAGAGGCTTGAGCAAGACCTTCTCCAAGCCGGTATCTCGCCACCTGCTCCGTACTGCCGCCCAATCGGTGCGCTTCATCAATGATCACCAGGTCCCAGCCTGCAGAGATCAGATCCTCGAAGCGCTCGCGATTGAATTTGCGGACCCGCTCGCTGCTCCATCCGCGCCGTGAGTCGAGGGGCTTGACTGAGTCCATTGGGCAGACGACCTGGTCATGCAATCTCCAGAGATTCTCCCGCTCATCTACCGCCGAGAACTTCCGGATGGCGGAGAACTCCCCAGGCACCACGAGCCTGAAGTCCTCGTTGAAGTGGGTACTCATCTCACTGACCCACTGGGTGACGAGACCCGTTGGAGCGACCACGAGGATGCGCTTGACCAACCCACGTACCTTTAACTCTCGCAAAACGAGCCCAGCCTCGATTGTCTTGCCAAGCCCGACTTCATCAGCAAACAAGTAGCGCACCCGGTCACCCGACATGGCACGGGAGAGCGCATGCAACTGATGGGGCAACGGAATCACCGTTCCCTCAAGTGGAGCGAGCAATTCATCCTTGCCAAGTGCGTCCGCGACTCTAGCAGCAGCAGCTACATAGGCGATTCGCGTTGCCGAAGTCGCCGCCCCGCCATCAACCGGAAGTAGATCGGAATCTGAGAGCCGCACCGTTACGTCACGCGTCGGAAGCCAAGCCAAGACGGAGCCTTGCCCCCATAGCCTGTGTACCTCCACAAGCCGACAGGCCTCCTCATGCTCGGTGCTCCAAGCCCAGTCTCCAACTTGCCACTTCATGACTGCCTGGGTCAGACTCCCAGTCGCATTGTGGCGACGTCGTAATACATGAGAAGTTTCTCGTCTTCCTGAATGATGTGGTCGGGCAGTTTCGAGGATACATCAGCGATTCCCTGGTAATCCTGGGTGTCGTAAGAGTGCTTGAATCCTGCCCGGACGGCCTCCGCACGGCACTGCTTGATCTGGCGTGAGGTGCTCGCGCGGTACTCTTCGAACTCCTTCAGCAGCGTACGCATTCGCAGCTTCTCAAGGTCGCCCTCTTTATTCGGATTGGGGACGTACCAACGGTCGAGGGCCTTCTCTTTCAGCGCCCGATCTTCTTTGTCGAGGTTGCGGAGGGGCTTGAAGTTCGTGGAGAGGTAGCGATGGATCTGACTCGGGACCGGACCGTTACCGTCGTAGGAGATGAAATTCAGTTCGAGGATTTCCTTCAGCTCGATCGTCTTCTCGTACTTGCTCCACGACTGAAGCTGCTGCATGAACTGCGGCAGCAGGTCCTGGCGAGATTGAGGCTTGTCCTGCAACTGTTGGCGAATCCAACGCACTGCACTCGCTTCATCCGAGACGAAGAGGTCGAGCTGGCGCAGCTCGCCGACAGTAGTGCGCTTGCGGTCGTACTCGGGGATCTGCCCTGGCAGGAAGTACATGCCATCGCGCTCGGGGAAGCGTTCGCGTAGCCCCGTCAGGAATTCCGAACCGCTGATTGGGACTGCAACAGCGCGCTGCACGAAGAACGCGATCATGCGATCGTGCAACATCTGGGGGGTGCGCTCGACGACGACGTCAGCGATACCGGCCTTGCCGACGAAGACGGGGACGTTGCCGAGGTGCTCGTTGATGAAGAGCCAGGCACTGTCGATGTTGACCGTGCCAATCGTGAACTCCCGCGAGAGTGCCGCCGTGGGCTTGTAGGCCGAGATGATCAGGTCCTGATTGACCGCTGCGCTGGTGACCTGCTTGAAGCTAAGCTGCTCCTTATCAAGTGTACGCACATCAGCAACGACGAACCCCGCGGTGCCCATTGCTTCTTGAATTGCGCGCCAGACAGAGTTCTTGGAGTTGCTGAAGACCACGGTCATCCAGCGGCCGGGCTTAAGAACTCGATTGCACTCCTCAAAGCAGGCTCGCATAAGCGCCTGATACTCCAAAACGCCCTTTTTACGGCCGCTCTTCTTCGACCGCTCAACGACGGCTTCGGGCTCGGGTGAAGTCACTACACCATGCCAGGCTTCACCAGTAAAGTTGAGCTCGGAGTAGGGTAAGTTGTCGCCGAACGGCGGATCAGTAAAGATATAGTCGATGCTGTCCGCAGGAGCGCCGATAGAGGCACAGTCGCCGGTTGTGACACATGCCTGACCGGCCAAGCTAAGCATGGGACTGAAGGCCTTGGCGAGGCGCTTGCGTTTACCGCCCAGCACATACCAAGGACTCAGCTCAGAGATTTGAGAAGGCACGTAGTAGACACCCGACAAATACTGACTGACCTGTGAAAACCCTTTCGGTCGAAAACGGTTGAGTATCGAACTCGACCAAATTGCCTGCTCCACGAAATAGAGCAGCATATTGCGCAACCGCCCGTCCGACTCCGCAGAGGCCGCGCGCCACAAAACCGCTAGCGCGTGAGAGGCTCGGGGCAGGAATAAGTGGTGGGCATGTGAGACTCCATGGCCAAGCAGCCGTGGAGCCTCCCACATTTGAGCCATCGGGAATGCCAATGTCGGCACGATATCGGGCAGCGAGAGAGCGTCGACTCTCTGCAGAACCTGTTGGTCGTGCTCATCCAGTGCCTTCTCGAACTTCTTCCTACCGATCGAGTAGTTGAGCAAGACGGGCACCCGCTTCGGAGCTTTTACGGTCTCGCCAATGACCGAGTCAAATGACGACTCATATAGTCGCTCGAGCTTCTTTTTCGTCAGCCTTGAAGAGCAACTCGGGCAAGGGAACTCGCTCTTCACCCGCTTGGTTTCCATGTCGAGAGCCTCTGCCAGGAAGACGACCTCGCCCGCGCACTCTGGACAGGTGAAAACCTCACTCCACACCGTGTAATTGATTTTCCCCTTGGTCTTGCCGTCGGTGTGCACCGTCTCATACATCCATCCCAACTCACTCTCCACCTCCTCGAGAATGCGCTGCGCCGCCTCGGCAAACACATCCACGTCGAACGGTATGTTGTAGTTCGCCGAGATGAACGAAGCCGCCGGCCCCAGGTCGTTCAGGATGACGCGCCGGGCACCCCACTCAGGCGCCTCATGGCCAACTTGGCGCCACTCTTCTTCTAGCTTGTGTTTGTACTCCACCGGCGGCGTTCCGCACCATTGCGCCGCAACTCCTGTCATACCCGAACCGCTGAAGCCGTCGAGCACGAGGTCACCCGGGCTCGTGTAGTGCAGGATCGACGGGACTATCGCGAGGTGCGGGACCTTGGTGTGGTATCCATGCGCACGATAGAGCTGGTCGGTCTTGCCCTCCCTCACATCCACTGCGAAGGGCTCACGTTCGTAGGTCTCCGTCGGGTCATACGGCCGCCCGTGCATCCGCACGAACTCTCCCAAGAAGGGATTCGGGCACGCCGTGTAATACGGCGGATCGCTCAGCCGCAAGATTGCCTCGGCGGTCCCCTGCGGAAACCCTGGCGTCTTGCGAAACTCCGGATCCTTCAGCTTCTCTGCCAAGAGCCCGAGGTAGTGCTCTCGTCGAACGGCATCGTTCTCGAACGTCTGGCCTAGGCATTCCACCGGTCCGCAGGCATTTTCCTCCACTGACTTCTCAAAAAGGTGTGCCTGCGGCTCCTTGAAGAGCTTCGTGACCTTCCGCTCGTCGTTTGCGCCTGTCATTCGATCACCACTCGCACCTTGGAGGCGTCTTTGCCTTTGGTGATCTGTGCGATGTAGCCGTCGAAGCGCTTGCGCAAGTCCTCGACGGTGCATGGCACCCCACCCTTGATGAGCGCTGCATGCAGATCGGCATCAGCAATCGCGACTTTCTCCAGGCCCGCCAAAGCCTCCTGTAAGGCCTTCACGAAAGCCGGGGATACAGAATCGGGAAGCGTCTGTGCCTTCAAAAACTTCTGGATGGCCGTTCGCCCAGCCGCATCCGCCAAGAGTTCGATGTTCTTCTCTACCGTCGGATCCCCGAGGTTCTCAACCAGGGTTCGACACCACTCATCGACGAGGTTGTCGAGAGCATCGTCAATCCCCGCAAGCACCGTGGCTGCGGCAGGGCGTCCAGCCGGTTCCTCCGCTGGCTTGAAGGGTACATGGGGACAGCTTGCCGCTGACTCGAGGTCTTGGCGCGTGAGGGAGTAGCAGGTCTTCAACCCGAAGAGCCTGTCCTGCAGCGCCTGGAGCTGCTGGTGCGGCATCATCTCGACCCCGTTCAGCTTCTGCAGCTGCGCAAGCCTCGGGTCCTTAGTCAGCGCCGCCTTCTTCTTGTCCCCATTCGCGTCCAAGTGGGAGTGCTTGTGGAGCTCGAGGTAGGCGTCCTGGTACTTCGTCTTCAGCTTGGCCAGGGACTGTGCGAGTTGTCGGTGAAAAGCGTTGTCGGCTCGATGCTTAGGGCTCTTTGCTTTGGGCACGAGGTCGGCTTTGGCGTGGTTGACTTCATCGAGCCAGGGATGATCTGTGGGCAGGATGGCTTCCGCCGTGCTGAGGTAAGCGGCTTCTGGTCCGACCTGCGCGACCAATCCAGCCAGCTCATCAATGTCGCGCACCAAGGACAACTTGTCCGCTTGAGCACGCACGGCATCCGTATCGTGGGGGAAGTTGTTGAGCTTGCCCACCGTGTTGAACGCTTGGAGGGACTCGAGGAAAATTTTTGCGTCGGCCAGACGCTTGCGCCACTCAGGAACCTCTTGCTCGGACAGCAGAGATTGCCCCCAGAAGATGATCCCTTCCTGCAGGCGAGCATCTGCCTTCACTAGCTTGTCGACCCTGCTGGCCACTTCGATCTGGAGCTTCTGGACAGCCTGATCGCGCTTCGCTGGATCGACCATAAGGCCCTTGGGTAGCCCGAAAAGGTCGAACAGCTCCTGAAGAGGCGCGAGAGGCAACCCCTTGGGTCGCTCCACGTGCTTAAAACCGGCTAGGTCTCCGACCGGGATACGACCGAACTGGTCAACCGCATCCGCCCCTAGCTTCTTGCCGGGAATGGCGATGACCAGGTTTCCACTATGGACCAGAGCCGCCAGAACGACGGCAAGGAACTCAGGCTCGAGCCGGAACCGAGTCCAGAACTCGACTCCGTCCTCGGCATGGATGAGCTCTGAGCGGTTGAGCACCTGCCCCTCCTTCTTTTGCCCCAGCTGTTCAACGACATGCTTGGCGAACCGAGACTGCATCGGACGAAGTTGCTCTCCATCGAGGAGCTCAAGGGCGTCCAGCACGCCAGTTCCAGGCTTGCTCTTCACGCCGCCTGAAATCCAACGCAGGGCTTCGCCAGCGTTCTGATCGCGGTTCTTCCTGGTTACTAGGATGCTGAAGACCGGATAGTCCGGGCTTTGACTCTCAAACTGGGGAGCCAGACAGGCCGAACCTGCGATGTTGATCAGGTCTCGCACCGACGCCTGACTCATGCCGCCAGGAACCTTTCCTTGTATGACTTCCGCCAGGGTCTTGGATGTGCCCTGGTAGGTCACCTGGAAAGATGTGGTGATGTGCTCGCGAAGCCATTTTGTAAGAGTCCGCAGGTGCTCCACGCCTTTGGACTCGTAAATGCGCTTGTTCTCGCCCGAGGCAGTCGCCGCCTGTTCGCGGGCACCGGCATACAGCCTCAACGTTGCGTCAAATGCCTCGTCACGATCCTTCAGCCTGAAGAACACCTCGTCTGGCTTCTTCTCATCTTTGAAGCTGGGTGGCTCATTGGGTTGAATGAAGTAGAGATAGAAGTCACGAGGCGGCTGTGCGGTTGAACGCTCATTTGGCGTTCCAAAGAAGAGGTACCCACTACGCTCGGCCTTGCGCTCACGCCATTCAATCTCATGCTCCCAGAGGCGGTAGCCAGACTTGTAGGTCTGGTCTGCGCGCTCCATGACCTGAGTCAGTGCGTCGAAGTAGTAGCGATCAAGCTGATCATTGCTCAGCGAGTCTGCACGCTGGGAGATCAGTGAATCGAAATCGACGTCCTTCTTCAGGTCGAGGTAGTACTGGCCGTTCTCGGCGTTGTAGCTGATGAACTGCCCGCTGACCGTTTTGAGGATTTCTTGCAGAGCCTTCTCGACAAGTGTCTTCAGGAATTCAGCGTCCTTTTCAGGTGTAGGGAGAACCAGGCACAAGTCATCCCTTAGTTCCTCCGCCGTGGCCCCAAGCTGCGAGTAGATATCGCCGGTCGTCAGACGATGCACCGACAAGGCATGAACGATTCGAAGCGCCACCGATTTGTAAGCCGGTTGGGTGTACGCCTGTTCGACCCGGTCCTCGACGACCTTACTCTTGCTGATGACATCCCGAATGTCCGTTTCGGAGCGGAATGAGGGGTTGTCCTTCAGGTTCTGCCAGTAGCCGTCATAGGCGATGACGCCAGGTGCATCCGTCGGCACTTCGTCGTTGATGATCTCTCTGATGGCCGCGCTCAGGGTCTTGAGAACCTCGCGCTTCTCAGCAACGTACACGCGTTCGAAGGTGTCGATGTACGCCGGGTGCACAGGAAAGAGCTCTACGAATTTGTCCATGCGGGACTGCATGGACCCATACAAAGGCGCGAACTCGTTGAGGTGCTCACGGATGCGCCCTTCCTGCTCCGGGCTCTTCTTCAGCAAGCGCCTAGAGACGACGTAAGCGACATCTTCACGGGCGATACGCACCTGCTCAAACCGGTCCTTTACGCGTCGCAGAGTCTCCGCGACAAACTGAAACCTCGGGTTATCAAAGAGAGTCTCCTGAACCCCAGAGACGAAGCGAAAGCGCGTCGTCTTGCAGATTTCCCCAATCTCACGCAGAAAATTCAGGTCAAGGATTAGCGCTTGGTCCTGCCGGGTTCGCAGGTAGTCGAGCAGCTCGTCGAGCACGAGAAGCAAACCCTTGCCGGGGTGAACCTCCTCAAATGCCCCCATCATATCGGCGAGGGCGTCCTTGTTGTTGGTGACGTCCGTCGCCGCGGGGAACACGAACTCAATCCCGAGCTCGCCAAGGTGATCTTCAAGCGTCCCGCAAACAATGTCCCGAAGAGACATCTCTGTTGCACCAATCTCAGCCCGGACGACCTTGAACTTGCCAGCGACATCACCGGCTTTCTCCCGGACGGACTCATTCGTTGCGCAAGCCGCGAGGGAAGCGTGCTCTGCAATCGCCGAGACCACGGCCATTAGGTGCGACTTACCCGTGCCGTAGTTTCCAACTATCAGGAGGCCTTTGCTGTCGGCGGGTCGCTCGAACTGCAGCTGCTCGAAGACCAAGTCGGTCAGTTGCTCCGCCATCCTCTCTGAAATGACGAAGCTCTCAACAAGTTGCCGCGCGCTGGCTTCGCCATCGGCATCCCGCAGCTGCACAACCGATTCAATGGGTTCAAACTCGATGATGTCCGAGTACTTCATTGCTATTCCTCCGCCTCTCCTGCGGTCTGGATGGAGCTGCCATGCGCAGCAGATGTTTGGAGTGAGGAGGCAAGTACAACGGATGCCTCAGGGTCGCTGTAGCGTCGAGCCTCAGAGTGTCCTGGCTCGGCATAAGTCAACGCATCACCCTCGATGCGCCCAGGCCAGGCAGCGACAATGGTCCGGTTGCGTGCCAGTTGCTGAAGAACTCGAAGGGGATCCAATCGAAGCTCCGTGCTAAAGAGGAGCTCAATGTTATCCAGCACAATGGGAGTGCCGCCGATCTCCTCAATGAGCTTTGCGAGGATTCGCTGGACACGCACGGGTCGCTGCTTCTGCGTCAAATCTAGAAGCAAACCAGAGAGCCGAAGGTTCAGATTGACAACGGGGCACTCCACTTCGCCCGAGAGGTCCTGTAGTGCTGCCGTTTTCCCGGACCGTGGACCTCCGACAACCAGCACTAACCGGAAGTGACTCTTCTCCGCCGCTTCAACAGCCATCGCGATGGTGTCAAGAGTCATGGCCTGCCCCCTTGACCACATTGGGCAGAGTAGTCAGAGGGACACCATCGCAGCCCCTCGAGGGGAGAGGCAACTTCGAAGCGGTCTCTGGTGTGATCAGATGGATTCAACATGCGGCTATTGATCGTCGATTTGCTTTGCTACCCACTTATCAATGTCGGATGCCCGGAACCTCCATGAGCCTCCCACCTTGAACGCAGGAATCTCGCCCTGCTGTGCCAGGCGGTAAATGGTCTTCTCACTGAGCTTCAGGAGCTCGGCGACATCTTTGAGGGTTAGATAGTGCTCAGGCATCGGGAAGGTCCGAAGGTAGCGCGCTCAGCATGGGAGAATTGTCCAGCATTGTCCAGTGCGGATGAGCAGATCGCTGACGGCCCAATCGGACTTCCTAGGGGCGAGCTACCTCTCAGGGAGAATGGGGTTGTCTAGACCATGAGCATCCCGCCCCCCCTCATCTGAGGCATTATGGACCGGCCACCTCGGGTTCATGATAGTCACCTTCCCGTTGACGGCGGCTCTCCGGCCACCACTTGCTGCCCCGCATCGCCAACGCGAAAATCAGCGAGGAGTACGAGGCTTACCTTCTTGGAAGTCCTTGAGGCGTTGCTCATACCCTTTCCGCCGTTCTTTAATTTTTCGCCGGGACTCATTGAGCTCGGCAAGGACCTCGTCAGTAGACATGCTCTCTCTCGCGCTCTTCGGGTACTCCAAACCAAGCGTGCGTGGAACGAGTTGATCCGCCAGAACTATGCGAGCAAACTCGGGGCGGAAGCTAGTCCAGTCGAAATGACATGTCATGTGGGGGCATGGATGGCACTTTGCAAATCGCGCAATGAAGGCAATGGGCCGCATCGCGTGGACGTGTTGGAGAAGTTCGTCTTTGGAGAGTCTGTCGTAGAGCGCACGCACGCGGCGCTCTTCCTTGCTTGCGTCTGACTTCCCGTGAGCGAGGGGCCACTCATCGAGAAGGTACTTGCCTCCAACGAGTTGGGCGACACCTGGGCTCTTTCCGAATAGCTTCTGAAACACTCCGCTCTTCGGCGCTTGGTAATCGTCAAATCCACCTGCAAGACGGGTTGCCGCTTCGATGCACTCGAGGAATGGAGCACCTGACTTCACTTGGTTGTGTGGCGACCTCGGGGCAATTGGCAACCAACGCTTCATGAACTCCTGGCAATACGGGATGAGATGGGGGTCTGGTAGCTTCCAAGCCGCGACCATGAGAGTGACCACCTGGAATTCAAACTCCTCCCACTCACCTCGGCAACGCGTAGCGAGGGAAGCTCCGTCCTCTTCAAGTCCGTAGAGACGAGCAAGGTAGTCACCAAGCCTGACAAGAGTGTCCGGCGAGTTGGTGATTGAACAGAATGCCTGTTGTTTGCCGTCGGTCATGTTTTGTCGGTTCAGAGTCTGGCATGACCTGGGCTGGCTTGCAGGAGCATCACAGAAACTCCTCGGCGACTGTCCATTCTGACAGTCTTGTGGCGAAACGCTACATGTGGTGCAAATAGGTGCATAACTATTGAAAACGGCACTTTGAAAGGAGCACTATATGCCATCACCAGCAATCGGAAACACCCAGGTCCCAGAGAGTGTTGAGCAGCAATCGAAGAGGCTCGGCCTCAAGGAGGAGGCAGGACATGACCATGGGCAAGAGGATCCTCACGCTGAGCGAGGTGATGAGGTTACGCCTCTCGACAGTCCACTCGCGGAGGCGAGCGCATGCGTCGAGTGGGTTCAACGTGAGAACATCGTAACGACAGCCGACACCCGCAAGCTCAGGCCACTTGAAAACTGAGGACATGTAGCGGTCATCCACTTGGCTCCACTGAGAAGATACCAAGCTCCAAAGAGTCGAGTTGAAGTGCAAGCATGCGCACGCTCAGTAGCCGAGCTTGCGAACTTGCCGTTTGCTCATGCCCGCAAGGTTTTCCAAGATCCAGCGGACATCGACTCGGGCTCTTTCCCGAATCTCGGGAGGGGGGATCTTGAAGTTATCGATGTACGCGCGGCCCCAATACACGACCTCCTCGATGTACTTCGCGAACGCCCGTTGAGTTTCGTCGGTCCAACCGTCAGGGCCAAAGTGCTCGTGGGGAGGGACGGGTCTCCCCGGATTATCACGTTGATAATAGTAGGCTGCGCGGTCCCAAGTCACACCACTCTTGAGGTAACGAGAATGCCATGGGAAGCACTGCCAAATCCCCGTGGTCATGATCAGGGGGGCGTACAACTCGGTGTTAATGCCACAGAACGCTTCTGTGGTGGACCTACCCGTTTCGAGATCAACAAGAACCACATGGAAGTAGTCCCTCCCAACCTGAATGAACCCGTCTTGCCACACGAGAGCATTGAAGTCTCGGTGAGTAGCTCGATTAGCAGGCTGTCCAGGCGCCTGCTGAACCCAGTTGAACACAATCGAGTCCTTCTGTTTTACAGCAGACTCTAGAACGCATCTCCCGATCTGGAGCTTATAGACCCGAGGGCCGATCATGATTGGCGGCGCTACGCCGTCCACTCGACCGTACATGTCCTTCCGGGATTGTTGAGCGGGCGGAGCCTGCCCTTGATCAGCCGGAACTCGCGCTTGAGTCGAAGTTCGGGGTTCTCTCGACAACGACGGCGGCGGAGGCGGCATTGGAGGGTTTGGGACTCCAACGTTCTTGAACGAAAGGCAAGAGTCAGATTCCCGAATAGCATGAAAGTGCAAAGCTTCCGCGGCCCTTGCTGCTAGGGCCGCTGCCGAAGCATTGGCATACTCTACGGCCTGCCCGGTCTCCGCCTTTTGAAGCAAGTCCATGTATGAAGTCCGAGCGGCCTCGTCAACCGTGGTCATGATGACGGGCTCAAGCTCACCTGGCAGTTCCTGCCCATAGGCATCCTTCAGTTCCTCCACGGCTCCGTAGAGCGCTTTCTGAAGCTTCCAAGCCGGAAGCGTCGGGTCCACCCCGAGGACCGCAAAGTAGTCACTGTTCGGACCACCTGGCGGAAGGGCAAGGTTTGCGGAATCATCGGCGGTTGGAGATGGGACAGGCGGAGGCGGAGCATCATACGTACCCACATTTACGTAACGCACCTGGTCTGGCTCGGCGACAACTTGTAGGAGGAAGTGATGCTTCTCGGCGAACTCCCTCGCGGCATTGACGTCGGGGCGCTCAACAATCCTCATTGATCGAGAGAGCTCAAGAACTTCCGCGTAGATTGACCGCAGCCCGGCGTTCGAAAGCAACTCAAATGGCGCGGCGAATTCCCCCGGAAGGGTTCCGCCGTACTCTCGCTGCTTTGTGAGCCGCATCTCCTCAACGTCCTGGGTCGTCGCGTCCTCAGGAAGACCGACCAGCTTGAAGTAACTCTCAATCATATTTCTTGGGGAGTTTGAACCTGCTCTTGTCAGCTGGCCCCTGGGGCTTGTCGTCCTTGGGTCGAGTGAGGCCGAGGTGGCCGTAGTCGTTCTCGTCAAAGACCCGAAGGTCGTACTCCTCGGGTTTCCTGGGAATGAATTCTTGTGGCGCCCCCCGCCTAGGAGGTCCTGGCATACCGTGATCTACGGATGTCCCATGAAGCTTGTTGTTGCTCGCGCCATCTTTCCCGCGCCAATGGAAGTAAGCGTGAAGGCCGCCCCCATTATCCGACGCTGACTCCAGTTCGAGGAACTCCCGCGCTTGCACTCGAGCCTCCTTGTCTTCGCTGAATGTCTCGGAGCCCTCCTGAGGATTCTGTCGAGGAACCGTCTTGGAGACTCTGGTTACCGTGTGGGTAGAGAAAAGCCGCTCCGCCCATTCGGCGTCCTCTGCGCTTCCCAACTGCATGATGGCCTTCTCCCCACAATTGTTCAGAACCTCCTCCGCTTCAGCTTCGTCGAAGGTCGCCTTCAGAGTGCTCAAACCTTGTGCTGCCAAGACCGATCGTATTCCCTTACTCCGCCCCTGTGTGAGCATCGTTCCGAAATTCGGAAAGCGCCCAGCGTTCTTCAACTCATCGAGGTACAGCCATGACAGGTCATGCTTCAGTCGCTCATGGTCATGACGGTCCATTAGAGTGTCGATCGCGAACCGCACGAGCATGTTGTTCGCCCGAACCATGGAGTCCTTATATTTGTAGTGGTCGCCAACCAGAAGGACGCCAGCTCCGCGGCTCCATCGTTCGAAGCTGAACGAGTACTTGGAGTGATCCCAGAGAGCGGCAATCAGTCTGTACGGAGTTAGGTTCGCACGCAAGGTGGCGCGAATGCTGAGCGCTAGGCGGTCCACTGTCTTGATGTAATCTCGAACAATCCCCCTCCCCTTTTCGGTTCGGTCTAGCACCTGCTCTAACAAGTCGGGAGTGTCGAGGATCGTCACCAGGTGGCGTAAGTCCCAGTGGCGCTTTCCATCACTATGGATAGGGGCATTCAATCCGTCGATTACGGCAGCGAGTGTCTCGCGCGCGGACACCTGCCAGAAGGCATCCCCACCCTGATCTTGTATCACGATGTCGGCAAACGCCTGGGAGTCCGCTGAATTCGAAACGTCTCTCGCAATGTCCCAGCAAGCGGAGCGTGTATCAAAGGGATTGGTCAAAATCACATCCCTTGAGGGCGTGAATCCCATGCGTGCAAAAAAGGGGACGAGGTCGGTCTTCGCGTCATAGACAAGCGTGCGGTAGTTCATGGAGAACTCGGACGCTTGTTTTCCATTTGGGCCATCTTCACGCACGGGTCGCAACACACTCCACATGTGCAGTTTCATTGCGACAGTCTTGCCTGATCCAGTTGCGCCCATGAAGAGGGTGTGGGGGGCTAGCTCCCTAAGCGTCCAAGTCTGCGTCTGTGGAGCCCCTGCGACTGCACCCCGATAGCTAACTCGGAGCTCTCCGAGCTTAGAAGCTTCGGGGTCCGTGGCAGCAATCGCCTGTCGGATGGCGGGGTGCTCAGGCGCGGCACTAAGAAGGGCGCCCTTAACCGAATCTAGTGGAGGTAGGCGAGTGCGGTTCTTCTTGGCCTCGAAGGTGACCTCTTCCTGCTCGGGATCGTAGGCATCCGCTGCCTTGCGAGATGCCAGGTCTGGAACTGGAGGTGGAGGAGGGAGATTGGGCTTCGGTTCGAATCCAAGAAGCTCCGGCTCTACTGCGGGAGTCTCCTTCGAGCCGAATGAAAATCGCTCCATAAATCGGCGGCCCTTCTCCTCTCCACTCATAGCCCCCTCTCCAATCCAAAGTCGTCTCGAGCCCGTTTCTCCCTCTCCTCCTCCAGTACTCGGATGCGCTCAGCTTCTTCGAGCGCGACATCCCGTTCCGATCTTTCACCGACTTGAACGGCAAGCTGTGTTCTCCAGTCTTGCTCTAGCGAGCGCTCAAGGTCTGCCAAGTCTTCCCCGAGGTCATGCCCTGGGCAGTAGACAGCCATGTGCTCGCGAGCTCTCGAAGTCTGGACGTACATCATGTCTCGCCTGGCTGCGTCAACCGTTGTGTAAACAAACACACTGTCAACGGTTGACCCTTGAGCCTTGTGGGTCGTGAGCGCATAGCCTAGCGACGTTTTCTTGTAGCGGTTCAGGTTGACTCGAACACGCTTTCCGCGGTCAAGGTCGATGGTCACTCCACCCTTGTCGAAGGGGTTTGCATTTATGGGGCTGTGAATCTTAACGATGGTTCCAAGATCACCGTTTGACACATCAAGGTGTCGGTTGTTTTCACCGAGCATGATGCGGTCACCGCGCGTGGCAGTCTCTCCAGACCCGAGAGTTACAGGAATCGTGCCCAGCTCGCGGGCATTCTTCCGTGCCTCTCTAGCAAGGTGATTGAGTTCCTGAGCATCCGAGTTCGTGGCGGCGAGAATAAGCTTGTCCGGACCTTTTACCCTCCGGGCAAGCACATCGGGAAGAAGGGACTCGACCAGCCAGGGCGTTGCCTTACCTTTCGCCTCCATCCAGTCGGCGATCAGGCTGTTCTTCGTCTCGGAAGGACCGCCACCTCCCATGTGGAGGCATTGATGTTCCTTCAGAAGGGAAAGTCCCGTCGCTGCATCTCCGTGGGCAAAGGCGCGGACTGCGTCCTGCATCCATGGAGTTGACTGCCGTTTGACTTCCGAAAGCTCAAAGCGGCCGACGTGCTCTCCGAGAGCCTCGAATGGTGAAACTGATTGGATCGCAGGAAGCTGAAGCTCATCACCGGCAAGCACCACTTTTGCCCCGGCCTTCGAAGCAAGCCGTAGCATTTGGGTCATGTCTTCGAGCCCCAGCATGGAAGACTCATCAATTACGACGACCGTCTTGGAATTGAGCTTGAGCCGTTCCATTGGCCTATCTTTGTAGTCCTTGTAACGCCCCCACCTCGCTGCGCTGCGAATCTGAGCCCCGTGGTAATCCGCCTGCTCCTTGATCGACGGTTCGAGCTCAATCTGCCGCTTCCTGACAGTTTCGGTCTTGATTCCAGATCCGTGCTCCAACTCTCTAGATGCCCTGCCTGCGAGGGCCATCCCGACGACTGTGTAGCCTTGTTTCTCCCAAGCTTCCCGGGCAGCCCCGAGAAGAGATGTCTTGCCGGTCCCCGCAACTCCGGCAAGGAGTTTTAGGTTTCCAGAGCCAGTGGTAAGGTAGCGAAAAGCCGCCCGCCGCTCCTCGGTGTCGAGCTTCTGCTCGTTGTTTGCGATGACCAGATCAGCCAAGGGGCTACTAACCGTGAGTCCATGCTCACCATTGAGCTTCGCGCCAAGGCCAAGGATCTTGTCTTCCGCAGCGAGCTCTGCCTGGGTAGTAAGAATGGGGTGTCGCTTTCCTCGTGTCACCGTCAGCACTTCATCACTATCGAGGTGTTTGCGTACTGCACCGAGTACCGCCCCTGGCGCAGTCAGGCCGTCTGCCTGGGAAGCTTCAGCTACGCGGCGAACCACATCTTGGGGACGGAAGGTGGCTCGTTCCCCTGCAAGGGATTGGCAGACTTCTGCAACAAGCGCGGATAGGTCGTTCTCAGCAATTTGGGATTCTCTTTCCCTGGGCCTTGGGAGCGCATCGGGGGTGAGCCCAAGCCCTAGCAGTTGCGCCTTCCAGGTGACTTCAAGTTCGTTTCGCGCGACATGCCCCTTAACCTCTCGAGTTGCGCGGTTCGCTGTATCCGCTGCCTTCGCGGAGGAGTAACCGAACTCCTGCATCTGGTGTTCTATCTGCCTTCTGCGAGTAGAGAAACTGTCGCAAACCGACTGCAGGACTCCGGCAACACGGAAGAACTGAGACTGCCTCCCCCTACGAGGACTCCCGTGGCTCTCGATTTCATACCCAAGCCCCCTCGGCCCAAGTTCGTGGGCCAAAGCAACCCGATAGATGGCTCCCGCCGCCATCTTGTGCTGGTAAAGCTCGTTATTCCAAAGGGCCGATGTCATTCCGTCTTCACGAATACCGATGTTCGGAACGAGGACATGTGAATGCAAATTCATGTCCTGGGCACGGCTCGTCGAGTGGAGAAACTCAGCAAAGACTAACTCGCACTGCTCGAACTGCGCTCCTGCTTTCCCACGCCGGGTCCAACCCGCTTCCATCTGGAGGTAGTCGAGCGCGGTGCCAACTGCGCGATGATGGGCGGCTTCGATTCCCTCCCGAGTATTCTTGTCCCCCATCGCCCAAAGCACGGAGACGGACTTGTCAGCGGAGAAAGTTAGGTCGATTCCAGCTTGACGCTTCCGGTCCCCCTTGTCCTTCCCTGCGTTCTGGACGAGCTTTCGACCATCAGCCGGGTGGAACCCTTGGAGCACAGATTGCAGTTGCTCCTTCTCAACTATCCCCGCAAGGCCCAGTGATACAGCACCTTTCCCTCGCCACAGCCCGGGCGGCTCACCGCCCTCAAGGTAGTAATCTTCCCGAGCAAGGTTGGTGTAGTAGTGCCCTTTGCCTGCACCCAGTGAGCCGATTGATAGCATGAGTTACTCCTAGTCTATCAATCGTTCTTAGCCTGGTATTGCTTTCTAAGAGCCTCGAATCTTGACATGTATTCGCCTCGATCTTGAAAGTTCAGCTGAGTCATGTACGCCGAGAACGAGTGGTGAACTGCGGCAGCCATGCCAGCGACGATTGATCGAAGCTCACCCATCTCCCTCAGCGCATGCCTAGCGAGTTCTTGGCTATCGCCAGAGGCCAGGCCCTCTCGTAAATTCGCAACTTGCGTGGCGAGATCATCTAGCTTCGCGGCCAGAGATGGATTCCCTCTTTCTGAAAAGTGGTCGGCGATGATGTCCCGGGCATAGCCGCTCTTCTTTCTTCCCCGCGAATGCGCTTCTTCTTCGAGGAGGACTTTGAGCTCAGGTTCGAGCTTGATCGAAAGTGTTTCGTTTGCCATGGCTGTTTCGAGCGGTATACCGGAGAACGGGCATAGAAGGCGCCCAGAAGCGACTACCAGCCCCAAGGTATACCCAGTCACTCGCACGTATACCACTAAATACCTGCGTAGAAGGGACTAAGGGCACATTGGTATACCACCGTGGTGCATCAGGTGTGGCACCGCAGGTTCCCTTTTTGACCGGACCGATTAGGTTCGGCGCGAGCCCAGTTGCTGGGCGAAGCGTTCTCGCGAAGCTCGGGCCCTAGCCCGACGAGCGAGAATCCCCGAAGGCTTCCGACCTAGGAAGCCGGAGGTCAAGAAAGGTTCCTTCCAGAAAAGAATGGCTCGGCCCTAGCCGAGACGTTTAGCCAGAGCGGCGAGGTAAGTACCCCGCTAAGAGAATGGGTAAATGGAAGTCGAGAGAATGCTGGCACCCAAGGCCAGTGAGGGGAGCCCGGGCTACCCCTCAGCGGCTAGCCACTCCAAGTGCATGTGTGACCCATTATCTCTGGCAAGAAGAAGATGGTCGTAAGTAAGACGCCGAGTACAAATTCGGGGATGCCCTTCAGCTTCCATCTCGTCCGCCCCACCTTCACTGCCCATGTGTGATGTCTCTGCCGCGCCCACAGGGCAACTTCGTCGACAGCCTTCAGGATGTGCTCCGGCGTATCGTTCCCTCGCGCTTCAAGATGAAGAAAGATATGGATGAGCGCGTTCTCGATTCTGTCGTTCAATTCCGGCTCTCTGGGGTTCGCTTGATTTGGCCCCGCCTTCACTTTGTCAGCTGGCTGAATCTTCCTCTCAATCATGGTTTTCTCCTTTGGAAGTTTTGGTTGTGCGACGGTGGCAGCGAAGGAGGAGGGAAAGAGCAAGAGAAAGCTGCGCCGCTAGGCGCCGAGCTTGCGAGGGGACCGGTTTCTCTTGCTCTTTCGTGACCCGTAGCTAGAACCCAAAGCTCAAGCGAAACTTCCGAAGGAGATAACCATCAGCAACACTGCGAACGGGCGAAGCCCGTTCACGACTTCACTGAGTTGAAAACGAACGGAGAAATCGAAAAGGGGAAAGGAGCTGCGCAGGCGTAGGGAAGTGTTGGTCCATGGCACCGCAGCTTCCTCTTTGACCGGACCGATTAGGTTCGGCACGAGCCCAGTTGCTGGGCGAAGCGTTCTCGCGAAGCTCGGGCCCTAGCCCGACGAGCGAGAATCCCCGAAGGCTTCCGACCTAGGAAGCCGGAGGTCAAGAAAGATGAACTCCAAGAAACAGAGGCCCGGCCCTAGCCGGGACCGCAAGACGGGCGCCCCTAAGGCTAGGGATATCTCTTACAACCCCAGTCAGAGAGGGAAAGCGGCTCGATGCCGCCCTCCGCTCAAATTGCCAACTAAAGAATCCCCGCTAAAAAGTAGCCAACGACTGCACCCGCCACAACAACGACACGACCTAGCCACATCATCCTCGACCGCGTCTTCTCCTCGTAGTGTCCGCAGGACCACACCAGTCGCTCCGCTTCATCGACATCCACGCTCCAATGGCTGCCGCGACTGCCATCCGTTCCCGGCGCATCCCCGTGCTCGACATCTGGAAAATCATCGTCTTCTAACTGCGCCAGAGGATCACAGCAGGCTTGAAGCATATCCTGATGCTTTAGGTACCCCGAAGAGAGGGACCAATGCCCGTGGTCAATATCCTCTACCCATTCGTAACCGTCTTTAAGTACATCATCTTTCTTCGTCATCATTCACCTTTCTAAGTAGCGCCACCATTCTTCTTGAACAGTGGCGCTCGGTTGTCATCAAGCCACTCTCGCCCTGTGAATCCTTCGCACCTCGCTTAGCCTGCTCGGCATGAAGTGGAAATCACGCTCCACCTGGTGGAGCTTTCCTTCCCCGGCTTGAAGCTCGGAGAGACTGAAGTACCCAAGTTCGGCCACATGTCCGTAGACAAGACCGAAGAATGTGTTATCCCCGTCGAACTCCGTTGCGTACCAAGTCCATGAGCACCAGGTTGCAAAGAATTTCACTTGGACTATTGGGTCATCCTCCCCATCCGTCTCATAGAGACCAGGAAGTCGCCTTCTTATTTCCTCCGTGAGCAACCTCATGATTCACCTCCCTGCTCCGCCAGAACGGCAATAGCTCGGTCAAGCGCTTCGCGAGCGAGAATCGCCTGCGATTGGGAGAACGAGTTTGAGCTCTGCAATTTGCCGCTCTTATCCTCGTAGGTCCTCGACAGGGAGATGTTTGCCCAACTCCCCTTCTTCCCTTCGTTGTCCCAGATGACGGCCTCCACTGCCCCGAGCCTAACTCGGTATCTTGGTTCGTTCTTTTTCTCTTCACTCATGATGTCCTCCTTAGACTTCACATTCGGTTTGTGCCGGTAGCCGTGCGAAGTGAGCGGATGAGTCAAGGGGCAAGCGGAGCGAGCGCAGCGAGTGAGAACCCCTTTACTCATCCGCTCACGTAGCTAAGAGCGGACAGAACAAACCGAATGTGAAGGCTAAGGAGGACCGGTTTACCGCTGTGCTGCGAGAGGGGCAGAGAACCAAAATGAGAAAAAGCGGTCGAGCCGTGAAGGCTCGTCGTCAGGCACGAAATCAGTCCCCCGAATTAGCAAGCGCCACGTCGTCGTCTACTACGGCGAAAGAATCACCCGCGAGGACCTCATTGATTCGGCTGGAAATCCCATTCAGCTTGTAGCCTGATGCCTTGAGGCGTCGTCTCAGTTCGGAGTCAACCGTAGCCCGCTTAGCTGAGCCGCCGGATTGCTCGGCAAGGAACGGAGTAAGTACATCGTGGACAATCTTTCGAGTGACCGTTTTCTTGCCGTCGCTCGGCTTCCCGGTGAGGGCATTGAGCGCGGTCCTGTACTGGCGGAGCTCAGCCTTCACCTCGGCAAGTGCTTTGGAGATGTCGGCCGCCTTCTCTTCAAGGCCAGTGATATGGGTGCGAAGAAGGTCGCGAGGGTCGGGCGCAGGCACGTCTGAGTTCGGCGTAGACATTGGGTGGTATTCCTAGGCTTGGGTCTTCGGTGCCACATGGTACCCCGAGAGAGGAAGCGCGGAAGAAAACGTCAGTACTCGTAGGCAACTTCCACGAGCACGTCGCCGTCCTTCTCGACCCGCACGGCGACATCTAACTCCTGGCAGTTCGACCAGTCGTAAGACCCTGCCTTTTCCTCCGCGAGGTCAGCGGCATCCTCAGGGCTCTTGGCCTGAATCTCTACTCGCTCCCAGAAGAGAACGGTGCGCTGAACAAGGACGGAATACTCCGGCGGGGACCGGGAACGATCTTTGCTCATGACTGGACCATCTCTGCTGAGCCGCCAGTTTCGAGCAGCGCCCGAAGGCGCTTCATCGAGCGGTGGCGTCTCTGTCTAAGGGCGTCGGGGGTGGTGCCGAGGGATGCTGCAATCCTTGCTGCTTCCCCTCTCGGGAACGCGAATTCGCCAGTCTCTGGTTCGTACCAAGGAAGACTCACCTGGAGCGCCTCAGTCTCTTTCTCGCTGAGCTTCCTGAGTGCGCCGTGGAGCAGAGTGTGAAGAGCTAGTGGAGGCTCGTCGTCAGCATCTTGCTCTGGGGCTGGCAAATCTCCAAGTAGCTCACCCGGCGCATCTACATCGCTCGCAATCCGGTGTGCGGCAATTCGGCGAGCAACAACTGAAAGCCATCCAAGCACCCGGCGACGAACGCCGTCGGGGTCCTGGTCTGAGAAGCGTTCTACTAGTTGCTCCGAGGATGGTTGCCTTCCCGCCCAATCGAACGCTGTCTGGAAAGTGTCCGCCACTACGTCTGCGATGCGCTCCTTGTCTCCGAGTGCCCCGCCGAACGCTCGTGCAACAACGGTGAAGATGTAGCGGGAGTGCCGACCATGGAGCTCCGCCCAAGCTTCTCGCGCAGTTGCAGGGTCTCCAATTTGCTCTCCCATGAAGCCAAGAAGCTCCGCCTCAGACGCGTCCTGAGTATTGGAAACTCCCTCACCAAATCGCTGCTCTTGTTTTCGTTGTCCGGGCGGGAAGCACTCAGCTGCGAGAGTGGTACCGCCCGGTTTTGGTGGTGGTTCGAGTGCCTCCTGATCTTGTGTCGTTGTAGGCATGTCGCGTTTCTCCTCCGAGGTCTTCCCTCATTTGTTGTTCCTGCGAACGTGCGGAGGGAAGGAGGAACGCAAGGAGGAGAGCGGAGCGGTCCTTGCGTTCTGGGAGGGCCCCTCTGCTAGGAGCACGGGAGAACGACAAATGAGGGAAGACCTCGGAGGAGGAACACCTCCGGTCGTCAACGAAACACGGGAGATGCTGCACTCGAACCAGCGCCAAAACCGGGTGGTGCCACTACCACCGAAGTCGCCGAGAAAGAAACCGACGACCTGTCACGCCATCGCCTTCTTTGGGGCATGGATAGGTCCAACTCCCCCACGCCTCTCGTTGTTCACTTGGATGTAAATGAACTTGAGGCCTTGGTTCGGGGAGTGGTGCGAGACGAATTGTTCGCTGCTGCTGAGCAGCGTGCGGGCACACGAGCACCGGACCCGACAACTCTGGAATTGGAGCCGCTGCTTACCGCTTCGCAATTGGCCGATGTGTTGAATTGCGGTGTCCGAACCCTCAAGAGATGGCTTCAGGAGGGGGTTGCTCCGCCGCCCGCTGAAACGCCAGGGTCGAGACTTAGATGGTACAAGCCCGCCGTCAGACGCTGGCTCGAACAGCACTGCCCCGGAGTGGCCGAGTCGCCCTTTGCCCGGGGTGATGGGGTTCGCGCCGCCAAGCAAACGGAATCACGATGGCGCAAGGTCGAGGACTAGGACAGGGACGAATCGTTCGCGAGGAGCGGGCAGGTGGACGCACGGTTTACGTCGGGCATTGGACCGACTCAGACCGGAGACCCCACCGAAAAGCCCTGGGCACCGACCGCCGCGTCGCGACGCGGATGCTTTCTGAGATTGTTCGAAAGCGTGACCTTGCGGAGCAAGGCATGGAGGTCGAGGGCTGGGCGGAGCGCAGCACTGAGCAGGTCCGGGTCGCCTACCTGACGGACCTCGAAGCTCGGTGCAGCGAGAGTCACGTGATACGGCAACGCGCGGCCCTTGCCCGAGTCCTCGATAGCATCGGCGCGCGCAGGGTCGGAGACATCCGAACCGATGCGCTGATGGCCTACCGAACCAAGCGCCTTCAATCCAAGAGGCGCCCAGCGAACGCGACGGTGAACCGCGAAGTGTCGGCGGTCGTGGCCATGCTGAATTGGGCTGCGGAACTCGGGTGGCTCAAGCAGAACCCCATCCGACTGAAGCGCCTCCCTCAGGGGCGGGCGTTTCAGAAGCTCGAGCGACGCGCGCTCACGGAAGAGGAGTGCGGCGACTTCCTCCGGGCGGCCCGCGAGTTGGACGAGGAGAGCGGAGCTCGAACTCGGGCGGCGCGGACCATCGAGAATGGCACGAAAGGTCCGGGATACGAAGCGAAGGAGCGCAAGCTCCGAATCCCGCAAGCACCCCTCTGGAGGACATTCCTGGAGTCCGGCGGACGGTTCAGCGAGGTCGTGATGGCTCCGTGGGCAGAACTGGACGAACGGGGCCGTACGCTGCGATTCAGGGCGAATACCACGAAGGGGAAGCGGGAGCGCACGTTGCCGCTTTCTGACGAACTGACGGAGGAGCTCCTGTCGCTCCGAGCGCTTCACGCGGAAGTCCTGGGTCGTATCCCGAGGGTGAGCGAGCCCATCTTCCTCACGCCTAAGGGATGCTCGTGGGTTGGGCAGAACAGGAACTCACTTCGGATGTTTCAAGATGTCTGTGCACGAGCTGGCATCGCAGTGCGAGGCGAGGACAACACGAAACTCGACATCCACGCGCTGCGCGTCACGTTCTGCACGAGGCTTGCTCTGGCAGGTGTGCCCATCCAGGTGGCGCAGAGTTTGATGGGGCACCAGTCGGTCGAGATGACGGCGAACATCTACACGCGCGTGACGACCCAGAACTTGCGCGATGCGCTGCGTGTCGTGCCGCCGCTAGAGGTCGCGAATAAGGTCGATGAAATCGACCTGACGCAAAGCGCGTGCCGCAGCAACTCGTGAGCAATTCGTGAATGCTCACCGGGGGCAACGGATGCCCTTTGCATCGCGCAGCCCTAACTCCTTGCTAAGCAAGGAGGTTAAAATGGTCGGGGCGAGAGGATTCGAACCTCCGACCTCTGCAACCCCATTGCAGCGCGCTACCAGGCTGCGCCACGCCCCGACCGAGGGGCAGGGATCCTAGGTAGGGACTCGGGGGGGGTCAACCGCCCTGGGGAGTCGATTTGGG
>Ga0114933_10000767_pt1 | contig 37697 bp, 23 predicted proteins | sample 4SBtaG_FD_89691 | JGI IMG/M metagenome (GOLD analysis project Ga0114933, IMG submission 89691) | Deep subsurface microbial communities from Kolumbo volcano to uncover new lineages of life (NeLLi) - 4SBTROV12_W25 metaG | ecosystem: Environmental > Aquatic > Marine > Volcanic | place: Kolumbo... | reverse complement strand
TGGTGCAGACCGTCCCCGACCGGATGCACCGCGTGAAGGCGACCGACCTCGACCGGACACACCGCGTGAAGGTGACCGTCCCCGATCGGACGCACCGCGTGAAGGTGACCGTCCCCGATCGGACGCACCGCGCGAAGGTGACCGTCCCCGACCGGATGTAGAACGCGAAGGTGAGCGACCTCGACCGGATGCACCGCGTGAAGGCGACCGTCCCCGACCGGACGCACCGCGCGAAGGTGACCGTCCCCGACCGGATGTAGAACGCGAAGGTGAGCGTCCCCGACCGGACGCACCGCGTGAAGGAGAGCGTGGACAGCTCGCAGAGCTCGAGGGAGTATTCAAGCGTTACGACAAGAACAACGACAAGACCGTTGTTTTAGAGGAATTCCTAGCTCTGCATCAGGGGAATCTAACAGAGCAAGATCGGCGTTTCTGGCAGGAATTCTTTGTTAGCCATGATCGAAACAAAGATCGCAAATGGACTTTCGAAGAGTTCGTTGGTGCCGTACGTGCATACAGCCAGCGGCAACGATAGAGAATAACCACGCCTTGGCTAAAAGACTAAAGGCGACAGTTATTGATTTGAGTTTCGAGTATTGCTGATGCGCCGAGTTCGTCGAGTTGGTCCATGACCGTGGATACCTGACTGCTCTTGACCATGACGCGGACTGCGCACCAGTGGTTGTCTTCCAGGGGATTAATTGTTGGCGAATTATAACCTGGTGTAATCTCCTCGGCCTGAGCAAGTTTTTCACGCGGAATATTGTATTCCAGCAATGAATATCCTTGTGCAATGACGACGCCTTGCAGACGTCGCACGATTCGGTCAGCGAGATTCTCGTGACGTTTTTCTTTGTTCTGAACAAGAATTGTCTGGTAGTTACCAATCTCATCGAGGATTCGTAATCGGTTGGCAGCGAGTGTGCTACCTGTTTCAACCAGGTCAACAATGGCGTCAGCAATCCCAAGTGAGATCATGATTTCAACGCTGCCGGTTAATTTAACCAGATGTGCTTCTGCACCGTGTTGACCGAGGTACTGTCGCGTTACCGTTGGGAAACTAGTGGCAATCCGTTGGCCGTTGAGCGATGCAGCAGTATCAAAATCACTATCATCCGGCACGCAGATGGCCAGACGACATTTGCCAACACCCAGTTGCAGTCGTTCATCAAGATCAACATCGGCTTCGGCTACCAGATCACTGCCTGTGATCCCCATGTCCAATGCACCTTCGGCGCACAGGACAGGGATGTCGTCGGTGCGGAGGAAGATGATATCAACCGGCAAATCACTCACGCGGGCAAACAGAGACCTGTTTTGCCTGCGGAATTTCAGTCCGGCTTTTTTTAGCAGTTGTTCTGAAACTTCTGCCAATCGTCCTTTGCTTGGTAATCCAATTCTTAGATTCGTCATTGCCTTGCAGCTTTTTCATCAATTCCTGAAATACCGAATCGTCGGGACAACTCTGCTTCCACTTCGTGGATATGAATGTCCTTAAATCCGAGCATGACCATGAGGTGAAACAGCAGGTCTGCTGCTTCGTAAATCAAATGTGCACGTCCTTCGTCGCCTGCCTCATCTGCGGCTTCAACAACTTCCGCTGCTTCTTCGAGGATCTTGTCGCCGATTGTTGCTGTCCCACCATTAAACAGCTTTGTCGTATATGACTGTTCAGGTGGATTCGCTTTGCGATCTTCGATCACACCCATTAGTCGCGACAAGATGTTATTTTGGTCAGTCACCGGCATACCCTTTACACGAGCAGCAATACGTTGCACGATTGAAGAAGGACGACCGTGTACACCACGTACACGAAACCACATTGTTCACAGTTCATCGTAGATTCGCATCGGAATACTGACAATTACGCGTATTGTTAGAAGTTCTTAACATCTCATCGAGCACGCGTAAGTCACTAACGATCATGACGATTATGACAGCTGAGACTGGTAAAGAGTTCGCACCTATTTCACGTGACTGTTGGTTTCTCACCGGGCCAACAGCTAGCGGGAAATCCAGTATCGCGATCGAGCTTGCAAAGCGGCTCGATGCTGAGATTGTCTCACTGGATTCGATGGCCCTCTACCGTGGCATGGATATCGGTACTGCCAAACCAACTGCCGAGCAGCAACAACAGGTTGTGCACCACATGATCGATGTTGTAGAGCCAACGGAATCATACAGCCTTGCAGAGTATCTCACAGCGGTGCATGACTTGGTTGAGCAGATTCATGAGCGTCAGCACAGTGCTTTGTTTGTCGGCGGAACGCCGCTCTATTTAAAGTCCTTGCTGCGGGGGTTATACAGTGGTCCGGAAGCAGATTGGGAATTCCGAGAACAAGTGCAGCAAGAGTTGGAAGAGTGTGGAGCGGATGCGCTGCACGCACGACTTGCCCAGATTGATCCACTGTCCGCTCATAAACTACATCCAAATGATACGAAGCGGGTTATTCGTGCACTTGAAGTTTTTCGGGCGACCGGTGAGCCGATTAGTCATCAACAAGTACATTTTGACGACACTGAAAGTCAGCCGCACTCACGAGCATTTGTCCTTGCCTGGGATCGTTCAGAACTGCACCAACGGATTGAGAGGCGTGTTGATGAAATGTTTGAGAAAGGGTTGGTAGCTGAGGTCGATTCCTTGCTTACAACACATGGTGAATTATCCAGAACGGCTATGCAGGCCGTTGGGTACCGTGAGGTGATTGATCATATTACTGGCGGCCATTCGATCGAAGAAACGGTAGAAAAAGTAAAGGCACGTACGCGGCAGTTCGCACGGCGACAGGTAACCTGGTTCCGGCGTCTGGATGAGTGTCAGTTAATCAATCGATCCGATTCAGACTCGCTTGGGGAATTGCTTAACCACATCACCGCAGCTGAGTCTCAATAACCCGAATACGGGTGTCTTTTGTATGTTGCACATCGCAACTAAAATACGAGTTTGCCGTAGCGATGCAACGAACAGCTGTTTTGGAACCAAACGGGCAGATTTTCTGTGATACACCTCTGGCATCGCAATTATTCAATACAAGATTAGGAATCAATCGTGTTACGAACACACACCTGTGGAGAGATTCGGGCTGAAAATATCGATGCCACCGTGACATTGTGTGGTTGGGTGGATAGTACTCGTGACCATGGTGGCGCCGTATTCGTAGACCTTCGCGACCGCTATGGAAAAACACAAGTTGTTTTTGGACCCGAGAGCGGTTTAGTTGAAGAAGCCAGCTCGTTGCGCAACGAAGACGTAATCAAGGTTATTGGAAATATTGCCGCACGTCCGGAAGGCACCGTCAATGAAAAGATTGATACCGGTGCAGTTGAATTGCGCACGACGCAATTAGAGATTCTCAATAAGAGTAAAACTCCGCCGTTTACACCGAGCCAACAGGAATTGCCCGGCGAAGATCTTCGTCTTAAATATCGCTATCTGGATCTTCGACGACAGCAAATGCAGGACACGCTGGTACTACGCAGTAAAATAGTTAACACGATGCGTCAGTACTTCGATGAAAATGACTTTATTGATGTCGAAACACCAATTCTTGGTCGCAGTACTCCTGAGGGTGCTCGTGACTATCTGGTCCCAAGTCGAGTACACCACAAACACTTTTACGCACTGCCGCAATCTCCGCAGCTATACAAGCAAATCATGATGGTCGCGGGTTATGACCGTTACGTGCAGGTTGCCAGATGTTTTCGAGATGAAGATCTAAGAGCGGATCGACAGCCAGAGTTTACTCAGCTTGATCTTGAAATGTCATTTGTCGATGCCGACGATGTGATCGGCATGATCGATGGTCTGGTTCAACGAATGGCCAAAGAGGTTCTGGACTTAGATGTGCAGTTACCACTACCTCGCATGACCTATGACGAGGCAATGGAACGCTTTGGACATGACGCACCGGATTTGCGATTTGGTATGGAGCTAATCAACTGTAGTGATGTCGCCGAAAAGGTCGAGTTCCGCGTGTTTAGTGGTGCGGTTTCTAATGGTGGTGTTGTAAGAGGTATTAAGGCCGACGGTGTTGCTGCAGACTTCTCACGAAAACGAATTGACGAATTGACTGAATGGGTGAAGCAGGACTTTGGTGCAAAAGGCCTTGCGTGGTTCCGAGTGGAAGAGGATGGCAGCTTGTGGTCTCCGATTTCAAAGAATTTCAGCGATGAAGAATTGGCAGCTATCGGCGAACGCATGGGTGCCGAGGTTGGCGACATTATGTTCTTTATTGCAGATAGCTGGGAAGTCAGTTGTAAGGCACTGGCGGCCTTGCGGAAACGCCTGGGGGCGGAATTGAGTCTTTACGACCCAAATGCAATGAATTTCTCATGGGTCATAGAATTCCCAATGTTTGAGTTTGACGAGGAAGAGCAACGATGGAATGCGATGCATCATCCTTTTACCGCACCTCGGGATCAAGACATGCCAATGTTCGAGACAGAGCCGCATTCCATGAGAGCTATTGCTTATGATCTGGTCATAAATGGATCCGAAGCAGGTGGTGGTACCATTCGAATTCATGACTCAGCCATTCAAAGCAAGGTGTTCGAATTACTGGGGATCGACGCTGAGACAGCACGGGACCGTTTTGGATTCCTACTGGATGCATTGCAATACGGAGCACCTCCGCACGGTGGAATTGCTTTGGGCATCGATCGTTGGGTGATGCTGTTCGGTGGTCTCGAGAATATTCGTGACTGCATTGCGTTTCCAAAGACTCAAAAGGCCGGTGATTTGATGACCGAAGCTCCAGGCGGTGTAGATAAACGCCAGTTGAGAGAACTCGGTATCACAACCGTCGATGAATAAGGTGGTTTGTCGATCACGTCAGTTATCAAACAAGAACTTCCAGTAAATAAACGGATAGCTATTCACGATGGCAAAGAAATCAATTGATCAGGTAGATGTTGCGGGCAAAGCCGTATTGGTGCGTGTAGACTTCAACGTACCACTTGAGGACGACCAATCTATAACAGACGATCGCCGCATCAAGATGGCATTACCGACCATTCAATCGGTTCTAAGCCGCGGTGGAAAGCTGATTGTGATGAGCCATCTGGGCCGACCGAAAGGTGACGGCAATGACTCCCGTTTCAGCTTAAAGCCAGCTGCCGTCAGGTTGGGTGAATTGCTAGATCAACCGGTGGCATTTGCACAGGACACGGTTGGTGATGATGCACAGACCAAAGTTGCTGAACTTGGTGAAGGTGGAGTTCTGGTGTTGGAAAATTTGCGTTTTAACGAAGGTGAAAAAGCCGGCTGTACAGAGTTTGCCGGGAAGCTGGCAGCCTTTGCAGATGTCTATTGCAATGACGCATTTGGGACATGTCATAGAACAGACGCATCCATGGTTGCGGTGCCAGAAGCGATGACAGGCAAACCCAGGGTCGTGGGATTCCTGGTGGCTAAGGAAATTCAATATCTGTCGGATGCCATAGCGACTCCTCAAAGGCCATTTGTGGCAATCCTTGGCGGCGCCAAAGTGTCAGATAAGATCACCGTTATTGATAACCTACTTGGTGTTTGTGACAGAGTACTAATTGGTGGTGCTATGGCCTATACCTTTGCTTTGGCACAAGGCGGTTTAATCGGAAAGAGCCTTGTTGAGCCTGATAAAGTGGATCTGGCACTAGCTCTTCTTGAAAAAGGCGGTGATAAGCTGGTTTTGCCGGTGGACACACATTGTGGTGATGATTTCTCAGCCGACTGTAACAAAGAAGTCGTAACAGCAGGTCAGATTTCCGAAGGCTTTGAAGGATTGGATATCGGTCCGCAAACCGCTGGTCAATATGCTCAAATCGTATCCGAAGCCAGAACCGTCGTGTGGAACGGTCCGATGGGGGTTTGTGAAATGCCACCATTCGATGAGGGTACAAAGAAAGTTGCTCAGGCCATTGCTGATGGAGACAACGTTAGCATTATTGGCGGCGGAGATAGTGCGGCTGCTATCCAACAATTAGGCTTTGCAGATAAAGTCTCGCATGTGAGTACAGGTGGCGGCGCGAGTCTTGCCATGCTCGAAGGAAAAGCCTTTGCTGCCGTGGACTTGCTAGACGATGCCTAGACGACTGCAAAGTCAGCGGGTTTTAAGCATCGCTGAATCAGAAGTCCGCTATTGATCGTCGGTGTCATCACCGGCGTCGTTATTTACCGCAGTAAAGTCGTAGCTGTCTTCAAGAAATAGTTCCAGACCTTGTGACGGTGCGCCATTCGCCGCGCCTTCAGCAAACAGCTTTACGGCTTGTTCCACGTGACTCTCAAGCGGCTTCGGCTGACTAATCAAGAATGCGCCCTTGATTACCGGCGCCATTTGGAATTCAGTGAAGTACTTGTTGGCGAATGCCATGACGACACCTGCAGGTAATTCATCACGTGTCCAGGATCTATTGTTACCGTTAATTCGCAACGTGATCTTTTCTGGCGTAACTTCGGCGACTCCAGCCTCGATGCTTGTACCGACGGTCAGGCCTGATCCAATTTCCACTTTGCCAAGTGCTTCATTAAAGAGCTTGTAGAACACGGTTGTATATTCCACCATGTCGTGCAAGCGTTGGGCGATTACCACATGCTCATCGAGTTTGGCAAGGCTTAGGGCCGATGCGGCACTCTTGGCTGCTGCACTCAGTTCACGCTGTTGCAGTGATTCGCGACCTGCTTTTAATGCTGCTGACAGCATTTTCAACTCGTCAGCAGTTGGTGCTTCTGGCTCTGGCTCAGGTGTTGGCTCAGGTGTTGGCTCAGGTGTTGGCTCAGGTGTTGGTTCAGGTGTTGGTTCAGGTGTTGGTTCAGGTGTTGGTTCAGGTTCAGGTTCAGGTTTGTCGACCGGTTCTTCTTTTGGTTCATCAGGGCCATTTGCTTCACCACCGTTACCGGTATCATTGGAAGGATTCTGGGATTCCTGATTGTTTTCGTTAGGTTTTACATTGTTTGATTCAGACGGGTCGCTTTGATTTTGAGCAACAGTGTCTGTATCGGAAATTGAGTCGGGTAAAACCTGAAGGGTGATAATAATACCGGCAATTGCGACACCGAGTACACCGGTTGCGATCCAAAGCCCTTTCGTTCGGGATTTGGATTTAGCATGATAGGCGGCGGCTGCACTTGTCGTGGTTTGTTCTTCAACCATCAAGGTTGGTGAAGTTGACTGTACCGGGGCGGTTGTTGCCACTTCAGCCTGAGGCGACACGCTGGTAATTTCTTTGACATCGACCGGCGCCATTGGATCGCCAGACACACCGTTGGGTGTCAAATCAAGAGGTGCCATCGGATCTAACTCTGTCGCTCCGGCTGGCGCCATATCCAATGAGCTTGAGATGTCGCCCGGTCCGGCTTCGTCCGTGGAAGTCGTGGTTGGGGTAACTTCGGCTTGTTCGGGAGATTGCTGCTGTGGTGTACCTGGCGAGTCGCTTGATTCAAGTTTAAGCGCAGCGACGGCCTCGCCGCGAACCAGTTGTTGATCATATGCACTTCGAAGGTTTGAATCGCTGAGCGTTTTCAGTGCGAGCTCTAATTCATCCAGCAACGTGGCCCATTGTTGAGCTTGTGCACCTGGCTTAAATCCCCGCACTATTGAAAGTGCTCGGTCTGCTGCTTCTTTTATAACTTGCAGGTCTTGTTCATTGTTGCCAATTTCAAACAGGTCATAGAACGACGGGTTTGGCGATTCAACGCCAAGCCATTGTTTATATGGGCAATCGTGACCAGTCATTATTTCACCAGCGTGTTTTTCAGTAAAACCTGAATGTGCATTTGCCGCACGATGTCAAGAGTCCGTACAAGTCTCATTCATACTACGTGTATCTCATTTATATAACAACGCTAACCATTGGGTATTCGTACCCAACAATTCGGATGGTTTTGTGGCGACGATAAATGCCTAAGAAAATCTGATAAATATGGGAACTGATTGGCTATTTCGTGCGTCAAAACATAAAGAGAGATAGATATAATATGGCTGAAGTGTCGGTTGCACCGTCATTACGCTTGTCCAAGTGATATCACCGCTTAATCCGCTCAGTCTGAGAGGATATTTAAAAGGCAAAGTAATCATGAAATCCAAGCCCGTCTTTTCACTGTTGTTTGCAGTTTGCATGATCGCCGTTTTTTCAGCAGTGATTCCAGCGTTGGCGAATCAGGATCCTGTAACCCTTCGTGCGCAGGCTGTGAAGGAATTGAAGGACGGTAATTATCGTGATGCTCTGAATCTATTTAAGAAACTGCTTCATGAGAAAGTTCTTGACGATGAAAAGCTTGGCTCCGACTTCATGCAGGCGGTGTCATGTATCCAGCAGCTCAACGTATATCCGGAATTTGATGAGCTTGCGGAGAAGGCGGTCGAGGCGCATCCAGCCAATTGGCGATTGCTCGAAGCCGTAGCACGCAGTTACACAAACATGCCCAAGTACGGATTTGTGATCGACGGCGAATTTCAACGTGCCGCCAGGAGAAACTCCGGTCAGCCCAAACACTCGGCAGAGCGCGATCGAATCAGATCAATTCAGCTGTTACTTCAGGCAGAGCCCTTAGCAATTGAAGATGATGATCGGGCAGCTGTGGGACAGTTATACGTGTATCTTGCCAGTGCATTCCTGAATCATCGCGGTTATCAGGAATCATGGCGATTACAGGTACTTGTGGATCTCGACACACTTCCTGATTACGAGCCCGGTTACTACTACGGCAGAGCTGTAACGAGTGCTCCGGTCAATGATGATGGGTCACCGATGATTTATTCCGCAGTCGATAAACTTGAAGACGCTGAGAATGACGGCGAGCGATGGCGTTGGGCGCTAAACCAGGCAATCGAGATGCACAGGTCGAGCCGATTTAACGCTGAGTGGCACTTCGCAACGTTTCTACATCAGCAATTCGGTGTTCAGACGATGCAGAATTACTTTCCAGCTCAGCGGCACACAGATGCTGCTGAAGAAAACCGCAATGGTCGGTATGCATTGGACAGCCTGACAAACGATGAAACAATTGCTCAGCTGGCTACCGGGGTGAAGCGTTTTGAGATGGATGATGAATTCAATTTCATCAAACACTTTCGGCGGATTCTGAACGAAGACGGTCACGTCTATCGAGAGTCAGCTGCGTCACAAATTGGATCGATCTATACCAATCGCCGACAGTTTACGCGTGCAGCAGATCACTGGCGGGAGATGATTGCTAAGTTCAACGTACCCGCCCGCCATTACTTTCGTACCAACCTGGATCAAATTGTTGGTAACTACGGAATGTTCGAACACATCAATGGCCAGTCATTATCAGATCCGAAGCTTGGATTCCGATTTAGAAATGCAAGCGGCGTCTCATTTACTGCACAGCCAATTAATGTCGAACGGCTGCTGGGAGACGTGAAGGCATACCTTAAGAGTAGTCCCATGAGGCTCGATTGGAATCGAGTTCAGTTACAGAATCTCGGCTGGCGTATCCTCAATCAGGATCTGGGGAAATACATCAGAAAAGATGCCGACACGAAATGGCACGTTGATTTAGAGCCGAGAGAAGGCCACTACGATAAACGTGAAATAGTCGACATTCCACTAGAATCCGCTGGTGCGTACTGGGTGACAGGTGATGTTGACGACGGTAACACTTCCAATGCGCTCATTTGGCTGTACGACACCGCAATTGTTAAGAAAGCACTAGCCGGTGGGAATCTCTATTTCGTCTGTGATGCCGAGACGGGAGAGCCAATCAAAGAGATCAAGCTCGACTTCTTTGGGTATCGTCAGCTCAACACCAAGGAAGGTACATACCGAATCACGTCGACCGAATTTTCGGAAGTGTCAGATGGGAATGGTCAGGTATTCCCTGAGGCATCAAAAATGCCGACGAATCACCAGTGGCTGATTACAGCAAAGGACAACGATGGTCGGTTTGCATATGTAGGATTTCAGGGGGTTTGGTTCTCTAACCGTCACGACCCAATTTATAACTCAACTAAGGTGTTTTGTATTTCGGATCGACCCGTCTATCGCCCGGAGCAAACAGCCCACTTCAAGTTGTGGTTACGTAGAGCTCAATACGATCAGGATGAGAATTCACAGTTTGCAAATGCTTCATGCCGCATTGAAATCTATGACGGTAAGAACGAAAAAGTCTACTCGACGACAGGTAAGGCAGATGACTTCGGAGGTATCGAGACGAATTGGGATATACCGGAAGATGCAACACTCGGTGTTTACCGCGTTCACGTGCATGGTATTGCTGGCACCGGTAATAACTTGCAAATCAGCGGCGGAAATTCATTCCGAGTTGAAGAATATAAAAAGCCAGAATTCGAAGTAACGGTTGAAGCTCCTTCCAAGCCGGTGGAGTTAGGCGAAATCATTACTGCCAAAGTAAATGCCAAGTATTACTTTGGATCGCCCGTCTCAGAAGCGACTGCAAAAATCAAAGTGACCAGAACCAGCTACCTTCAGAATTGGTATCCGTACGCTCACTGGGATTGGTGTTTTGGCCGCGGATATTGGTGGTACTGTTACGACTATCCCTGGTATCCAGGTTGGCATCAATGGGTTGGTTGCTTAAGGCCATATCCGATCTGGGCACCGTATCATGGCGGTTCTCCTGAGGTCGTACTGGATTTGGAAACGGAAGTTGGCCCGGACGGGACGATCTCTTTTGATATTGATACATCGATTGCCAAAGAATTACATGGCAATACGGATCATCGTTATACCGTGACTGCTGAAGTCCGCGATAAATCGCGTCGCACGATTGTCGGTTCCGGGGAAGTGCTTGCAACGAGAAAACCGTTTACCGTGTTTACCTGGCTCGATCGAGGTTATTACAACGTCGGTGATACCATTCAAGCAACTTTCAAAGCCCAGACTCTGGATCAACGTCCGGTAAAAGGTAGCGGCAAACTTGCTTTGTACAGGATCACGTACAAGGACAACAAACCAGTCGAGACAACTGTCCGCAAATGGAATATTGAAACCAATGATCTTGGTGATTCGGCTCAAAAAATTGCTGCATCCAAACCGGGACAATACAGGTTGTCACTGACACTTGAAGATGAACATGATCACGAAGTGGAGGGTGGTTACATATTCACAGTTCGAGGTCGAGAATCTGACGGGCGGGAATATAAGTTTAATGATCTGGAACTAATTCCGGATAAACGAGAATACAAGGCTGGCGACAAGGTCAAGTTGCAGATCAACAGTAATCGCCGTGGTGCGACCGTCCTGCTGTTTGTGAGACCGACTAATGGCGTGTATTTCCGACCCAAGATCATTCGCCTCAAGGGTAAGAGCACCGTTGAAGAAATTCTTGTTGTCAAAAAAGATATGCCAAACTTCTTTGTTGAAGCAACGACGGTATTTGACGGCCGCGTCATTAGCCAGACAAAAGAAGTTGTGGTGCCGCCTGAAAAGCGAGTACTGAATGTCGAGGTGATTCCTTCAGCCGACGAATATTTGCCGGGTGAAGATGCAACCGTTCGGTTGCATGTTACAGATATAAACGGTGACAATTTTGAAGGTAGCACCGTCGTCTCGGTGTATGACAAGTCTGTCGAGTACATTTCCGGTGGCTCCAACGTTCCGGATATCAAGGAATTCTTCTGGAAGTGGCGCCGTAATCATTACCCGGGCCATCAGACAAATCTTGGTCGTCCCGGATATAACATGTATCCAAGCGGAATGACCGGTATGACAATGCTCGGTGTTTTTGGACACAAGGTGGCGGACGATTTTTCCGGTGCACGAGATGCTAAATACAAAACCGCTACCACTTCTGGTCTTGCCAATAGATCAAGGGCCAGTCAAAACGGCTACTTGCAGTCGGCGGACCAGGCATCTTCACCCGCCCAGGGACAGTCTTTCGGCGGTGGAGTAGGTGGCGGCGGAATGGCTGCCAGCCGACAGCTTGCAATGGATATGGAGTCTGCCGATCTGTCGAAATCGCAAAGCAATTTTCAAAGTCTACAGGCTGGGCAACAAGGCAATCCGCTCGTACAGCCAACCGTGCGTAGTAATTTCGCAGATACAGCACTCTGGGCCGGTTCTGTTACGACGGATGTAAACGGGATTGCCGAAGTCTCGTTAAAAATGCCGGAGAATCTCACGACCTGGAAAGTCAACGTCTGGGCGTTAGGACATGGCACCAAGGTCGGCAGTGGCTCTGCAGAGGTAGTGACCCGCAAGAATCTAATTGTCAGACTTCAGGCACCTCGATTCTTTGTTCAGAAAGATGAAGTGGTTTTGTCTGCAAATGTTCACAATTACCTCGATACAGAAAAACAGGTGCAAGTGACACTTGGACTCGAGGGTGGAGAACTCTCTGCGTTTGATGACCTGACACAAAATGTCGTCATCCCAGCCAATGGCGAGCAACGAGTGAATTGGCGTGTGAAAGTGAATCACGAAGGCGAGGCCATCGTTCGAATGTCAGCGCTGACAGACGAAGAATCTGATGCGATGGAAATGACATTCCCTGTATTCGTACATGGCATGTTGAAAACTGAAAGCTGGGCGGGGACGATTCGACCGGATAAAAACAGTAGTCTTGTGCAAATCAACGTGCCGGCGGAGCGGCGTCCGGAACAGTCTCTGCTGGAGGTTAGATATTCTCCAACACTTGCCGGTGCTATGGTCGACGCATTGCCGTATTTAGCAGATTTTCCACATGGCTGTACTGAGCAAACACTCAATCGATTTATTCCGGCTGTCATCACGCAGAAAATTTTGCTTGATATGGATTTGAACTTGGAGCAGATCCGTGACAAACGAACCAATCTCAACGCACAGGAAATTGGGGACGGGAATGACCGGGCACGCCAATGGCATCGCTGGCAAAAGAATCCGGTCTTTAGCGTGAATGAATTGGATCGCATGGTTGCGGCCGGCATTCAACGCCTCGCCGGACAACAAAACAGTGATGGTGGCTGGGGTTGGTTCTCCAGTTACGATCGTCCAAGTTGGGTGCATACAACTGCAACGGTCGTGCACGGACTGCAGACGGCGAAGCAAAATGGCATCGTTCTGAAACCCGAGATGCTCGAGCGAGGATTATCCTGGCTGAAAGGATATCAGGCCACTGAGATAGCGAAGCTGAAACGAGCTGATGCGAGAAAAAATCCGTATAAGCTTCACGCCGATAATATGGATGCATTGGTGTATCGCATCTTAACGGAAGCAGATCATGAAAGTGACGATATGCGTGGGTTCCTGTACCGGGACAGGAATCACCTGACCGTGTACGGTAAGGTGCTGTTTGCACTCGGCTTGCATGCGGTGCAGCAAGAAGAGCAACTTAATATGCTGATTCGAAATATCGAGCAATTCCTGGTTCAGGATGAGGAGAACGAAACCGCATATTTGGATGTGGGTGATAACGCCCTTTGGTGGTACTGGTACGGTGATGAAATCGAAGCAAATGCGGGATACCTGCAGTTGATTTCACGTGTGAAGCCGCAAAGCGTGCAGGCATCTCGTATTGTGAAATTCCTGCTGAATAATCGTAAGCATGCCACATATTGGAAGTCCACTCGTGATACTGCTTACTGCATTGAATCCTTTGGTGAATACCTGAAGGCTACGGATGAACTCCGACCCGATATGGTTGTCGAAGTTTGGGTTGACGGAGATAAGCTCAAGGAAGTCGAGATTACCGGGGATAACCTGTTTAGCTTCGATAACGCTTTCTTCATGGCGGGTGAAGAATTGACCAATGGAAGTCATGAAGTGGAATTGAGACGTCGCGGTCAGGGAGCCGTTTACTTCAATGCTTATCTGACCAACTTTACGCTGGAAGATCACATAACTCAGGCTGGGTTAGAAGTGAAAGTGCACCGACGGTATTACAAACTGATACCTGAAAATAAAGATGGTGATGTTCCAACTAGTAAGGGGCAGGCGATCAAGCAAAGGATTGAGAGTTATAAACGCGAAGTTCTTTCTAATCTGGATGAATTGACTAGCGGTGACTTAGTTGAAGTCGAGCTGATTGTTGAAAGTAAGAATGACTATGAGTACGTGTTACTTGAAGACAAGAAGCCAGCGGGGTTTGAGCCAACTCAGTTGATTAGTGGTTATGACTATTCGCGATTGCCGGTTTATCGAGAGATGCGTGACGAGAGCGTGAACTTCTTTTTGCGGCGATTGCCTCTCGGTAAACACAGTTTTAGTTATCGTATGAGGGCAGAAATTCCCGGTAAATTCTCAGCGCTTCCAACGTATGCTCATGCGATGTATGCTCCGGAATTGCGCGGTAACTCTAATGAGATCAAGTTAAACGTGGTTGACGAGTAAGTCTGATATCAGACATCAGACGTCTGACTTACTACTTGACCTTCTGCGTTGTCGCTTTCAGAATGCAAAGACAGGCATTTCTTTTGTCTGGCGGGACCAGTTCAGACTCGTTTTGGCATTCTTTGAACTTTAGCCACCCATGATCAATACGCTTTATCTGCCGGAATTGCGCGAAATGCTCGTTGAGCAAAAGGTGGAAGATATGCGCGAATTCTGTGATGCGATGCATCCAGGAATTACGGCCGAATTCATGGAAGGGCTAACGGCTGATGAAACGTGGCAAGTCATCCGTCATGCCGAGCAGCCATTGCCCGCTGAAATCTTCCGTTATTGCAGTGAAGATAAGCAGGTCGCGATTCTCGAGCATCAGAGTCGTGCTGAGATGGCATCGCTCATCTGTGAATTAGTTCCCGATGATCGCGTCGACATTTTGGATGCCGTTTCAGAAGATGTTGTTAACGATATTCTCGAACGGCTGCCGCTGGAAGAGCGACGCGATATTCTGAGATTGCGTGCGTATCGCGAAGGTACAGCCGGTGCGGTAATGACCTCCGATGTCGCCAAACTCGCTGAGAATCTTTCAGTGCAGGAGGCACTTGCGGAATTGGGTCGACAGGCTGAAGAGCTCGAGACCATTTATTATCTCTATGTTGTCGATGATACGGACCATCTGCGAGGTGTGGTTTCCGCACGGCAGTTAGTGACATCCATGGGTCGCCCAGACGTTCGCCTTTCCGATTTGATGGAAGAAGACATCGTCACGGCGCACGTGTTTGAAGATCAGGAGTCCGTTGCTCACAAGGTCGCACGCTATGACTTGTTAGCGATACCGGTACTCGATGACCAGAACCGTATGATGGGTATCATTACTCACGACGATATCATTGACGTGGTGCGTGAGGAAGCGGAAGAAGATATCCAAAGAATTGCAGCGGTGAATCCTCTCGATGAAAGCTACTTAAAGACGGCTGTGACCACATTGAGTTGGAAGCGAGGGATTTGGCTCACCATTCTCTTCATTGCGGCCCTGCTGACTGCAATCGCGTTAAAGCAATTCGATGAAAGTATTTCAAAGCACTCGTGGCTCGTCCTGTTTATTCCCCTGGTGATTTCCGCAGGAGGCAACACGGGTAGCCAGTCATCCACGTTGATCATCGCGGCTTTTGCATCAGGCGACATTACGCTGCGAGATTGGTCGCGTGTGATTCGGAGAGAGATTTGCATGGGGCTAATTATCGGCAGCTTTCTTTCTCTGATTGGTTACGTGGTAGCTTGTTTTGCTGCACCGAACACTACACTTGCGCTCATCATTCCTATAACGCTTATCCTCGTTATCCTCTGTGGTACGTTCGCAGGATCAGCACTGCCGTTGCTGTTTAAACAGATGGGACTCGATCCGGCCTTGATGAGCAATCCATTTGTCGCAGGGATTGTCGACATTTTGGGAATCGTAATCTATATGAACGTGGCACGGGCGTTCATTCATTGATCACTCTGTGTCTGCCAAGTCACGATAGACTGACAAGATGCCGTTTACAGATTGCTCGAGTGAAAACCCCTGATGAATTCGGTTATGAGCCGTAATGGCAAGTTGGCTGCGCCGATCCGTATCGTCATGGAGTGCCATAAGATGTTGGGCAAGCTGGTCAACATTATCGCGTTCAAATAAGATTGCTTCGCCATTAGGGAAAATCTCTCGAGTGCCACCAACCTCCGTGGCAACGATAGGTAGGGCCGTTGCAGCTGCTTCGAGTAACACGCGTCCGAGAGGTTCTTGTCTGGCAGGATGTACCAATAAATCCCAATGTTGCATCCGTTGCTGGATGTCCTCAACGTAGCCGGCGAATCGCACCTTGCCATTTAAGTCGGAGCGAGTCGCACGCGCATGCAGCGCCTGCTCGTATTCAATGGCTTCGTCTTTGGTCGAATGGCGGACACCGCATATCTCTAACTGACAATTGGGTGCATGCTTTACAAGCTTGGCAAAGGCATCAATTAGAATCTCCCATCCCTTTCGCATGCCTATTTGACCGACTCCACCTACGGTAAAGAACTCGTGAGATTGAGCGTTTGTGTTTTGTGATGGTGTGAATTGCGTTGTGTTGACACCGTTGTAAACGACGTTGCAGTTTTGCGGGCTGAGCCCCTGCAATAACAGATTGTCTCTGGTTGCATGAGAGACAGCGATTACCCTGATGAGTTGATTCAAGTCCCGGATGACCTGGCCGCTCACATTCATGATGTCTCTCACGTGTCCGACGACGGGCATCGACAACTGATCTGCAATGCCACCGCAAATCCTGCTGGTGGAGAGGCTGTTAGTGTGAACGATGTCGGGATTTAACTCCCTCAACGTGTTTAATACACGTGTGCGGATTCCATCAAGTGGCAATCGCAGGCCGTCGTCGTCAAACAGTTTTAACTCACGACGTTCGATTCTCAGTTGATCCAACGCGTCTGGAAACGGTCCGTTAAGTGGGCAAATGACGTTCGGTTGAATGCCACGTGCAGCCAAGTGCGGTAATACGCTTAGTAGAGAATTCTCACCGCCATTACGTGTGGCAAATTCGCATACATATGTGACGCGAACCATCGTACTATTACTCTATGGCACCATATGCCTTTAGGGTTTCACGCAGCGACGTCTGCTCATCAGCGTTCAGACTAACCATTGGTAAACGCAGTTCGCCACTGTCCATGCCCATCATCGCCATCGCGGCTTTCACAGGAATCGGATTCGTTGAGAGGCCGAGCATGTCACGGCAAAGTGGGAATAGTTTGTGATGCAAGCGAATGGTCTCGTCCCGGTTTCCGCTCGCGGCGGCATTGATCAACGCGATCACGTCCTTAGGCAGGATGTTTCCGACAACGGAGATTACACCTTCAGCACCGATAGACATTAACGGTACAGTCAGACTGTCATCACCGGAGAGGATCGTGAGGTCGGAATTATTGACGATTTCACTTGCTTGGTCCAGCGATCCGGTTGCTTCCTTAACCATTGTGATGTTTTCGAACTCAGCGAGTTTGATGATGGTCTCAGGCTCAATGTTCTTCGCGGTTCTGCCGGGAATATTGTAAACACACAGCGGAATATCTACTTCTTCTGCTAGTGCTTTGTAATGCTCATAGAAACCGACTTGAGTTGGTTTGTTGTAATACGGTGCCACCATGAGTGCTGCATCAGCACCTTCATTGGCTGCCCATTTCGTCAAGCTGATTGCCTCAGCCGTGCTGTTGGATCCTGTACCTGCCATCACTTTGATTCGTCCGGCAGAGGCCTGAACGACTTCTGCAATTACGCGTTCATGTTCAGGGTGGGTTAATGTCGGTGATTCGCCAGTGGTTCCAGTTGGACATAGACATGTTGTGCCTGCCTGTATCTGAAATTCGACCTGGTCTCGTAGTCGCTGATAATCCACTTCTCCATCCTTAAATGGCGTTGTGATTGCAACTGAAAGCCCGGCGAAGTCTGATCCTTTGCGTGTCATGTGATGTAAGACCCTATGTATGTCGTGGCGAGGAGGCGAGCGGACGGGGGAAAGTATGAGTGGTCGTTCGGATTCATCTTAATACACCTGTGGCGACAGTGCGAGATACCAGAAATATCCCGATTAGATGGTTTGTTATGTGGTGTTTGTGTCCCTTGTTCCCATGTGTCAGGTGGACTACGCATCGCACTTTTTGCGGGTATAATCGACCGCATAACCGGTACTTAATGACCGCCAAACCTTAATCACCGCCAATCATTGTCTTGAGAGAATCACCAGCAGCACCATGACTCAACCTTCATTTAGCAATTTCGCAGCAGGCGTTACTACAGAAACCGCTTTTGATGTGCTTTCCATCGCCAAACAGCTAAAGGCAGCAGGAAAACGGGTCATTGAGCTAGAGATTGGAGACAGTCCGTTTCCGTCGACGCAAAATGGTGTGGATGCAGGAATCAAGGCGATCCAGGATGACATGTGCCATTATGGTCCATCCAACGGTATCCCGGAATTTCGTCAGGCCGTTGCAGATTACGTAAACAGCGAATACGGCCTTTCCGTAGGGCCCGAAAATGTCGTCGCAGGGCCGGGAGCTAAGATTTTTGAACAGCTGTTCTGCGAAGCTTTTATAAATGAGGGCGATGGCGTTTTAGTTTTCAGCCCGTTTTTCCCGACGTATCCACCAAATATCAACCGACGTGGTGGCCGTATATGCTACAGCGAATTGACTCAGGAAAACGAATTTCGACCGAATCTCGCAGATGTTGCTAAATTCCTCGAAGAAGATCCCAATCCACGAGCGATCTTCATTAACACGCCACATAATCCGACCGGCGGTGTGATGACGCTTGAAGACTTGCGAGGACTAGCAGATCTTGTCCGTGGCAAGGACGTTGCTGTGTTTGCAGATGAACCATACGACCAAATGGCCTGGTCAGGTCAGCATCATACGTTGCTGGCTCAGGAAGGCATGCTCGACCAATGCGTTGCATGTTACACATTTAGCAAGTCGTTTAGCATGAGCGGATGGCGACTTGGATATGCCGTTAGCAGCGAAGCCAATATTAATATGGTTGCCAAGTTGATCAATACAACGCTTTCATGTGTGCCGCCATTTGTGCAAATGGCAGGTGCAGCGGCCTTAAACGGTGATCGGTCACAACGCGATGAATATATGGGGATTTTTGAAACCAAGGTGAAGTACCTTGCTGAGCAGCTTGACGCACTCGATGGCGTAAAGTGCCTGGTACCTGGTGGCACGTTTTATGTGTTCCCAAATGTCGCTGAAATCTGTAATCGCCACGGCATTACATCACATGGTTTGGCGATGTACCTGCTTACCGATGCAGATGCAGAGTTTGGCGTTGCTTGTCTCGGTGGCGAGTGCTTTGGTGATGCCGGACATGGATTCCTGCGTTTTAGCACCGCGGAACCGGATGAGTTGATTCAGGAAGCGCTTGATTTTCTACCGGGTGCTTTCAATGCCGATGAGAAGATTGCGGCATTTGTCTCGGAGAATCCAAAGTACAAGTTGGAATCGCCGTACAGCGTCTGAATCGCTTCTAACGGATGCTCTATGGTCTGATGTGGGCTGAATAGTCAGTGCCTTGAACAAAAGATTGCGCACGCTCGTTCGTAAGAAAATAATCACGCGACACATTCGCTGATAACTCGCTGTCTACCAAGCCATAATTAAAAAGCAATTCATCGCTGTGCGATGCCATGATTAATCTCCAATTCAAAATGGAGATGTCGTTCTTGGCAACTTTGGAAATGTGTTTGAGTATCTGTGTTGTGCAGTTATTTGTAATCGTGTGATAGAACTCGGGCTGTGAATGGAGTTTTCGGGCACGACTCATCACATCGACAAAGATCTGCTGGATCGCGTTCTTGGGAAGCTTAACGGGATACAGTCGCACTTGCTCGCCGTAGGCGTGTCGCAAACCTAATGCATCCTGTTCGTCTGCAATAACGTAAATGAGTTCATAGTGCTTAAATAGTCCGCGAATCGTGCTGTAGCTTTCCCCTATCTCACGACGGGTTTCAGCGCTGACGTTGATATATCGCAGGTGGCCATCTACACGATAGGAGAAACTGATCATGGTATGTGCAGGCCCTCTCCAGGGCGTGAGATCAGCAACTGCTATGTCCATGCCTTCAATCTGATCGATCGGAATCTCCAAATCCAAATACGCCTTGGTGAATTCGGGCGGTAAGCCGTGATCTGTTGCTGTGTATCGAAACGAACGCACATCTTCAATAGACACACTTGTGGAGGTAATTTCCGGCACAGCAATTCGACCATGATATGCATCCCACTCCCGGTTTGTACTTGGCGGTATCAATAACCAAAGAAGCATGACGCCAATCGTTGTCAGAAAGATGTAGCTTCTACGTTGTTCGGGAGAATCGACCCACATCGCGAGCCACCATGGCATAAGTAGCAAGACGATGCCGGCTAACCCCCCAAGCCAGAATGGTAAAACGGGAAAGTAGGTCAGGGCACCAGCGGACCAAATGAGCATGCAAATGAGCAGCAACGCTCGAAAAAAACGGAGCATGGTGCGGGTGCGGGCACGTATTTGATCGGAACGCGAGATGACCTGCTCCTGCAAGATTACGTCATTTTGTTGGTGAGTATTCAACGGTGCACACACTGAATTCTGGACAATAGCCCGAATTGTAGTTAGTGTCCAAGTATAGATAAATGACAGTTTTTAGGGCGGATCTGAGGAAAAGTGTTTTTTTCCTTGAGACGTTTCAAACCAGTTCACTCGCGTATTATTCCATTATTCCTTAGTGAACTGATTTCAGACGTGTCTGTCGACGAGCCCAGATAAAGTGAGCGGGTGCTCTGTAAACGTCGCTGTTTACTAAAAAGCACTGCGTAATTGCACGCTGTTGGGGACAAGGAATGGCCCCGCGGATTCAATAAATCTCGTTGAATTGTTTTCAAAATGGGCACATCCAAGGGTTTTTGGAATCGAGTTACCGGCTTGTTCTATCGGGCAGATAGTAAGCAGGAAGACGGTGCGCCATTAAATATCGAGGGTGGTGAAATAATTGTTGCAGATTGTGAGTCACGTATCGGATACACATTCAAGGACAAGCAACTACTGCTAAACGCATTGACTCACTCTTCACGGGCACAGCATCGACTAGCCAGTAACGAACGACTGGAATTTCTTGGTGACGCCGTGCTCGGCATGATGGTAACGGAATGGCTTTTTCACAACTTCCCCAAGTATCAGGAAGGTGAGTTGACGAGAATTAAGTCAGTCGTCGTTAGCCGAAAGACATGTGCCCAAATTGCACATCGTTTGGGATTAGAGTCCTTGTTGCAAGTTGGCAAAGGGATCGCATCCAGTGGAGAAATTCCGGAATCGATGTTGGCAAACGTCACGGAGTCCTTGCTGGCTGCCATTTATCTCGACGGTGGTCCCGAGGCGGCATTACGATTTATGGATCAATACGTTGTGGACGAGATCACCAAGTCGCTTCAGGATGGAGTGCCAGGTAACTATAAATCACAACTTCAACAAATTGCTCAACGTGAACTTAAAGAAACACCTGTTTACGAAGTTATCAATGAGCGTGGCCCCGACCATCAAAAGGAATTTGAAATCATCGCTGTGATTGCAGGAGTAAGGTATAGTTCAGCGTGGGGCGCGAGTAAGAAGCAGGCCGAACAAAAAGCAGCCTTCAACGCATTGATGGAATTGGGAGTTGTCGATAGAACCGAAGAAGATGAATGATCACGGCAGTGCAGTAATCGTCATCTGAATCACCACATTCATACCGACAGGTTTATTTGGGCAACCAATCAGGAAAATCTAATGACACGTTGTATTGCATTACTCTCCGGTGGACTTGATAGCATGCTTGCTATTCGGATCATGCAAGAACAGGGTATCGAAGTTGAGGCACTCAATTTCAAAACAATGTTCACTTGTTGTCAGGACATGTCTGCACAGGTGGCTCGGGACTTGGGAGTGAATCTCACGATCATTGGCCAGGAAGATGACTATCTGGACCTCGTGCGAAATCCTGAATATGGCTACGGCAAGGGTGCGAATCCGTGCGTGGATTGCCGAATCTATATGTTTGAGCGCGCCAAGAAGTTTATGCACCAGATCGATGCTCAGTTCATTATTAGCGGGGAAGTTGTCGGACAACGTCCCATGAGTCAAAAGCGTAGTGATTTGGATACCATTTCATATCAATCTGGATTGGAAGATCTACTGCTTCGCCCGTTGTCCGCAAAACTGTTACCGCCAACAAAGCCGGAACGTGAGGGTCTGGTCGACCGTGAGAAACTGTATGGGGTTCAGGGAAGAAGTAGGAAATTCCTGATCGAATTAGCTCATAAGTACAACTTGAAGGAAATCCCTACACCATCGACCGGGTGTTCACTCACCGAACCGGAATTCGGGAGGAAAGTCCACGACTTGATTCAGATTCAGGTGGATGATAAGCCATGGGACTATGACACGTTAAATGTCGGTAGACATTTCCGTTGGAATGAAAGCACCAAGGTGATTCTCGGACGCGATCATCAGGAGAATCTGAAGCTCGAGTACATGCACAAAATGGAAGATGCGACCAGCAGTGCTCTGATTGAGCCACTTAGTTTTAAGGGGCCAATTGCTTTAGTTACTGGTCCTGCAAGTGATGATTCCATCTCGTATGCAGCAGGACTTGTATATCGCTATGGCTCAACGCTTGATGATGAACCAAACACCGTACGCGTGGACGCAGAGACAGGCAGTCAGGAAATGGTCGCCCTCCCCACAGACAGGTCGTCTGAAGATATCACCATCGCTATGACAACTGGATTGCGTCGTCAGGAACGATAAGCTGGCTCCTGATTTAAGCATGACTCTCGACTACGGTTTCATGGGTTTCTTGAAGCAGTAGAGTGCGTCATTTGTTCTGATCAACAGCTGTCCATCGTCGATCACTGGTGTGCCATAGATTCGGCTACCAAAGTCATACGAGTTTACGACGTTAAACTTAGAGCCAGCTTCGATTACGGTAATCACACCACGTTCGCTGGCAAAGTAGATTTTACCGTCACCCGCGACCGGTGATGCATAATAGTTACCTCGCCCACTGAGGCGACCCTGCTCATGAAGCTCACCATTTGCGGCATTCACGAGCGTTGCAATACCTCCATCCTTGGCCATATAAATGACCCCTCGGTAAGTGAGAGGGCTGGCAACATACGGGATACCTCTTTCATACTCCCACTGAATACATGAATTGGTCAGATCACCATTACCATTCGGTTTAATTGCAAAGATAGCGTTACGCGCTAATTCAAACACACGTGCATGGCGTTCCCATTCACTTTTGTCGAGTCCTTTGTCCTGATTTAAGTCAATTCGGAAAAATCGATTTAACACGGGGCTATCGTCAGGTAATTCAGTTCGGACGATCTTCCCGTTGGAATCTTTGTCGTATGTCTTGGTGGCATCATCCCAGGGTTCCATGGAAATGCGTTCTCCAATGTCACCACCGGGCGACCATGTCGCAACAAACACCATATCTCCGACAACACTTGGCGTGGTATTGACGATTCGTGCCAGACCATTGATCCACCACTTTTCCTTTCCCGTCTTTACATCGTACGCAGTCAGTCGCAGTGCACCGGCCACGAGCAATTCGTCACCGTCGGTCGTTTCTCGAATGGTTGGAGTGGAGTAACTTCGAGTGGCTAGCTCTCGCTCAGCCCTCCAAATGCTCTTTCCGGTTTTGGCATCGATCGCAATAGCAAAGCTGTCAATGTCATGATCCTGAACGAGAAAGACTTTGCCATCGCTGACGATTGGTGAACCGCCGCTGCCAAATTCATTTCGGTAGGGAGCCATCGGCTTACTCCACAACACCGCGCCGTCGAGACTGTAGCACTGCATGCCGAAGCTGCCAAAAAACGAATAGACTCGTTCGCCGTCACATGCAATGGTGGCCGCGGCTGGACTGCCGACGGGGTGATGTTTCTCAATATCTTTAACCTTGGTGAGCTGTTTCCAAAGTACTTTGCCAGATGCTCGCGACAGGCCGATCGTAGCCAGTTGTTTGTCTTCATACGTTGTTATGAATACATAGTCGCCAAACACACATGGGCTACTGTGCCCGGCGGCAAGTTCAGCCTTCCATACTAAAGCATCTTCGTCACCGAAGTCGCTGGGCAGCGCCAAGGAGTCATCCCCGGCCAATCCGTTATCACTTCGGAAATAATGTGGCTGTGCCAGGGCAGTGCTTGGCCCAGTTACGAACAGGCAGGAAATAGTCAAGGCGAAAAAAATAAATGGCAAATAAATTCTGGTCATAACAAAGAGGACTTATGCGCATATGTAGTGATGGATGTGAAAAACTGATATCTATTGCCCGTTAATATAACATTGGATAGCCTACAATAAGGTGACAATCAACAACGTATCCCTGCGTTATCCAGTGTTATAGAGGGTTGAAAACTCATAACACGATTCAAAAGGGTTACTGTTAAAGCAACAGAGTATGATTGAACCGATACAGAGTTAAGGCAAGTCGTGTTAGGAATAATCAATGTTACAGCTTTTTGGGAATGGGAATCTGAACCGTCGTCAGATGCTTCAGGTTGGAACATCTGCGTTCGGTGGTGTTTCAATGGCCCACCTACTTGCTGCTCGTGCGAATGCATCACAGGCACAATTCGTTAAGAACCGCAGTATCGTTGTCCTTAATCTGCAAGGCGGACCGACACAATTCGAGACGTTTGATCCAAAAATGGAAGCGCCTTCGGAAATCCGCACGATCTTTGGCCAAACACAAACAAGTTTGCCAGGCGTTTTCTTCGGAAGCCAGTTTCCACAGGTGGCCAAACACGCACATCGCATGACGGTGATTCGTTCTTATCGACATGGTATTTCGAGTCACGGCCCGGCAGCTCACCATGTGATGGCAGGTGGAAACAATACTGGCGCCCAGATGGGTTCGATTTATACTCGGGCAGCCGGACTTACAAATCCACAAACGGGTATGCCACGCAATATGGTCGTCACTGCAGAAGGCGTTGGCGAAAAATATAAAGGCATTTACGCATCGGTGGATCGTGTATCCCAAACGGGTGTCTTGCCGGCCAGCTATAAGCCTTTCAATCTCGGTGGCGGCGGCGAATTGGTTGACAACATGAAGCTGCGATTGGATTCGACGCGTTTGGATAATCGCCGCCTGTTGCTAGGCGAACTCGATCAATTGCGCAAGTCCGTTGATGATTCCGGATTGCTGGAGAGTTCCGATCGATTTCAACGTCAGGCTTTTGACGTTCTTGCCAAAGGGGTCGCGGAGGCATTTGACTTATCTAGGGAAAATCCCAAGTTGGTTGAGCGTTACGACACAGCTGCATGTGCATCAAAACCGGACGTGATGAAGCGAAATGAATATGCCAAACAGTTTAGCCCCGTCGCACTGGGAAAACAGATGTTGATGGCACGGCGACTGGTTGAAGCAGGTTGTGGATTTGTCACCGTGTGTTGTGGTGGATGGGATATGCACGGCGGTGGCAAAGAATTCACCATGGTCGACGGCTTGAACACGCTTACGCCTGCTGTGGATAAGGCCGTCTCGGCATTTATCGAGGATATACATCAGCGTGGCTTGCAGGACGAAGTGTTGCTCATTATCACAGGTGAGTTTGGCCGTACACCACGAATCAATAAGAATGGTGGTCGTGATCACTGGGGTAACTTATGCCCAATCGTATTTGTTGGTGGTGGCCTTCCAATGGGACAGGTTATTGGCCAATCGGACCGACATGGTGGAGAACCTGCCTCGGATCCAATTTCCAGCAGTAATATTCTTTCAACGGTTATGCACTACCTGTTTGATGTTGGCGAACTCCGCGTGCAAACAGGAATTCCTAAAGAGGTTGAGTCAATCATTGTAGACGGTTCACCCGTTTCACAACTGATTTCGTAATAGGTCTCAAAATTTCCCAGTGGTTACGCATACGTTATGTAGCCCGGAGCTATTGAATCCACGGATGGACACATGAAGATATTAGTTGGTTGGGAAGTACCTGACGATGCATTTACACTTGAGCTGCTCCTGAATGTCGATGGGAATGAGGCATCCATTTACAGTGAGTTGGATTCCTTTAAATCTGCCGCGGAAAGTGAACACTGGGATGTCATTCTTCTCTCATTAGATTTTCCAAGCCGGGAAGCTTCTATGGAGTTGTTTACCCAACTTCAGGCAGTGATTGATGCAAGCCCGATTGTCGGAGTGTGCCAACCAGGTGACACGACGCACTTAATTGAATTCCTGTCACAAGGCCTGCACTCGCATGTTGTGCGTGACGATGGTGGTGACTTCATGATGTTGCTGACCAGTGTACTGGAGTCTGCCTACGAAACGATTGAGGCGATGAAAGCGAGAGTTGTCGCCGAACGCTTGAGCGAGGAAGTTGAGTCTGTCCGGAAGCTTCAGGAATCCGTTATCCCAAGTGATTTACCGAAGATTAATGGCTACAGCATCGTAGGACGTTATGAGCCATCGGAGATAAAGGTCTCAGGTAGGAATTCGGTGGTGATGGCGGGCGGTGATTATTACGACTCATTTATGCTCAATGATGAAATGATTGTCCTGCTTGTCGGAGATGCATCGGGGCACGGTGTTAAGGCCTGCATGTCGATCATGACCATGCATACACTCATTCGAATGATCAAGAATGAGCAATATCCGGATGCTGCAGAATTCGTAGGTGCAGTGAATGACCGCTTGTGTACCAGCGATATTGTTCAGGATGAAGGTGGGTTTATCACACTGCTGTACTCGATGCTCAATGTAGAAAAGCACCAGATCGAATGGACGTGTGCCGGTCATCCATTGCCCTTGCTGCAGGATCTGGACACGAACGAGATTACCGTCATGGGCAACGAAGATGATATCGGATTACCCTTAGCAGTTTCTGATGGATGGCCATATGAAAAAATGGTCGCCGAAATTCCCAACAATTCACGAGTGCTCATCTATACCGATGGATTGGAGGAAGCCTATCCGCCAAGTGGTGATGCGCTTCTGGATCAATTTGGCGTAAAGGGTATCATCCGTGGACTTCAGGATTCCAAAGACGTATCACTTGATGCAGCACTCGATCATCTTTTTGACCTCTCGAGCGATATCACCGAAGGTGCTGGTCGCCACGACGATACAAGCGTGATTCTGATCGAACGCAAAGACTGATCGTTACGCGTCTGTCGGGATGCCCAACCTCTAGCTGTCCGGATAATTTACGTTGTTCCAATCCGGAGGCGTGATGCCGTGTACATGCTTCATGAAGAAATCCCAACGGCGACGTTGACCGTAATGACCGCCGGATGAATGTCCCATACCAGGCACCACCAGCAATTCAAATTCCTTTTCAGCTTTAATTAATGCTGAAACCACCTGCATCGTGGATTCCGGTGGTACGTTCGTATCCATGTCACCGACCATCAGCAAAAGTTTTCCAGTCAACTTGTGTGCATTGGTTACGTTGGATTGCTCTTTGTAATGTTCGCCAATGGGATATCCCATCCATTGTTCATTCCACCAGCGTTTATCAACTCGGTTATCGTGGCACCCACAACTTGAAACGCCAACTTTGTAGAAGTTGCCGTGAAATAGCAGCGCGCCGGTGGAGCTTTGCCCGCCCGCCGACGTGCCATAGATTCCGACGTTGGTAATATCACAATTCGGCATGGTTTCCGCTAATGCTTTGTGCCAGAGGATGCGATCTGGAAAGCCAGCGTCAGCAAGATTTTGCCAACAGACATCATGGAATGCCTTTCCGCGGTTTGCTGTGCCCATGCCGTCGATCATAACGGAGATGAATCCAAGTTCTGCAAGCTGAATCATCCGCATCATGGATGTGAATTTCTTTGGGACGTGACTGTCGTGAGGCCCCGCATAAATGTACTCAATGACCGGGTAGGTGTATTTCGGGTCAAAGTCGCGTGGCTTAACAACCATTCCCCATATATCCGTTTGACCGTCACGCCCTTTGGCCTTAAACACTTCCGGATAACGCCAGCCAGTTTCCAGTAGTTTAGAATCGTCCACTTCCTGTAAACGCACCACCAGCTTGCCAGTATCGGCGTTTCGAAGTTCAGTAATTCCGGCCATGTCGATCCGACTGTACTTGTCGACTAGATATTCCGCACCGCTTTTGAGCTTGATCGTGCGAATCTCGTGCGTGCCATTGCCGTCGGTAAGAGCCACGAGTGCGGATCCGTCAGTGTTAACTCTAAAATGGTGTATGAAATAGGGATCTTGGTCGGGATAGAATCCACGCGCGGTGAAGTGGATAACTCCGCCTTCCTCATCTATTTGTTTTACTTCCTCAACGAGCCAGTTTCCGCTTGTCAATTGTTTGTGTGATCCGGTTTCACGGTCATAGAGATATATATGTCGCCAGCCATCACGCTCTGATGCCCAGATGATCTTGTTTCGATTTTCAATCAACTTGAAGTAATAACGTGTACTGTCAAGAAATGTGTCGGATTGCTCATCGATGACTTTCTTGGCAGTGCCAGTTGCCATGTCGATGTCGAATACCAGAGTGTTCTGATGACCGCGTTTCGTTGAACAAATTAGCGCCCGGCTGCCGTCAGGATCCCAATCAAGTTTGCCTGGCTCAAGTTGGAAGTTTGCTAGAAATGTGATCGTTGGCATGTCTAGCTTGCTGACTTTCTTGCTGGCAATGTCGACCAAGAAAAGTGAGTGTTCGTCCATTGGGTCGCCCGGCTGAATATATTCACTCGTATGTAATTTGGCCTTGATAGTGTTTTCAGGTAAAATTTCGATCCGATGGAGAATGCTTGACTTGCCAGGCTTATTGCGGCTAACGACTGCATATCGGCGGTTGGGTGACCACGGGTTCATGCGGTCTGTGATGGCGTACGGATAGTCAGCGGTCCCGTCGTCGGTGAGCTTTGTCTTTTCCTTTGATCCTGCCTCTACGAGCACCAAATTATGATCCTCAATTAGTAGAGAGGCTTTGGAGTCTTGCTTTTCGCTTTGACGATTGTCGGGTTCCTGGAACGCAACGTTCACAAGGTTACTTTGAGGGCTCACGAGCGTTGTATTTTCGATCGCTTCGGATGTCTTGCGATTGATGTCGATCTTCTGGTCACCGTTCGTTGTGATGTGCACCGATTCAAGGTTTTCAGAAACGTCGAGGTGCTTGATGGGAAGTTGGTGAGGGGGTACTTCACGTTTTAGTACCAATCCGAGGGCCACCGCGACTTTTTCCTGATCAAATAGCAGTTGTTGTTCGCCGAGTTTGACATCAACCAGATAGTACGTGATGAGTTGTTTGCCATCGTCCAGACGTCCGGTGGGCGTTGAATAGGCAAAGTGATTTGTGCCGGTCCAGCGAATGTCGATGCGATCGCGCAGGAGTTTGTTTTGCACTTCCTTTGGGTATTTGACGGCTCGTTCATATCGGGATTCTAAGTCGCTAGGAACAAACGGCCTGAGACGTTTGGCTTCTAAGGAGTTTGCCAATAGAAACAGACATAGTGTGATGTTTGTGATAGTGCGAATGTGCATTACTTAGATCGTGTCAAAAAAGGGTAGGACTAGGTTTTGTATGTACCAATAAAAAAACGGAAGTGAATCACAGGGATCCACTCCCGCTTTTTGTACGAAGTTGTCGGTAAGACTACTTCTTCTTAGCAGGCTTCAGTGCGAAACCTTTCTTGAAGGCAGCATCGTTGAAGACAAGAGCGAGCTTGTCATCAGCTTTGGAGGCCTTACCTTGGCAACCGCCACAGCAGAAAGCGACTTTAACGCCACTAACTTCAACTGTCTTGGTAGCGTTAGCTGGCTTGCCAGCGAACGGGCAGTTCTTTTGGATGAACTGACCTGAAGCTACCAATTGGTGGTTAGCCTTGTTAGCGAATTTAGCGGTGTCTTTCTTGAAAGCACCAGGGCATCCGCCACAGCAGAAATAGACCTTACCGCCCTTGTAATCAACGGTCTTGGTCTTGTCGATTGCTTTACCCGACACAACGCACTTAAGTTCAACCTTCTTTGCTTTTTCATCAGCAGCTTGAACTAGAGCAACGCTGGCGATCAGGATGATCGACAGAGATACAACAAAGCGTTTCATAATGAAACTCCTTAAAAAAAACGTGAGAGATCTCACACACATGTGTATTCAATATTGGCCACCAACTCGCAAATCTGCGAAAGCTAGGTTTGGCCGCGTAATAAATAATTGCGCTATAGATTGATTATAAGTGCCTTTTGACACGAATTCCACAACCTAATAGCCTTAAAACAGAATTTCAGGCATTGATCAAATGACGCAAGCGGCCGAAGATCCTCGGGCAATTTACTTCACGGTGGGCTAAATCTAGTGATGTCCGATTAAGGAATGTAACACTTGCTAACTCAGTTAGCAAAGTCAATTCTAGCGAATGCGGCTAAAAACATGCAAATCATCATTCTCAGCGTTTTTCCACTTTCTCAACCGTTAGATCTTCAATATTTGTTTCTGACTCGGGTAGCGTTAGCCTCTCTAGAGCTGGCTCTTGTTTAAGCTCTCGTAATTTGCCTCGTGCTGCATCGCCAGAGACATCCACGTCGATCGGGCTCCATGTATTTACCCGTCTCACTCGTTGGTCATCTTGAATGTCTCTGGTAAATCGCCTGATATCTCGCCCTGAATTTAAAAACACGAGTGGCTCTCCGCTTATTGCGTTCTTAATCGTTGCTTCGCAATATTGCATATACGGTTGGCCCCAACTGTTGGTGTAGATTTCAATGTCATAACGTCCGGCATCCAGTTGCAACTCTCCTTTGTGAAACAGAACGCCGTTAATTCTCAGTTGGGTTCCGCTATCCAGAATCTCAACGGTGTAAACACCGGATCGTTGCACAAAGACACTAGCGGTTCCGATGTAATCGATACTACCGATTTGATACTTGGTCTCGAGCACTTCTCGAATTGGGTCATCAAGCAGGTCGCGTGCAGGTGGTTTGAGATTGATAAACTCGACTCGCTTTCCGCGAATAGCCAATCCATAGGCACCAAGAACACTTTCATAATAGCGTGTCTTGGCAAGCGACTTCACGGGACGTGGAATAGCTGCTCCTAATTCCCCAAGTTCAGCCATTAGCAAGTTCGCTAGTTGCTGATTGTTTTGGTCGTGTGCTTTTATTACGGCAGCTTTATAGCTCGCTATCAGCTGCTTGTGTGCTGTGAGCTTTTCTTCTTCAAAGGAATCAATCGCGTCATCAAGAGTTTTTTGTAGTTCTGAGAGCCGCTGCTCGTACTTCTCAATTGCGACCTTGACTTGACTCGGCTGCTTAGGGCTTTCGGATTGCTGACCCGGCAGACTGGTTGGTGAGAAACACAGGAAAAATATGGCAACAGCGAGCTTAAACATCACATACCTCACTTTGCATGGAAGCTAGGCTGGAAACGCGAATCGTGAATCTTGATTTGCAAAGGGCCACTCGGATGGCTTGTAGCGAATTCTTAACTCAGGCGTTGCGTATATGCCGCCGTCATTTGTCAAACTATGCATGCAACGGTCAAGAATACCGGTGGTTAGCAATGTGCGTTCTACCGGATATGCAGGACGCTTGGTGACAAACGTTTTTTCGATTGCTCGAAGTAAGTGTTCGAAATGGCCGTATGGGAATTTGTGTTCGAGTTTAAACCACCATGCTTTTGGGGAATTGCTATTAGCCGTGCGCACGCCGCAACCGAACCGGGAAGTTATGCCATTGAACATACAGCAGGCTGCACGCAGCCCGTCACGGTAATCAATGACATACACCGCGGCGCCTTCCGTGAGTTGTGCCTTCAATTGTTCCAGGGTTATATCAATTTCCATATTCTTTAGCGTGGCTAGTGCTAATTCTGAATCCCAAAGTCCCGCTTCAAGGCCCTCCCAAATTCGATCGCTTTGAAGCGTTTGAATTTGTCGTACACCGGATTCACCTCCGCGTCGACGCTCAACGATGGATTGCATGGTTTCTAATGCATGAAAACCATAGCTCTCCAGCCCGCCGTACCCGATGCCGCAGGCTTGCGTCAACTTGGTGCCGATGGGTAACACCGTGTTGGGGGATCGCCATGCTACCGGGAGTGACGAGCCCGCCAGAAATGGCAGCTTCAGTCGCTTTGCGGTATTTGCCATGTGTGCGGCATCGCGCCATGCAAATGCCAGATGTTTGTCATTAAATATCGGCACACGTGTATGGTGCTGCTCGAGTGTGGCTGTTACCTCATCAAAAAAGCGCCGTCGTGGATACATCACCTGGCCAGTTTCCTGCACAATCGGATAATCGCCATGTTCGCCAATACACAACACGCCATCTACCTGAACTTCGTCCGTTCCGAGAGTAAGTGTATCTGCGATGTTGTCAAACATCGGCACATCGTACTTCTGAGCCATTGATTTGCTGATGTCGCCATCGCTAATCTGATCGACATATATCGAAGCGACTTTCAAGGCCGGACCATCGCCACCAGTTTGACGCCAACCTTCAAGTATCTTGCCAACGATGACGTCTGCGTGACTGTTTCTAAAGTAGGTGCTTACCACCGCAGCTACATTGAGTTTTGCAGGCGGTGATGTTGCTGCTACGTGTTGTAGCGGTGTGCTGGCGGAGGCCGCAGCAAGTGCACCGTAGGAAAGAAACTGCCGTCTTGTATTGATCGGATTTGTCTTGGTCATCTGTGACTCAGTTATTTGGTGATAACAACGGGTTGAGTCCAGGCTTGCTGAATTTGACCTGCAAAGCTTGCATCAACGTGAGGTTTGTCAGAATGCACAACTGCTCGTACGTATATTTCATCTCCGGCAACTTTATAGCTTGCTGAAGGGCCATCAACCGACTTGAGAGAAGTACCGACATCTGCTGAATACTGAAGTGTGACGGCCAGATCCTTCCCGTTTTTATCTTTGCGAGGTTTAGCGGTGCGGTCATATTTAACACGCGTCCCGATAAACTCAATGCGATAGTTTACGCCTTCTTCAGGTTTGACCTTCATCGATAGAACACTTTTCTTGCTGTCAAACGATGTTGATTCCAGCGTGACCCCGGTTGAACTATAGAATTCTCCACGATTCATGGCATGGATTAGAGATGCTGGCGACAGATCTTTTGCATGAACCATTACCCAACCGCGTCCCATGCGAGAACCACCACGTCCGTGATAATTGTGCGTATCATCGGTTGCGATACCGTAGAGAACCTCACCATTGAGTTGCGACAGTCTAAGCGTGTTGGCAATGTCCCACATGCGTTCGATCGATACATGTGTATCGTCACCAAGTTGATTCACACCTGGATGCCCGTTATAGACCTCGAAAAAACGTTCCTGAATCACTGCGGCGATGTCCTCAGCAGTGACGGCATAGCCAAAGTTTGGATGGTTTAGGTGCAGCATGATGGGCTTTCCGATTCGGCGTGCCTGTTGCTGAACCGCGCGCAGATTATTCTCCATCGCCTGACGAGGTGTATCACCGCCAACCGGGCTGATAACCGTCTGCAGATTAGTCGCGTTCATGTGGATTGGCTTGCCTTGCGAGCGGTCACTGATTTCCTCAGCCTGAATCATCAGGAATTGTCCGGTCTTTTCCACGGTTGGACGAAACTGTTCGAGTGTTTTTAGACGGATCTCGTGACTATCTGTGTCAGGTTCACCGCGGGTAACCACCCAGTCTTCACCGTATGCATCGAGGTATTTTTTGAGAACGTCTTTCCCGCCGCGGCTTTCCACTAACGAGTATTTCACCCACTTCTCACCTTCGCTCAAAATGTTGTGATCAGTGAGAGCGAGGAAATTGTAGCCGTGATCGACGTACCATTTCGCAGCCATTTCCGGAAAGTCATTTCCGTCCGACCAAAGCGTGTGGGTGTGCAGGTTTCCCTTGAACCACTTCAGGTCGTTGTCCGGTTCATCAGCATGTACATTGCAGATTGGTGTTAAAGCCAGAGCGAGTACCAGCATTCGCATCTGTGATAACCTTGACTTGAATAGCTCATTTCGTTTCATTTGTATCTTCCTCACCGGAGTTTAGTAGATTGCGAATGGAGTGACTCGGTACGCAATTCTTAAAGACCATCTGTAGATTCTTCTGTTCTTCCTGAGTCTGCGTGTAATAAATGGACTCAGTTGCAGCGACCATACCGATGATTTCACCGCGACTGTTTAGGATGGGAGAACCGCTTGAACCTTTTGCAAAGTCAGCAGTAATAAACATTCGCTCACTACGTCCATCTTTGGCGCGGACGATAGCGTTACGCGAGACGATTCCCTGAGTGAGTGTATAGAACCGCCCGACAGGATGGCTAATTGCATAAGCGGTTTCGCCAGGATGAGCTTCCTCCGCTAGTTTAAGCGGACGCAATGATTCGCCGTCAGGCAACTCTAGCCGCAATACTGCTATATCATTTACCTTGCTTGCAGTGATTACTTCCTTCACGGGAAATACACGGCCGTCACGGGTTGTCGCCACAATGGTCTTCTCATCGGGTTGTGCACCGGCGACGACGTGATAGTTCGTCACAATGATGCCATCCGCTGTGATTGCAAAGGCACCTGAACTGCGGTCGTGCCAACGCGTGCAGCGATTGCACTTAAACACCTTGCTCAATACGAGCACGCTTTCAGATGCCTGAGCATAGATCTCCTGCCCGGAAAGTGGTGCGGATTCAATGCTAGGCAATTCAACACTTCCGCGGTTTACATCCAATTGGCTGGATAGCTCATTCGCATCTGCAACCTTTTCGTCTGATACAAGGTTATCGGTAATCGTTGAGATTTGACCTCTTAAGAAACCGTCATCTACCGGTGGGCTCTTACGGTTTGATTGGGTGTCATTTTTTCGTTTGGATGGCCGTTCCCGCTGGGCAAGTGTATCGCTTGATATGAGGCCGATTGCCGTGAATGCTATGGCTAAAACGGTTACTGAGAGTGGTGTATTTCTAAACATGAAATCATATCGCGTTGAAAGAGACGAGCTGTTGATATCCGCTGTGTTAATTAGACCACATTCGATTGAAGTTAAAAGTCAGGACATGGTTATATATCATGACTCATGACCTGCGGCCAAGTCATGCTAGAATGGCGTGTTAGCAACTCAATAGAATAGCAGCACTGTAATCAACGGAATAATTTACAGATGATGAAGCCAGCATTTACGTTTATGTTCTTCCTTTTCACGTCATGCGTATCGATTAACGCACATGCTCAAACGCTGGAAGAACGACTGCTTGATGAAGATTCGGCGAGTCTTGCACAAGATGCCGTTCAGTTAGGGGATGAAAAGCGCGGTGCCGTTGCTTTCTATCAGGTGTATATGGCTTGTACCAAATGCCATAGCGTTGGGGACTCGGCGTCATCTCTGGGACCGGACCTTACAAAGCTCGAAAAGAAGACGAAGGATTCAGAGATCGTCGAGTCCATCCTGCGACCCTCCAAGATAATTAAGAAAGGATTTGAACCGATCTCAGTTATCACGAGTGAAGGGAAAACCATTACGGGTTTGGTAGTGGAAAATAATGACAAGCACGTGATTGTGCGTGATGCTGCTGAATTAGGTCGCGTGACAACGATCCTTGCCGACGACATTGAAGTGAAAAAAGTGCTTGATCAGTCCATCATGCCGGCGGGTCAGGTAAATCAACTTGTTGGACGCCAACAATTTCTTGATCTTGTTAAGTACGTGATGGAATTGAGAGACGGTGGATTGGAGCGTGCCCGAGAACTTGAGCCAGCACCTTCGCTATATGCGGCACGCCCACTGCCAGAGTATGAAAAACACATCGATCATTCCGGAATAATCGATGGCTTAAACAACGACAGTTATAAGCGGGGCGAAGCGATTTATCTGAGGTTGTGTGCAAACTGTCACGGTACACACGATCGAGAAGGCAGTTTGCCAACCTCTCGAAAGTTTGCGACCGAGAAATTCAAAAGTGGAAGTGATCCGTACACGATGTATCAGACGCTCACTCGTGGCTTTGGCATGATGGTGCCTCAGTCCTGGATGGTTCCGCAACAGAAATATGATGTCGTTCATTACATCCGTGAGGCTTACCTAAAGAATGATAATCCTACGCAGTACTTCGATATCTCAGATGCTTATCTCAATGGGTTACCCAAGGGCGATACGCGTGGACCTGCTCCATCTCAAATTGTTCCGTGGGAGCAAATGAACTACGGGCCCAATCTGATTGCGACATATGAGATTGGAGATGATGCCAGTAATTTTGCGTATAAAGGAATCGCAACGCGCGTCGATCAGGGCCAGGGGGGGGTATCCAAAGGAAATGCTTGGATGGTTTTTGATCATGACACAATGCGGCTTGCCGCAGCGTGGACCGGTGAAGGATTTATTGACTGGAACGGAATTAACTTCAACGGTCGCCACAATATCCATCCGCGCGTTGCAGGCGACGTTCATTTTCAAAACAAGAACGGACCGGGGTGGGCGAATCCGGAAACAGGTGCTTTTGAAGATCCGAGATTCGAAGGCCGGGACGGTAGACTCTATGGTCCGCTTCCAAGGAAATGGGCACAGTACAAAGGGCTTTATCACTTTGGAAATCAAACGGTTATCAAATACACCGTGGGTGATACCACGATTCTCGAAGCTCATAGTCAGCAAAAGCGAGAAGACAATTCCGTATTCGCAAGAACGCTCAGTATTGGCCCGCGAAGTCAGACATTAACCATGTCAGTACTGCAGCACCCGTCTGATGACGCAGGTGTTGTATCGCTTGGTGACTCCACGGATACCGTGATTTTTGGACATGTGAATGAAAAGCTGTCGGCGAAAGCAGGCACCGTTCGTTTTGACGGTGGAACATACCTCCAAATCCCAAATGGAAACGTACTTGATACGACCAAAGACTATACGCTAATGGCTCGTTTTCGCACGCAGTCTGATGGAACGATCGTTTGTAAATCACAAAACCAACGCGAGTGGGTGCCGGATGGTAAGTCGCTGTTTATTCGTAATGGGGTGTTGTCGTTTGACGTGGGTTGGGTTGGCGCCATTAAAGGGAAAACAAAAGTCACGGACGGAAAATTCCATGATGTTGCAATGACGTTTGAAGCGGAATCAAACAAGGTCAGCATTTATCTTGACGGAAAGCTCGACGCTCAAGGTACTTTGGCACCTAAAAAGATCGATCGTGGATTTGTACTCCGCGTGGGATATACGTCTGAAACGTTTCCAGCATCACCGTGGTTTAAGGGTGATATCGAGTTTGTGCGAATCTACCAGAAGCAACTGACTCAGGAGCAACTCGCTGATGCCTCGTCTGACAAGGAAAAGCTTGTTGGTATATGGAGTGTCGCGGATGCCGCCGAGGGCTTCGTTAAGGAACAAACGGGTAAAGAGCTACCTGCACATGTTGTTCAAGGTGCAGTAAAGGCACCGAGTGGTAGCGCATTTGTAGCAGGGTTTGAATCTGATGCAGATGATATCAGATTTGAAAAGCATGAAGACGGTCGATTGGTATTGGAAATTCCGAAGGGAAAAACGCCTATCGATATCAGCGTGTGGATGAGCCGCCTGGATAGTGCGGACGCTCAGGTTGTCTTCGAAGGCTTCGATTGCGAGCCTGTTAACGGCGGGAATTTGACAGCGGCAATCAAAGGCGGTGCTGCGCGGTGGCCGGCAGAACTTAAAACAAAGCCGGTTGTAGGTAATGATGATCTCGCGTTTGCCGTTGATAACATAACGCCGCCAGTTCAAAACCCGTGGTTCGCTCAAATGCGTCTCACCGGATTTGATTTCTACGAAGATACAAACAAAATGGCCGTCTGCAGTTGGGATGGTGATGTTTGGCTGGTTACAGGAATAGACGACTTGTCTGCTGGTGAATTGTCCTGGCGACGCATCGCCTCAGGCTTGTTTCAGCCGTTGGGATTAAAGATCGTAG